>Ga0222659_1000926_pt1 | contig 13538 bp, 10 predicted proteins | sample AntAcemetagen547_FD_179850 | JGI IMG/M metagenome (GOLD analysis project Ga0222659, IMG submission 179850) | Saline water microbial communities from Ace Lake, Antarctica - #547 | ecosystem: Environmental > Aquatic > Non-marine Saline and Alkaline > Saline | place: Antarctica: Ace Lake...
ATGCATCTTAAATCCATACAAGAAAACAGAGGGACACAGGGAAAAAGATAGGAACACTACGCGCAACGCATGTATCTGTAATGGAAGTCTGAGTGATTTTTGGAATAGTTTTAACAACACCGTTCCCCAGGCCCTAGACCGGGGCCTGTTGTTGTTTCCAGAGGATCCCTTAATCCTAGGGCTGCAAAAAGATGGGCGCTACCGGAATGTAACCCTGCATACCGGGGATGTTCGAACGATCGTTCAAACGTTCAGCGAACCCTACGACCTGATTTTTCATGATCCCTTCAGCCCGGTACGAAATTCCGAGTGTTGGACGGTTGAGCTTTTTCAGCAGTTATATCGGCTACTAAGGCCAGATGGCGTCTTGTTGACCTACTCTCAATCCAAGATGGTGAGGATGGCGATGCACAAAGCAGGTTTCATCCTACAAGATAGTAGTGCCCCTCCCCCGCATCGGGGAGGTACCATCGCCCTCAAAACAGGAAAAGGAATTGACGTCGAAAAGACCATCCCCTACCGAGACTCCACGTTGATGGGAACCGGCCATGAAATAAGAAGTCGGAGAGAGGCTGAACTTCGAGACAGTCGTCCGCGCTCTCCGAGCGTGTAAATATAATCCTGCAAAACCTTTACCTTTAGATTATGAAGATATCCAAGTGTGAGGTCTCTCCCTACTAGTTCCACGGTCGCCTGCTCGAGTCACGCCGGGGCGTGACTAGCGACGGCCAAGGGAGAGCGCGGACGAGGCTGAGATAATCACAAATTCGGTTTCGATTCCGATTCCGATTCCGATTCCGATGAGTTGAAGTAGGTTTTTATCTGGTTACGCCAAGGGCGCTTTATCATTCAGCCCAGGGTTGCGAGGAACGAGCTACCCTGAGACCGAGGCCCGCCCCTTATGCTCTCTTCTACGCTGAAGGCGTTTTGTCCAGCGGAGCCCTCGCAGAGGTATGATGCAACACCTTCCGTGTTGGATTATATTTGGTGATCGTTCCTAGGGTAGGCCATCGTTCCTCAGCCCAACCCTAGGCTAACAGTTCTAACGCAGTAGGCGTATCCAGAGTAGAGGAAAATTTTCCATTGAGACAGAATCATAGCTCTGAAAGAAAAAAATAATGAATACTTGACGAAAGGGATGAGTGGGGAGCATATTTAAATTAGTGATCGGCATAGCTTGAAGATCAAATTTCGGTTCCAGGTCTTCGTTCCGAAGCGTCAGATCATGCCTTGCGCAGATATGCGGTTATCCGCAGCGCTCTGAGCTGATTAAGCATGCCGTTCACTACTTTTTAGTACGATTTGAAAAAATTTCTTTTACGAAATTCCCGTGGGGCCACTCCATAAGATTTCCGAAATCTCCTCGAAAAATAATAACTCGAACTGTAGCCCAGTAGTTCGGATATTTCTGAAATAGGGCGTGAGGTCATTTGCAACAAAGTCCTAGCTTTTTCCAAACGCCGTTCGCTCTGATAGTGCAATGGGGTTATCCCCATTTGCACTTTAAATAAATGACTCAGCCGAGATTCAGAGAGCCCCACAGCGCGGGAGAGCTCCGCAAGTGAAAAGGATTTCGTCAACTTCGACCCTATCCATTCGCATGCTTGCTCAATACGCGGGTCGAGGGGTCCTTTCACATTTCCAGAATGCAAGCTCTCGCACCATAGCAAGATTTTTTCAATTTCAAGCATGATCATGTCCCAGCGCATAGCCAGGGGTGAATCTACCCAAGCCATGGCTTGTTCAATCGACGTTTGAACGTCAACATACAAACGGTCGGTTAAGCTAAGGCTTCCCACTCCTTTATCTAGGCCCGGCCATTTCAAGTAGTCCTCCCAATGGGGTCGTGGCTGAAAGGCGGCCCAAAAATGTTTCCATGGATCTTTTGATACCTGCCAACCATATCTTTGCGGCCAATTTGCAGGAAACAAAAATGCATGTCCAGGCGTAGAGAATATCTCACCGGAGGGAATTTCCAAGAGGCCGTTACCCTCTAAGGTGATTTCTAGAATCCATAAATTTGTGCCTTGAGGGCGATCCACCCGATGCGGAAGCAGAGCACTATTCTCTTCAATCGCCACCATAGGGTCCATCCATGCATTTTGTATCGTAGGTTCAAACATAGCAGGATTGTACAAGTATATAGCATAGCCTGCTATTTCAAAATCGTACTATTTCCACTACAGTATTTTTTCATTTACTAAGGACTCATCTATGACTATCCCCCGCCATCAACGCCCCACCCAACTCAAAAAGTTTCTCTTTGGCGCCCCCTATTATCCGGAACATTGGTCCGCAGAAGACCGGAAAGAGGATGCGAATCGAATGAAGGCTGCCGGAGTTAACCTTGTACGAATGGGCGAGTTCGCTTGGGATCTTATGGAACCTAAACGAGAACAATTCGATTTTTCATTATTTCAGAAGGTCTCGGAAGAAATGGGTGAACAAGGAATCCAAAGTTTTATGTGTACCCCCACCGCAACCCCTCCTCGGTGGATGACCTATGAAAATGAACATTGGTACCGTGTAGATGTCGATGGCAAAACGATGCAACATGGGAACCGTCAGCATGTTTGTACCAACAATCATGAATTTCGGGCAGAATCTCGCAGAATTACCCGTGCCATGGGCGAAGCCTTTAAAAACAACCCTCATGTGATTGGCTGGCAAACGGACAATGAATTCTACTGTCATTTTTCCGAATGCTTTTGCCAAGCCTGTCAGCAGGAATTCCGGAGGTGGATACAGAAAAAATACTCCACCATTGAGGATCTGAATACCGCCTGGGGAGTGGCTTTTTGGGCACAAACCTATGATCATTTTGACCAGATCACTCTCCCCCAACTTCCTACGCGCCCGGCATACGGAAACCCCTCTCAGGAACTGGACTGGAAACGCTTTTTGTCAGATTCGATCTGTGATTTCCAACGCGAACAAGTTGAAATTTTACGTGAGGTCAATCCTGATTGGTGGATCACCCACAATGGGGTGTTTGAAAATATTGATAACTGGAAGCTTAGTGAAGAGTTAGATTTTTTTGCCGTAGATGTGTATCAAGGATTTATGGGCAGTAAACCGGAAGGATTTTCCTGGGGTGCCTTAAAGAATGAGAGCTGCCGATATGTAAGCGGAGGCTACATTATTCCGGAGCAAGCAGGTGGCGGCGGCGGGCAACGGGGGTACATGCTCCCCACACCCGAACCAGGTCTGATGCGCCTCTGGGCCTATCAAGGGGTGGCTCGGGGTTCAGACGGAATCCTTCATTTCCGTTGGAGAACCTGTCGTTATGGGGCCGAAATCTTTTGGAACGGTATTTTGGATCATGATAACAAACCTCGTAGACGCTTTGAGGAGTTCAGTCAGGAAGGCGCCGAATTTGCCACCTTGAGTGATCGTATCGTAGGATCTGTCGTAGAGGTTAACATCGGCCTACTGGCTGACTACGATCAAGAGCATAGCTACGTCACCATGCCCAATGGCTTCCCCAGCCCGGACGATCAATGTAAAGAGCTTTTCCGAGAGATGCTCGAACGGAACTTGCCCGTAGGACTATTGGATTCACGTGATTCGTTTGAAGGCATGGATCTGATTTTTATTACTTCGCATATTTTGGAAGATCCAGAGTTAGCTAAAAAGTTGGAAGATTTCGTGCGGGAGGGTGGCGTCTTGGTCGTCACCGCCCGTAGCTTCTCCCGTGACAAAAATAATCATGTGTTAGCCGAAACCGCACCAGGATGCTTATCAACTCTTTTGGGGGTGACTCGAGAGGAAGAAGGACGCACGGACCATCCTGATGAATACCGAATCGATATGAACGGTACGCTTTTGACGGTAGATGGCGGATATGAGATTTTAAAAACCGAAGGTGCGGAAATCCTTGCCAGGTGGCAAATACGCGAAGGAAAAGGTCTTATACATGCCGCACATAACCAACCTGCGATTACCCTAAATACTTTTGGGAAAGGCAAAGCATTTTATGTGGGTACCTACCTCAATGCAGAGAATATTCCGCTTTTGTTACCCGAGATTTTTAAACATAAACCTGTCGCCAAACAAATAGTCGCGCCGGCCTATGTGGAAAGCTCCATTCGTCACCGTAAACATGAGAGAACCCTTTTCGTGCTCAACCACTATTACGAACCTCAAGAAATATCATTTGCCGGCACCGGCAGAGAACTCCTCACAGGTAAGGTGATTTCTGGTAAACTATCACTGGAACCTCTCGGAGTCGCTGTCATTGCTCTGGAAGACTAGACGTCTTTATCCCTCAGTTCCCAAACCCGCGTTTGAGGTAATCCTTAATAGGATTATCTATCACAGACAAGAGTGTCTATGATACGGTTAGGACTGGAATATGGACCTTTTTTTAGGCAGCTATTGATTAATTAGCCCTCTTCTGGGTATGAAAAGCCAAACGGAGATAACGAACACTCCGTCCATGGTGGCCAACCTGCCAGAGGTCGTGACTAGTTCAGGACCAAAGCGGAAACTCAGAATTTTTTAAAGAATACGACAATCAACAGCAAGTTGATCATCCTTACAAAAAGAGAACGCCCCTGACCGTCGCTCGCGACGGCCAGGAATGATCGCTTCCATGGATCAGAGGTCCTCGGAATTGAGGTCGTGCTCAATTTCAAGTTCGAGGAGCTCTCCACGTTCGTTCAGCGTCACTTCGTAGGTGCGGTCGAAGGCGATGCCTTCGACGGCGAAAATTCCGATGTCTTCCTCCACTCCGCGTTCGGCTTCCACTATCACGATGCCAGGCAGGGCGCGCTCCACCGCGTTGCGCACGGCTTGCGGTAGCTTGTCTAGGTGAACGGACTGCTGGAGGTCGTGCAGGGTGCCGTCCTCGTCGATTTCCATGTCGAAAACGAGTCCATCCCGTTTTACCTCCAACTCGTAGAACATTTTGTCATCGTCTTCATAGGGCTCGGCATGGGTCAGGGTCCCACCCGGAAGATGCCCTAAGGCGGCGGTTCGGACCTGTTCAGGAAGGTCGGCCACGTCCATGGCACGCTCGATCTCAAGCATACGGCCGTCCGACAGGATTTCCATGTCCCACATCTGGCCGTCTTTCTGTCCGATCAAATTAAAGAACCGGATGTCTCCTGCCCGATATTCTTCGGCCGAGGTCAGCGTGATCCCAGGAATGGATTCCAAGGCCGTAGCCCGGACCGGTTCCGGCAGACTCTCCAAGGAGACCGGTTCCGAGCCCGCCGCGAACAGCGGCAGACTCAGAGTGGCGGATGCAGCCAAGGATACTGCGACACGAAACATGGAAAGTTTCCGTTTTAAGTAAGGAACAGAGGAAAAGTCCCGATATTGATTTTTAAACGCAGTTGCCGTGCGGAACGGAAAACATGCATAAACGTGTTTTCGAGTCATCTACTTCTCCAATGGTTTTGCAGTACAGGATGAGGATTTAGAAGCTTCCAATCAGTGAGAATCGGGCATTGATGGGTGCGGCAACGGTCGCTTGATGATCCGCGTGAGCATGTGGGAAGTACAGTTCATCCGCGAGATTTTCCACATTCAACTGAAGCCGTAGACTTTCGGAAAGGGTGTAATATAGGGCCGCATCGATACGAGTGTAGCTAGGGAGCCTTGTATCATTACCACTGTCGATAAAGGTCTCATCGTAGTAGACAAGGCCAAGTCCCATTCCAAATTTTTCGGTCATTTGGTAGGTATTCCAAACAGAGAACATATGCTCTGGAAGTTCGCGGGGACGATTACCGTCATCAGCTTTATCACTTTCCACCTCACCATCGAGATAGCTATAGCCAGCAGAGATAAACCAATTCCGGTTCACCATGCCCGTAAATACAGCCTCAAAGCCGTTGACCGTCGATTCAACAACCGATAGCGCTGCAGCATCGTCTTTGGCGGTTTCGGGGGAGCTTTTTTCCATATCGAAAATCGTGGTGGTGAGGCTCAAGCCGGGCTTGATGTCCCACTTAACTCCAGCTTCGAGGTTGGTGAAGGTATCGGGGTCGAGAGCCGCTGTCTTATCGGTGATGGTAGCAAACTGCTCTCCGCTGCGGGGAAGAAAGGTTTCGCTGTAACTGGCGTAGATGGAAATATTTTCTTTAGGTTTGAGGATGATTCCGACGCGAGGGGAAATTTCCTCATCCGTACGGCTACGTGTCGTTCCGGTTTTGCGATCGAGGGCTTCGATATCGAAACTGTCGAAGCGAGCACCAAGCACAAGATGAAGATACTCGTTCAAAGCGATTTCATCTTGAGTATAAAAGGAAAAGGTTTGCACGTCGGCCGAGGTCTCGTCGTTGAGATCCGCAGTGAAATCGTTGGTCGACAACCCGTTGATACTCGTGCCGACCCCATTGCGAAGAACTTGATTACCAAGTAAAAAAGTTTCGGTATCGGGGTCACTTGGATTTGTGTCAAAGGAGGAGTTAAAACGATCGTTATCGTTGGTGGTGTTGATAACTTCCACCCCGGTCACAACCTTATGGCGGAGTGGTCCCGTATCAAACTCGCCCACCACGTCGGCGGAAAGAATGAGGTTTTCACGCTGGGTCGAGTCCACGTAGCCGTCAAGGGTCACGCGATCTGGGGAATTAATTGCGTCATAGTCCGAAGTATAAAAATTACTGTAAACTTTATCATAAACCCCATAAAATGCGTCGAAGCGTGCTTTCAGATTATCTGAAAAACGATGCTCTACTGCGGAGCGGAAAAAGTGAGCCTCCAGATCCGTATAGTTCAATTCCGTGTCTCCGAAGAACAGATCTTTAAAGCTTTCGATAGGAGTTCCATCCGCTCCGGTGGGTATACCACGATCAATAGATCGCCTATGATCTGCATACTCGTAGGAAAGATCGAGAGTGGTGTCTTCGCTAAGGTTGATCTTGAAGGTGGGGTTTACGCCGTAACGGTCTCCCTCGTAGAAGTCGAGGTGGTTGTCCAAATGCTCGTAGGCTGCGTTGATGCGGAATACGGCGGTTTCCGAGAGGGTGACATTACTGTCGGCTTGGACCGTGTAGGCACCAAAGGAGTCTACGGAAAGTTGCGCATCGTTGAAATCAGCTCCTATAACTCCCTTTTTCATAACCCGGTTGATGATCCCCCCCGTACCGCCACGCCCAAACAATAAGGCGTTGGGGCCACGCAGGAATTCAACTTGCTCCACATTATAGAGGGAACGGTAATACTGCACATCGTCCCGTACACCATCGATATAAAAATCCGCTGTAGAACGGACCCCTCGAAAGACCACGGCATCGCGATGCCCTTCGCCCTGAGAGGTTGTCAGGCCTGGAATGTAATCCACCATGTCATGAATACTGTCAAATCCTTGGTCCTGAATCTGTTTGGACGTGATGATGGAAAGGCTTTGCGGCACATCGATGATCAGGGTCGGCGACTTGAGCGCGGTGACTTGGTCGGAGTAAAGCGATTGCCCCGTCACCACAAGGCCTTGAAGTTCTTCGACACCTTCTAGGATGGTTTCTGCGCTTCCCGAGCTGTCTTGGACTTCGGCAGCTCCGAGCTGCATTATCGCAGCAAGCAAAGTGGTTACGACAATACTGTGCCATTTCATGACTCGGGTTTTAGGTGTTTGATAGTTAAATTTCATAAGATACTAATATGGATGTGGTTAGAGTGCTAGTAGAGTTCTTCACTCAATTACACAGATTGAATTGGATACGTATATCGCTAACTAGCTACACACGTCACGCCCTGCTTATATTTCATTTGTTTGGCATGTCAAACGGATGGTTTGAAGTATTTTTCAAGCAGGAAAAAGGTGTAAGCACAAAAATATCAGCGAGTAAAACCTGCTACCACTAGTGAGGATGGGCTTTCCTACTCGTCTACTTGGTTTGGGTAGCTGACGGAGGCATCCTCCATTTATTAGCCTAAAAATAGCTTTTTCGGAATAAAACACCCTATCTTAAAGATGAAGGAAGATCCGCTTCGAGAGGTGAACTTAGTGGAAGCTTCGCGTCCCGTAACCGGTCGGCATACTCAGACAAGAATCGTGCCTTCGGCAAACAAGTGTCTAGGACTCGTCAGGACTATGGATTTTCTTTCTAGGGAGCCATTGCCTAATTAGCCCTCTTCTGGGTTCAAATACCCAGACGAAGATAAAGAGCACTCCAGCCACGGTAGCCATCATACCAGAGGTGCTGGCGCTTTCATGGAATCCAAACCATGGTGGAACCACAATGGCTGCGAGGTGCCCCAAGGCTGCGCTGAGGGCTCCGAAGACGGCACTGAGAAAAAGCATGACGCCTAAGCGGTCAGTCAGCATCCAGGCACAGCAGGGGGGAACGACCAGCATGGCGATCACGATAATACTACCTACGGCTTCGAAGGACGCTACGGTGGTGACCGCGACCATCATCATGAGCAAATAATGCATAAGCCCGGCGTTGAAACCGGAGGTAGTGGCTAATTCGGGATCAAACGCGGAAATACGGAACTCTTTGAAGAACAGAAGGATTAACCCTAGGTTAAGTATCATCACGATAAATAAGACCACCAAAGCCCTCGGAAGCTCGAGCGGACCGACATTTACTAGATCCTGGGGGGTCCATTCGATATTGCCTAAGAGTACGCAACTCGCATCGAGATCCACTTTCTCCGCGGATTTCACAATTAGGATTAGCCCAAGAGCAAATAGAATCGTAAACACGATTCCCATCGCGGCACCACGATCCACATTTCCGAATTGGCTCACCCACTGCGTAAATACCGCAGTCAACAAACCAACAATCGCTGCTCCGATAAACATAGGTAAACTTGCCCGGCTACCCGTAATCATAAATGCGAGAGCGAGACCGGGGAGTACCGCATGGCTGATGGCATCTCCCATCATACTCATTTTGCGCAGGACTAGAAAGCAGCCAGGTAACGCGCAGGCAATGGCACAAGTGATACCGACGAGAACAATCCACGTATCCATCCACATCCAGATCATATTGAGTACTCCCCTATGGAGGCATGAGGGCTATCCGGTAAATCTATTCCATGTGCCGTTTGATCTAATTCTATCTCTAATTGCCTAACTAATTCAGGTCCCAATACGTGTTCAACATGATCGGCATCTCGGTCGACATGTCGAGTTGCCACATCCGCAAAACGAATGAGGTAGAGTTCCCATAAGCGATGATTTCGAGTGTAACGTGCCGCCTCAGCAAACCCTGATTCGGACAACTGCAAACGATTTCCCGATACGGGTTCAAGATGATCCTCACGCTTAGCCTGCGACACCAGTTTAGTAAATTCTTTGGGAGACCAAGACCGTTTATTTGTCAATAAATCCAAGGCTATCGGAGAATTTGTTCCATTCTCTTCCCTTTCAAGTACTTCGTAAACCGCACGTAATAAATGCTGACGTCCTATTTTTTTACGCATACGTGACTGACGGGACTTAATTTTTAACACCCCACGGGCCGTACCAAAAAACATACTAAACAAAAAGGCCACGCCGGAAACTAGTACGATCACTGCACCCGCAGGCATTCGTGGCAACAAGGCACTAACCGAGGCACCAAACCAACCACTCACGCCACCAATCATACCGGCAAGCATCCACATATAACGGTACTTCTCGGTCCAAAAACGAGCGGAAGCGGCGGGAATAATCATAAATGCGATAATCAAAATCAATCCCACAGCCTGAAGCCCTACAACGGTTACAGCTACCACAAGTCCCATCATGACCATGTCTAAAAAATGAACCGGCCAGGCCAAGGAGCGAGCAAAATTTTCATCAAAACAGATAAGGCTAAATTCTTTCTGTAAAGCAATGCACAGGATCAGTGTGGCTCCAGTAATCCAGAGCAGGTAATGCAAATCTTGGCTGACCATTGATGCGGTTTTACCATAAATAAACGATTCCAATCCAGCTGCCGCGCCACCCATGGTCTGAGCCAGACTTAACATCACGATCCCTAGTCCAAAAAACACACTCAGCACAATACCCATCGCGGCATCGTCTTTGATCCGAGAGGTATTACGAATGGCGGTAACCATAATCACTCCCAGCAATCCGGTGATCGTGGCCCCAAGCAACAGAAGCGAAAGTGACTTTCCGTTACCGCCCGCAAGCGTAACCATAATGAACATCAGTCCGATTCCGGGAAGGCAAGCATGGGAAAGCGTGTCGCTCATTAAAGAACGTTTTCGCAGGAGCAAAAAACTCCCAGCTAATCCAGCAGAGATACCCAAAAGGATTGTGCACACCACTACCAGCCGAGTATTATATTTTTGCAGAAGGAGAACCTCCCACAAATCAGACCACATGAAGCCCAACATCATGACGTAATCGCGCCCTTCGTTTGTTTCAGCGCTTCTCCGGCTTCGGCAAGCGCACTTAAGGTACCTCCATAGGTAGCTTTCAAATTTTCCGCCGTAAAAACTTCGTGGGTAGGACCCGCCTTGACCACCCGCAGATTTAATAGAATCAGCCAATCAAAATATTCGTTAACAGTTGCCAAATCGTGATGCACCACCAGACAGGTTTTGCCTTGATCTTTCAATTCGTGTAGCAAAGTCACGATGGCTCGTTCCGTAGCGGCATCCACAGCGGCGAAGGGCTCATCCATAAAATAAAGTTGCGCATCCTGGGCTAAAGCACGGGCTAGAAATACTCGTTGTTGTTGTCCTCCGGAAAGTTGACTGATCTGCCGGCCCGCATAATCGGCCAACCCTACCCTATCTAAAGCTTCCATAGCCTGCTGTTTGTATTTTTTGCCAACCGGTTTGCACCAGCCTATTTTTCCATAAGTTCCCATAGCCACTACATCTAATGCACTCACAGGGAAATCCCAATCCACACTCTCTCTCTGAGGCACATAGCCCACCATCCGACGATTCTTTTTGTATTCCTCGCCGTAGATCATCACCCGACCAGAGGCGCGAGGAACCAGATCCAGACAGGCCTTAATCAGCGTACTTTTTCCAGCACCATTAGGCCCCACGATCCCCACCAGCTTGCCCTCTGGAATATCGAGATCGATATCCCAGAGTACAGGCTTTTCATTGTAGGCGACAGTTAAGTCGTCAATGGCGAGTGGGACACTTGGGGGATGAGTAGGTACGGACATGAGAGCGTTTGATGTTAATGGGTTATATTAGTAAAGGGGACGACCGTCGCTTAGTGATCATGATTATGATTATGATCGCGGGCGAGCTTGTTCTGCATACCGCCTTCAGGTGCTTTACCACCGAGGGCACGAGTAATAGTTGTCACGTTGTGGTCGATCATTCCGATGTAAGTTCCTTCGTAAGTATCAGGTTTACCCATAGCATCTGAGAAGAGAGATCCGCCAATCACCACTGGATGATTTTGGGCTTGTGCTCCCTCGACTAACGCACGGATATTTTTATCCGCAACCGAAGTTTCAACAAATACCGCCGGAATGTTGTTATCGACTAGAAATGTAATCAAGTCTTCGATGTCCCGGACTCCAGCTTCGGATTCGGTACTGATTCCCTGGATCCCTTTTACTTGCAGATTGTAGGCACGTCCCATGTAACTGAACGCATCGTGAGCCGTAACTAACACACGCTGATTTTCAGGAATCGTGGCCATAGTTTTCTGGGCATAAGCATCCAACTTTTCCAATTTAGATAGATAGGTTGCCGCATTTTCCCGGAAATAGGTTTCTTTGGATGGATCCTGCTTAACTAAGCCTTCTTCAATTACTTTTACCGCAGCCATCCAGCCTTTCACATCCATCCATACGTGAGGATCTAAATAATTCTCTTCTGTATTTAGAACGTATCCACCGACTTCCTGAAGCTCTTCCGTTACAGGATATACAGGTTTTCCACGTCGCGACATACGAACAAGTACATCGCCCATTTTGCCTTCCAGCATCATACCATTGTAAAAAATGATATCCGCCTGTTGAAACTTTAAGACATCATTTCGAGTGGGACGATACAAATGAGGATCCACATCCGACCCAATAATGGTCACGACGTCTGCGGCATCTCCAGCCACATTTGCCACAACATCTCCGATCATTCCAACGGTAGCAGCCACTTTAATTTTTTTAAGGTCTTCTGCTCTTCCCGTTAGAGAAAGCAGTCCGGCAAGTATAAGATACGATATATATTTCATGATTTAAACTCTAGACTTTGATTAATGAAAGTCTATCCCTTTTATTGATTTGTTTTAGTTGATTTTCTTAAAGTTCTACCCTCTGGAGATTAAGCTCGAGGTGTAGTTCGTTCAGGAGTTCGTTCTGAGGAATATTTCAGACGTAGTGGAACTTTTATTATTAAAACATATAAATTTGATTAATCAAATTCAAACCAAAAATCATTCGAGTTATGGTGTTAGTTTATAGGCAAATTAACTATTTCTTCCTCGTTTATCGATTCTATGGGAAAGCATAGACCTTAATCTGGAGCTGCGAGTAGGGTCACGAGGCTTATCGACCTTTGCAAAGAGCTGCTTGCCAGTAGGAAAACATAAAAAGCTCCTTTTTTGCTTTTTAACGACCCTTCTCCTCAGGCAGAACCCGCCTGCAAAAGAAAAATGTATTTATATATTGAAAGGTAAAAATGATTTAGTATGTAATTCAAAATTCTAACTTTGATACATCAAAATACTACATACAAAAAAAGGAACTATGAACATGTCTCTACCTATAGAAAAACAGCTGGTTATGGCCAGCATGATCGCATTAAGCGGAATGATGATGACGAATCACGTACGTGCCCAAGAGTCGGTTGTCGTGACCGAGCTAGACGAATTGACCGTCACTACTGGTACCCGTACCACCCATAAACTATCGGAAGCACCGATTCGTACCGAGCTGATTACAAGTGATGAGTTGTCGTTACGGGGCACCCGAGATCTTGCCGACGCCATGGAATTAGTTCCGGGTGTACGCATCGAAAACAATTGCCAGAACTGCGGGACCTCTGACATTCTGCTGTTGGGCTTGGAAGGAAAATACACCACCGTGCTCTTCGATGGCCTTCCCCTCTATTCCGGTTTAGCCGGGGTTTATGGTCTCAATCAAATTCCCACTCTGTTTCTGGATCGTATTGAGGTCGTCAAGGGTGCGGCTTCCGCCGCATATGGTAGCGGCGCAGTTGGCGGCATCGTCAACCTGATTGGACGCGACCCGGTGGTATCAGGGGGTAAGGTGCAGTTCCGATACGACAATATCAAGGGGGAATCCTCATACGAAGGTAGCTTTATTCTAGATAATGTTTCCGACGACGGCCGCAGCAAAGTGACGGCATATGGGCTCGATCGTCATCAGGATCCTGTGGATCTAAGTGGCGATGGATTAACCGATTTAGTTAATCATGATCTAAACGTGGCTGGATTCCGTATCCAGCAGGCCGTAGGCGATGGGGAGATTCGGCTGGATATGAATGTGATGGAGGAATCGCGCGAAGGTGGCAATAAGCTCGAACTTCCTGCCAATCTGGCGGATGTAGCGGAGCGGATCTACACCGACCGCATTGGCGGTCAGTTGGTGTGGGACACCCCGCTTTCCGAAACCGTATTTATGCGCTTGGCGGGTGGATTTGCATATATT
>Ga0222659_1000935_pt1 | contig 13367 bp, 5 predicted proteins | sample AntAcemetagen547_FD_179850 | JGI IMG/M metagenome (GOLD analysis project Ga0222659, IMG submission 179850) | Saline water microbial communities from Ace Lake, Antarctica - #547 | ecosystem: Environmental > Aquatic > Non-marine Saline and Alkaline > Saline | place: Antarctica: Ace Lake | collected...
TGGCAGAAGTCCTTGACCGCCTGGGGGGCAGTAAAGGCCTCCCCCTCCAAGAGGCGGCGCTTGAGGATGCCGAGGGCCTGTTCAATCACACCCTGCTCGCTGACGCTGAAGTCAGAAGGGCGCGGCGTGCTTGACTCGGGAGTCGTGGTAAACATATCGTATGTAAGGCTCATGTTGAGTCTCCATTGGTTGGTGGGTTTTGCATGGGCTAGGCCCGCGTTACAGCGCGGGCCAACTTTTTTGGCGTGTCTCATCAGTGCGGCAGACGCCAACGGCCGCAGACCCCAACAGTCGTTAGCGGATGGGGTTTCGACGATAAAAAAGCGATAAGGGAATGCCCCCTTGGCGCTTGGCTAGGGCCAATAGACGAGAGCGGGTGGGGGTACTACACAAGGTTCCAGGCGGCGATTTTGAAAACTGCTACGCGGAAAACGAATCCAAGGGCGGGGGGCTAGAAAAAGGGAACCTACCTCTATGCCAAGGCATTGCACGATGGCTGAGCCTCTCACTCACAACGCAGTGTGTAAGGACTTTTTTGAAAAAATTTCTGCAAAAACTTTATCTAACTACGGGATGTGGATAATGAAGAAATCGTCAGAGGAATTTAGTTCGGCAAGTATTTTTAAGGCCGAAGTTGGTACGACTGGCCCTCAAGGCGGTGATGCAGGCCATGGCGGTGAAACTTTTTTTAGTCTAACTGACGGAGCGGGCACGAACTGGGACATCACAATCTTCGATGAGGATGGTAACGAGACCAAAGTTGATCAACCCGGTTCTATCCGATTACACGTTCGCGGTGATTCCGAGCTGAGTACTCTGGCAGATAGCCTTGAATGGGCTGGGCGAGAGATAAGGAAGCTAGCTAAGTAGGTTTAGCTCTGGGGCATCCAGACAAAGTTTACACACGAGACGGGAAAAAATATTTTGATGTTTTTGACCACCAGTATTCCCTGAATAAAATTTTTGGAAAATCATTGCGGCCGGATGTAGAGGCCGGTGTATTTTGGTATGCAAAAGATCCCAAACAGCTGGCTGAGAATTTGAAAATGCTGAAACTTCGATACTCGTTGTGATTATCGATTTGTATCGTAATGATGCATAATCACGCCGTAGTGAATTTGCAGGTGATAACGAAGCGGTATATCAAGCCTAAGGCTCCAAAAAACGGTGTCCGGTCCGGGGCCAGGGTGTAAATGTGGAAATGCTCGATAACATCAATCGCCTGCTCGGCGATGATCTGAAGGAAACTATCCGGCCCGGTTCTCGGCTCAGAATCGCTGCTTCTTATTTTTCGATCTACGCCTACGAGGCCCTGAAGAAAGAGCTGTCCGGCGTTGATAGCCTACAGTTCATCTTCACCGCTCCGACTTTCGTGCCCAATGAGGTCGCGGATCGGCTGAAGAAGGAGCGTCGGGAGTTTTTTATCCCGAAATCCCAGCGAGAAAACGGCCTGTACGGCACCGAGTTTGAAATTCAGCTGCGTAACAAACTCACCCAGCGGGCGGTGGCCCGTGAGTGCGCGCAGTGGATTCGTCAGAAGGCCAAGTTCCGTTCCAACAAGACCAAGGCACCGATGCAACCCTTCGTGCATGTCGCGGGGGAGGAGCATGCCATTGCCTACATGCCGGTTAATGGCTTTACGGCGGTCGATCTGGGCTACCAGCAAGGTGATGCCGTCTCCAACTTCGTCAACCGCATGGATGACCCCGCTCACTCTCAGATGTACCTGCAGCTATTCGATCAAATCTGGAACGACCCCGACAAGATCGAGGATGTTACCGCTGCAATTTGCGATCACATCGAGTCGGTTTATCAGGAGAACTCGCCCGAGCGAATCTACTTCATCATGCTCTACAACATCTTCCGGGATTTTCTAGACGATGTGGATGAGGACGTGTTGCCCAACGACTTGACCGGCTACCGCGATACACTGGTGTGGAATAAGCTGTTCAATTATCAGAAGGACGCGGCCACCGGCATTATTAACAAGCTGGAGACCTATAACGGCTGTATCCTGGCAGACAGTGTGGGTCTGGGCAAAACCTTTACCGCACTGGCGGTGGTCAAGTACTACGAGTTGCGCAACAAGTCTGTTCTAGTGCTATGCCCCAAAAAGCTGGCAGACAATTGGCGCAACTACAACAGCAACCTCACCACTAACATCTTCGCCAAAGACCGCTTTAATTATGACGTGCTCTGTCATACTGACCTGTCTCGCACCTCGGGCGAGTCCTTCGGTATTCCATTGAACCGGGTCAACTGGGGCAATTATGACCTGGTGGTGATCGACGAGTCCCATAACTTCCGCAACAACGACGTCTACAAGGACCGTGAAACCCGCTACCAGAAACTGATGAACAAGGTCATTCGCGCCGGGGTGAAAACCAAGGTGTTGATGCTGTCTGCGACGCCGGTGAACAACCGCTTTATCGACCTTCGCAACCAGCTGGCTCTGGCCTATGAAGGCCAATCCGATGCCCTAGGCAAGCACCTGAAGACCAACACCAGTGTAGAAGAAATTTTCCGACGGGCGCAGAGGGCCTTCAATGCCTGGACAGACCTGCCCCCGGAGCAACGCACGTCGGCTTCTATCCTGAGGGCACTGGATTTCGACTTCTTTGAACTGCTCGACTCGGTGACTATTGCTCGCTCACGCAAGCACATCCAGGCCTTCTATGACACCACTGATATCGGCCCCTTCCCGGAGCGGCGCAAGCCGCTATCCTTCCACTGTCCCATTACCGAGCGTGAAGATGTTTCCGACCTCAATGAGATCTTCAGCCAGCTCTCCGTGCTCAAATTGTCGGTTTATGCGCCCATCAGCTACATTCTTCGGAGTCGGCTGAGGAAGTACGAAGAGCTTTACGATACACAGGTCGAAGGCGGGAAAGGTAAGCTACGCCAAGCCGACCGTGAGCGCAGCCTGCAGGCCTTGATGACCACCAATCTACTCAAGCGGCTGGAAAGCTCGATAGAGGCTTTCCGTCTGACCCTAGCCTCCCTCAGGGGAAATATCACCCGCACGCTGGACGCCATCAGCGCGTTTGAATCCAGTGGTAAAGCTGGGCAGGTGGGTGACTACCTCGACGATGTTAGTTCTCTTGATACCGATGACGATGAGCTTAGCGGTCTGGATGAATTTACCGTTGGCAAGAAGGTGCAGATCAGCCTCGCGGACATGGATTTGCCTTCTTGGCGTCATGACCTGGCTGCCGATCTGGCTGTAATTGAAGGCCTACTGGAATCTATGCACCGCGTCACCCCTGCAGATGACAGCAAACTGCAACACCTACTCAAGTTGATCGGTGACAAGATTGAGCATCCGCTGAACCCCGGCAACCGTAAGGTGCTGATCTTCACCGCGTTTGCCGACACTGCTAACTATCTTTACGACAACCTAGCCCCCATGGCCCTCCAACGGGGTCTGCACATGGGCAAGGTCACCGGCTCCGATGCGCCCAAATCGACCTTGCGCAAACGCTACGACTTCCAGGGCCTGCTGACCCTCTTCTCGCCGCTCTCAAAGGAAAAAGCCATCGCGCTGCCGGATGAACCCGACGAGCTGGATATTCTGATCGGCACTGACTGCATCTCTGAGGGGCAAAACCTGCAGGACTGCGACTACCTAGTTAACTATGATATCCACTGGAACCCGGTGCGGATCATCCAGCGCTTTGGTCGGATCGACCGCATTGGCTCCCCCAATAAGCAGATTCAGCTAGTCAACTATTGGCCTGACATCACCTTGGACGAATACATAAACCTAAAGGAGAGGGTGGAAAACCGCATGGTAATTGCCGATGTCACGGCCACCGGCGATGACAACGTGCTTACAGCCAAGTCCAGCGACATTGCTTATCGCAAGGAACAGCTGAAGCGTCTCCAAGATGAGGTGATCGAACTGGAGGATGTGAAAGCTGGTATCTCGATTACCGACCTGGGTCTGAACGACTTTCGCATGGACCTACTGAACTACGTGAAGGAACATGGCGAGCTGGATAACGTACCCTTCGGCCTACATGCTATCGTGCCTGCACAACCGCAATTGGGCCTGAAGCCAGGCGTGATCTTCGCCCTAAAGAACATCCACGACAGCGTCAACGTAAATCAACAGAACCGCCTGCACCCTTACTATCTGGTCTACATCGGCCCCGATGGCGATGTGATGGCCGACCATTCCGAGGTCAAGCGTCTGCTAGATCTGATCCGCAGCAGTTGCAAGGGCAAGGACGAACCTATTCGTGCCCTCTGTCAGCTATTCAACGAGCGCACTCAGGATGGGCGCAATATGCGTCCCTACTCGGATCTGCTCAGCCAAGCAATCCGCAGCATGATCGAGCTAAAGGACGAGAAGGACATTGATAGCTTGTTCAGTGGTGGCCGCACCACCGCTCTGACCACGACCATTCAGGGGCTGAATGACTTTGAGCTGATTGCGTTTCTGGTCATTGAGGAAAGTGATTCATGACCCTGTTTGCTTGGCCTAAACAAGCGGTTTTTGGCCGTGTTGTGCCTAAAAACAAGATCTACGAGCACGCAGGCGCGAACACTGCCCTCAAGGATCTGTTCGTGCGCGAGGTCGATCAGATTATCTGGCGTTACAAGCTCGCTCCGGAAACGATAAACTTGAGTGCCACCAAATCAGTGGCCGAGATTCAGGTTTTCGACATCTTGCTCAAGACTGGCAAGTTGGACGAGGCCGTTCTGCGTGCCATCGATAAGGTCATTTCTTTTCCCCTGATTTTCGAGCTGAGTCATGACGGCAAACGTATGGCTACGGCGGCCTACAAGCGGCCGAGTGAGGCCGACAGCGCGAAGTGGGTGACCAGCGAATATTTTGCCACTGACTGGATGGCCGAAACCGCCCTCAGGTCGCCCCTGCCGGTCGCGCTTAATCTCGGCGGGCTTTATGACGCGCTTCTGTTCGGTTTGATGCCACAACAGGTTCAGTCGGCCTTCGGACAGGAAACCCAAGACATTCAGGCCCGCGTCGACCGGATGGAGGCCATTCGCGCTAAGACGCGAGACTTAGAACGTATCAACGCGCGCCTTGCGCGTGAGAAGCAATTCAACAAGCGCGTGGTGATTAATGGAGAGCTGCGCGCGGCTAAATTGGAACTAGAACTGCTGACCGGGGCGGTGGCCCCTGACAGCCTTGCCGAGTGAATAAAAGGACGTCGAGCATGGAAAAAATGAAACTGCACAGCCCCGACCTGAGCCAAGACAACATCGCCAAAATCCGCGATCTGTTTCCGAGCTGTGTGACCGAAGCCGTCGGTGAGAGCGGTGCGCCGCGTTTGGCAGTGGACTTCGATCAGCTTCGGCAGGAGCTGAGTGATCATATCGTTGAGGGCGGTCAAGAACGGTATCGGTTGGATTGGCCGGGGAAACAGGAGGCTTTGGTTGTTGCGAATGGCCCAATAGCTAAAGCGTTGCGCCCCGCGATAGACGAAAGCGTCGATTTCGACGCAACGCAAAACTTATTTGTTGAAGGAGATAATCTTGAAGCGCTGAAACTTCTTCAAGAAGCTTATCTTGGAGAAATAAAGCTAATCTATATCGACCCTCCCTACAATACGGGGAAAGACTTTGTTTACCAAGATAACTTCACACAGGGTTCGAAGGAATTCCTTAAAAAGTCAATGCAAGAAGATGACGAAGGAAATCGCCTTGTCGCCAATAGAGAGGCTGCCGGCCGATTTCATTCTGAATGGCTGAGTATGCTTTATAGCCGCCTCGTTATTGCCCGCAATCTCTTGCGTCGAGATGGAATCGTGATGATCTCAATTGACGAAAAGGAACACGCAAATCTCAAGAAGATTTGCGACGAGATTTTTGGTGCTGGAAATTTTTGCGGCGAGATTATCTGGAAGAACAGCAGTAAGAACGATCAAGCCTATGTCTCCATCCAGCACGAGTATCTTGTCATCTATGTAAGGGACAAAAACACTAATCCCGGCGATTGGACGGAGCGGAAACAGGGGTTGGAAGAAATATACAAAGCGTTTGAAGGTTTTAGAAAGGATCATGATGATGATTGGGATGCCATTCATCAAGCGGCACTTGATTGGTATAGGTCTTTCCCTCTCTCCAATCCGATCAGTGATAGCAAGCATTATAGCTGGATGGATAAGAGAGGCGTTTACTTCGCCTCTGATATCTCGGGTCCAAATTTCGGACAATATGTTTACGACGTTCCTCATCCAGAGACAGAACTGACTTGTAAGCCGCCCGCTTCTGGATGGCGTTATCCAGAGGCTGAAATGAAGGCAAGAATTTGTGATAACAGGGTTCATTTCGGTCCCGACCACACAACTGTTCCTAAGAATAAAACTTACTTGAAAGATACAGAGTTTCAAAGTCTCACCAGCATGAGATATGTTGACGGACGCGCCGCGTCAAACCGATTGAAAGATATTTTCGGCGAGAAGATTTTCACGAACCCGAAAGACGAACTTCTCCTCGCTGACCTATTCAAGGCAATGCAAGTCAAGGATCGAGACATTGTCCTCGATTTCTTTGCAGGATCAGGCTCAACTGCACACGCAGTTTTTGAATTGAACCGCCGGAACGGAATTAGCTGCAAATCCATTTTGGTGCAAATCCCAGAAGATCTGAAAGAATCGCTCAAGCTAGCAACAGGAGGCGCAAAGAAGGTAACCCAGAATGCTATAAACTTTATGAAGCACTTGGGTCGGCGTGCAACAGTAGCTGAAATTTGCAAAGAACGCATTCGCCGCGCTGGCACAAAAACCCTCGAAGGCGACTGCCACCAAGATTGGAACCAAGATGTCGGCTTCCGTGTCCTGAAGATCGACACTTCAAACATGGAGGATGTCTATTATCGTCCTGACGAAGTCAAACAAGCTGACCTGCTCACCGCTGTCGACAACGTAAAACCGGACCGCACGGCCGAAGACCTGCTCTTCCAGGTTTTGGTGGACTGGGGTGTCGACCTGACACTGCCCATCCGTCGCGAGATCGTGCAGGGCAAGACCGTTTTTTTCGTCGACGACAACGCGCTGGTCGCCTGTTTCGATACGGGGATCACCGAGGATCTGGTGAAGGATCTGGCAGGGCATGAACCGCTGCGCGTCGTGTTCCGCGACAACGGCTTCGTCTCGGATGCGGTGAAGATCAACGTCGAACAGATCTTCCGTCAGCTATCTCCCACCACCGACGTCAAATCGATCTGAGGGGGAATACCATGTCAGGCGCAATGAAGCTCAAGTTCAAAGTCCAGCCCTATCAAACCAATGCCGTCGATTCCATCCTGGACTGTTTCGCTGGTCAGCCAATGGTCAGTGGTATCAACTATCGGATCGACCCGGGCCGCAAGACACAGACCAGCGCGTTCGAGGAAGGCTTCAAGAACGCCGATATCGCGCTAAGCGAGGCGCAGGTGTTGGCAAACGTCCAGGATGTGCAGCGCCGCCAAAACCTACCGTTCAGCCAAAGCTTGAACGACTTTACCGTCGTCAACGCGCGTGGCGAGCGAACACCGGCGCCAGCGACCTACACTCGCGACGCGCTGGCGGCGAGCCGCTATCACCTCGACGTCGAGATGGAAACCGGGACCGGCAAGACCTATTGCTACATCAAGACCATCTTCGAGATGAACAAGCGCTTCGGTTGGTCGAAGTTCATCATAATGGTGCCCAGCATTGCGATCCGCGAAGGAGTCTACAAATCGTTGCAGATCACGGCTGAGCATTTCACGGAAAGCTACGGCAAGAAAGCGCGGTTCTTCATCTACAACTCCAAGCGTTTGCATGAGCTGGAAAGCTTCTCGTCGGACGCTGGCATCAACGTGATGGTCATCAACATTCAGGCCTTTGCCGCCCGTGGTGCAGATAACCGTCGCATCTACGACGAGCTCGACGACTTCCAGTCTCGCCGCCCCATCGATGTTATCGCGAGCAACCGGCCAGTCCTAATCTTAGACGAGCCGCAAAAGATGCAGGGCAATGCGACAATGGAGGCGCTTCCGAAGTTCAAGCCGTTGATGATTCTGCGCTACTCCGCAACACACAAGACCCAGCACAATCGGATTCATCGCTTGGACGCCTTGGATGCTTACAACCAGAAGCTTGTGAAGAAGATCGCCGTACGTGGTATTCAAACACGCGGCCTGGCCGGAACGAATTCCTATCTTTATCTAGAGGGGATCGACATTTCAAAGCAGGCTCCAGTCGCCCGAATCGAGCTGGAAGTGAAGCTCAAATCCGGCGAGATCAAGCGCCAGTTGCGCCGCTTGCGGTTCCGCGACGACCTTTACCCGGCGTCAGGTGAGCTGGACCAGTACCGCGACGGCTTTACGGTCAGCCAGATCGACGCCGTCAATGACACAGTCGAGTTCGCGAATGGCGTTGTGCTGCAGGCCGGTGAAGCCACCGGGGACGTATCTGAACGCGACATCCGCCGCATCCAGATCCGCGAGACTGTAAAAGCGCATTTGGACAAGGAGAAGCAACTGTTTGCACAGGGCATCAAAGTGCTGTCGCTATTCTTCATCGACGAGGTTGTGAAATACCGCGACTACGAGCAGGCCGACACAAATGGCGAGTACGCGCGAGTTTTCGAGGAGGAGTATGACCTGCTGAAAGCCGAGTACCTCTCGGAGCTCGCGATAGACAACGAGGCCTACAGGAAGTATCTCGCGGGGATAGAGCCGGCCAAGACCCACAACGGCTATTTCTCTATCGACAAGAAGACGAACCGCCTAAAAGATCCGGCTGTCGGTGCTCGGTCAGTCGATTCTGATGACGTCGACGCCTACGATTTGATCCTGAAACACAAGGAGCGTTTGCTATCCTTTGCGGAACCGACGCGGTTCATATTCTCTCACTCCGCGCTTCGCGAGGGATGGGATAACCCGAACGTTTTCGTAATGTGCATGCTCAAGCATAGTGACAACGCCATTTCCCGACGCCAAGAGGTTGGGCGCGGCCTGCGACTGTCAGTTAATCAGAATGGTGACCGCATGGACCATCCAGCGGTGGTGCACGACATTAACGTGCTTACGGTAGTCGCCAGCGAGTCCTACAAGGACTTCGTCGCCGGTTTGCAGCGCGAGATCATCGAAACCCTGAGCGCGCGCCCAAGGCAGGCAACAGAGGCCTACTTCACCGGTCAGCAGTTCACGGCCGAGCAGGGTTCTATGAAAGTTACCGCCGCCATGGCCAAGCAGATCTATCGTTACCTTTTAAAAAACGACTACACCGATGAGGCTGACCAGATAGCTCAGGCTTACCATGATGCGAGGGAACAAGGCACACTGGCTTCTCTGCCCGACGATCTGAAGCCCTATGCTGAACAGATATTCGTCCTTATAGACTCCGTGTTTAGCGATGCCCAGCTGCCTCAGATCGATGACGGTCGCAAGCCGAAAACCAACCACCTCAACGCCAACTTCGAGAAGAAGGAGTTTCAGGCCCTGTGGCAGCGTATTAACCGCAAGGCCGTGTACCGGGTCGAGTTTGATTCCCATGAACTGGTACAGAAGTGTATTGCCACGCTGGACAAAGAGCTACGCGTTACGCCGCTCCAGTATACGGTGGTGAGGGGCATGCAGCAGGATGGGCTCACCGACGAGCAACTGCGTATGGGCGACGGCTTCAAGATTGAAGATACGGAAACAAAGCAGGGTGATTCCATCCATTCCTTGGTTCGATACGATCTACTGGGAAAGGTCGCAGAAAATACACAGTTGACCCGACGGACGGCCGCCAGCATCTTGCAGGGCATTCAGCCTGCGGTGTTCGAGCAGTTTCGTCAGAATCCAGAGCACTTTATCGCCGAGACGGCGCGGCTGATCACTGAGCAAAAAGCGGCCATGGTGATTGAGCGCCTAGCCTATGATGAGGTCGATGAGTGCTACGACGTGGATATCTTTACTGCCAACCAGACTGGGCAGGACTTCTCCCGTGCCACCGAAAAACTGAAGAACCACGTCTATGACTACGCCATTACCGACTCCGATGTAGAGCGTCGCTTCGTTCACGACCTGGACGCCAGCAGTGAGGTGGTGGTGTACGCAAAACTACCGCGCGGCTTCCTGATCCCTACTCCGGTCGGGGACTATAACCCTGACTGGGCTATCTCCTTCCGCGCAGGTAGCGTCAAGCACATTTACTTCGTCGCTGAGACCAAGGGCAGCATGTCCACTATGGCGCTGCGCGAGATTGAGAAGACCAAGATCGAGTGCGCCCGGAAGTTCTTCCACGAGGTCAGCCAGCGCATTACCGAGGACAAGGTGAGGTACGACGTGGTAACTGACTACGCGAGACTGATGGATATTGTGGGACGTGCCAGTGCTGCCTGACGGAGCGCCTACGGTTGTTGATCAAGGCGCCGCCGCTGGTCCTCGTCAAGGTGTAATGCGCCCTCATTAAATTCGTAGTTTCCAAACTGACGTGACAGGCTGCCGAGCAGATTGGGGGGTTCGTAACGAATAGCAGCTTGATCAAATCACTGTCTTTCGATTATCGTCTACGTCCTCTAACTTAAGGTGAGGAATGCATGAAAATTAATAAAGTAGTCTGCGGATTTTTTGTCGTGGCGTCTGCGGGGTGTTCTACAGTTGGGTGGGATAGCGAAGCGACAGTAGGCAACGCTAACTCGGAGCGTTTTTTTCAAGAAGCGCAAACTTCTTTGAAGAGCTATCAGGAAATGAAGACAGTGTTTGGTCTGCCACACGAACAACGCTCCATAGTCGATGAAAGGGTTGTGGTCTGGAAAAATAGCACCGTTTCCGGGGGGGCGTCTATGATCCGGATGGACGGAAGCATAAGCACTACTCCCCTGCGACCTCTTTCATGCGAGCTCACTGCAGTGGTAAATGACGACGGGTCTGTATCTAACGTCGAGATGGACGGGAACAGTGGTGCCTGTTGGCTTTTTTCGAATAAATTTGTCGCATGGGTAGACAGCACAGACTAGGTCATTTCTATAGCGATAACCGACTACGCAGGCTGCTGGATATCTTGATGCGGGTGAAATCGGCCTGAGCAGGGGCTGCGGCTACTCGCCGCGACTTTGATGTGGTTTTATGGAGTTCCGCGCCGGCGTCAACCTTGGGTGGACAGGGAAGTCGCGGCTGAAGTCTGGATCCGAGGTTCCCCCCGCCCGCGTGCGGGGCACTACTGCTGGTCCGGTCAATGATGTCATGGCTGTCATGGGGTTTTCTCTTTTAATATATGGGTGGTTGTCAGATGGACCTGCACGGCGTGCGCGCACAAGAAAGTTTTTTTGCCGCCATTTTCCCCCGCCAGCCCTGACGGCAGCATCCGAGGCGCTATGTCCCAGAGTAAAAAAAGCCCGATGGACTAGTTGGTCCATCGGGCTTGCTACCTCCGTGTGGATGCGCCCGCATCACTCGCCCGGATCATCCTCCCCCCAACTCCGGCTGTGGCCTAGGGATGCATCGAACTGCAAACGTGCCTCTGATAACTTGGGTATGATGTAACCGGTCACCCTGCTTCCGCCTATCACCGGTCGAGTTTCCTGAAGCTTGACCCAGTCCCTGAGCTTCTTGCCAAATATGGACTGAGAACAGAGGTGCCTCGCTCCCACACCCCTGGCGTGCTTCTGGTAGTGCTCATAAAGCAGACCTTTGGACGCAAATTTCGGCCATGTTCTTAGGCCTTCGGGATTGAAGGCGGTGATCGACTGAAGGCTTCCGTCGCTGCGACAACAGCCAATGCCTCCCTCCTCAAGGGCGTCGAGCCACCAGCGGCCTACAGAGTCTAGGGATAGCTCTTGCTGCTCCGCCAACGCAGCGGTCCGCGGAAACTTCCGAATCTGCACTCCCGACAAATCACGGTTGAGCAACATATGCAGTAGTGCCTCTCTGCCCCCGTTATGCATTTGGTGTTTGATCTGTCCGAAGTATTCGAGGTTTTGCATTTTCGCGTCGCTGACTTGCAGTACGAAGAACCGCCGTTCCTCCAGCCCCGCCGGCACTGCCCAGTCGTTGTTGGTGGCCATGATGACACGGGTGTAGTTATCGAGCTCTACAACCCCCTGATATTTCTGCTCGTATTGACGTCTGGGTTCGGTGATTAGCGTTTTTAGGACGCCCTCTTGCTCCTTGTTGCCGCCCCAGACCGCCTCGTCGGCGAAGACGAGAACGGCATCCTGGAGGTGCCCGTTGAACTTCCCTAGCAGGTGCTCGCGGCTTGTCACGTGGCGATAGTGGCGGCCGAATAGCTTGCCAAGATTTGAGGCAAACACTCCCTTGCCTGTACCTTGCCTACCTTTGAGCACGATGGCGACACCCGGCAGTTCTCCGGGGCACTGCACCAGATGCGCCATCCAGTTCAGCAAGTACTCGTAGCAGGCTAGATCACCGGAGCAGATGTTGTCACGGATGTGCTCGAGGAGCTTGCAACAATCCCCCTCCCGAGGCTCGACGGCCAGCCCACGCCATAGGTTGTAAACACTGTCATTGGCTGCCCTGCCAGATGGATCGAATACCACCTGATCGTAGGTCCGTCGCTGCCGGTGGTTAATCCATGCTGGACCTATGGGTCGACCGTCAAGCTGTTGGTTTGCCACGAAGTTCTTGAAGTCGCTGGGCCCCATGAACTCAAGCGAATCGGGCAATTCCCGCAGCACCATAGCCTTGCCACCCATCAACACCACCGCGTATTCCTGGTTGAGGGCAGCGATTTGGGGAGGGATAGCCCCGCTAGCGGCTTTGTTGCGGGCGTCTGTTTGCTTTATCGACTTGAAGGTGGATACGATCTTTGATTCCGGCAGCGGGGGGCTGCACCTAGCCTGGTTCCAGTCCAAAAGAGTGGATAGCGCCTCACCATCGGGCAGCCCCTGGGCAATTAGCTGCCCCGCATAGCGAGTCAGGGCGTCGGTTCGCTGTCCGTCTTGGAATGTTTGATCTGGACTAAAGTGTTGGACGCGAGCAGCGTCGGGGAAGGGCAGCTGCTCTGTAGAGATGTCCAGTCCCTCCAGCACATCAGCTACTGTGTACGGAGGGTTGTCAGACCCACTCTCAATCCTGGTCAGAAAGGGATCTGTGAGCTGGCCTGTCTCCTTGTTTTGCTTTAGGTGGTAAAACCCCGGGACGCGCATTACCCGCGGAAGGTCGTTGACTACGGGGTCGCCGCCGAATTTCTCGGCCAGACATCGCTGCAGCCTGGAGAATTCCTCAAGGGCGCAGTCGTCGACTAGGTAGTAGACATGCCATTTCCCCGGGCTGCTCTCGACGACGATGTGGGGCTCGAGACGAGCTGCAAGCACAGGTTCGATGGGTGCGCCGTCAAGGTCTAAGAATAAGGCTCGCACTCGGACAATATCCGCAGCGGTACGCCCGCGTCCGTTAGTCTGGTTTACGCAGACGAATATTCCGT
>Ga0222659_1000950_pt1 | contig 13163 bp, 8 predicted proteins | sample AntAcemetagen547_FD_179850 | JGI IMG/M metagenome (GOLD analysis project Ga0222659, IMG submission 179850) | Saline water microbial communities from Ace Lake, Antarctica - #547 | ecosystem: Environmental > Aquatic > Non-marine Saline and Alkaline > Saline | place: Antarctica: Ace Lake | collected...
CAGGTAAGCGAATCGGAGACATCGGATTTGCCATCCAAAACCATGCAGAACAAAACGGGTATGGTGTGGTCAGAGAGCTAGTGGGACATGGTTTAGGCAAGACGATGCATGAAGACCCTCAAGTGCCAAACTATGGTAGACGAGGCAAGGGAAAACGAATTGCAGACGGAATGGTCTTGGCGGTAGAGCCCATGGTCAATCTTGGAACAAAGGACGTAATGATGCTGGACGACGATTGGACGATTGTTTCTGCCGATAAGAAATATTCAGCTCATTTCGAACACGATATTGCGGTGGTAAATGGTGCTCCAGATATTCTATCCACATTCGATTTCGTAGAAGAGGCTCTCGAAAAGCGCGGCTTGAATGCAATGAAAATGAACCTGAATACTGTTATGGCTTTAGTGTAAGTTCTTCTGTCTTATTTCGAACCAAGTCGAAATGCTTCACTTCTTTCTTGACGTTTGATGTAAAGACTTGGCTTATTGAAACGGTGCATACCATATTGTGTCGATTCATAACCATATCATTCTCAGGATCGCCGTCACCTCCATTTAAGTGGAAGCTCCAAATCTCATTGCGATTAGGAGAGCCTACACTGAATAAGTCACCAAACCATTTTTGACGTTTCGCCCTTGCTTCAGCACTGTAGAGCACAGCGCTCGCTACGATTAAAGGTTTTGTTAGATCATGGGTTTGAAAATTCACAACCGAATCATCCCACCTCAACTCTTCAATATCCTTTCCAAATCTAAGGAGAGTAAAAGGCTCCACACCCTCCAGATCATCCCTTTCGAACTCATTGAGAGACTGTAAATTCAAACTATCCAACACAACGATACCCCTGCTTTTTCGGTACTTCAATTTTCTTTTGTGGGGAAGAAAAGCTCCGTTCAATAACACGGTGGTAAAATCTTTTCCAATAGCGAGGTTTGTTCCTCCATGCAGGGGTTCTTTTGCGATTAAAAATTCGCTGCGATCGCTGCTGGAATGGAGTGAGAGCCCATCGGCATTACGAATAGGCGATTCATCGCGACTTGCAGTTACAATACCGCCGCCCGCTTTGGGTAAATATGTCACCGTGCACATAGCTAAAACCCCATTTTAGTTCTCTTTATATCATATTCTTCATTCGAAATTTCGCTTTTTGAAATAGCTACATTCAACTCTGCTAAAGGCTTGTACCGCTCGAAAGTATCTTTTTCAATTTTGAAAAAAATTTCGTTCTCATCAATGAGCCTATCATCTGTTTCCGTAGGAATAGTTGGGATAAAAAATACTCTAAACCAACTACGGCGAACAACGAGCCAAGCCATTGCTGGTTCTAAAGGAGTATTGAAGTCAGTCTTAGAGAGAGGTCCTATTTCGCGGAGGGTTTGATGACCCCAGTCGAAAATTAAAATCATAGATAAGGCTTAAGCTAAATCGACACAAACGGTGTGAGAAAAAATGTTGTACTGCTCATCCAACGGCGCTATCTCATAAGGACTACAGTTCTTAGATCTCATTATCATGGTAATGATTCCCAGACCAGCTCCACCTTTGCTACTTCTTACTCCGTTCATCATCACTTCCATGTATTTTTCCTTAAGGGAAGTGGGATCCATTGCATTAATAGAGTCAAAGCGCGATTTCAAATCAGGGACTTTCCTTTTATCAATGATGTTAGAAAAGCGAGCACATAATTTACCTTTTTGCAGGAGCACCGTTACCATACTATGGACGTGTTCATTCTCGTCAATTTCACTGTGAAGACGGATGTTCTGAATTGCTTCGATAAATACAGAGAAAAATCGCTTCCTAGTAGTTTTGTTCTCAATTTTCTCGTCGAGAAGCTTTTCCATTCGAGAAGTCAAAGCGCTGGCAAAACCAAAGTTGACATCACCAGAGTAATGTATAATTACCTCGATGTCATCACTTGCGCTTAGGTCTTTATAAAAAGATTCCGCCACGGAGTAAAAGTGTTCCAAAGCATCTCTTGAAAGGTTCATTAAAATGATTTTGGCTCGACCAATATAAAGATTATAAAGCTTTGTGGCTGCTAGTCATGTAAGAATGATTTAGATCATTTTAGAATTTAGCACAAGGCATAATTCTTCGCTTGTTCTTTTTCTTACTCTTTTTACTTGCAAATTCCATTACCACTGAAATCTCATGAGCTCCACCACTATTAGCTGTGAGGGAGGATATTGTCAAGTCGTAACTATACCCAATCCGCATATTATTAATCTCATAACCTAGCAACACCGCTATTGCATCTTGGTTGATCGTGCTATTGGCGTTTTTCTTAAACCCTGGCAAACCTCTATACCAAAGACCGATTACTATAGGATCATACTCATAGTAGAATCCAATATCCAATTGGTCAAACTCTCCCTGAAGCTGATAATTAAATGCAGGCACTATGAACTGCCTCTTGGAAAAAGCGCCAAGCTCAGAAACCCTAAGTCGAATTCCCCCATGTGCCGAAACTCGACGAGGCAGCACACTTTCTCGCCCGACTAAAGAATGAACGGGTTCATTGATATGAAAGACTGATGCTCCTAGCCAAAAACTCTCAGCATAGACTAAAAATCCAGCTCCAAAATCAGGATACGCCACAGGCTCTTGCGCAAATCGAGCTCTATCTGGATCAAGAGTGGTTAATCCATCATCTTGCCTAGCCAATTGGTCTCCAAATGTGAGCTTATTAATGTCCAAGTAATTGCTTCCATATCCCACAGTAAGGGCAGGACGAACGCTTATCTTTCTTGTAAGATTGAATTCATAAGCATACTGAAGCGATACGTTTGTATAAGTCAATGCGCCCGTTCCCGCTCGATCGTGCGAAACATTGATTCCTATTCCACTTTTCACTTCAGGAAAAAAGTGATCAAAAGAGAAGTTGTACGACAAAAACGCATTGGGCAAGGACGGCCATTGGTTTCGATAATTCATGGCAACCCTGCTCTGAATTGAAGTTCCAGCGAAAGCTGGGTTCAAGAGCATCGGCGCAGCGTAAAACTGCGTGTATTGTTGATCTTGAGCCTTCACGACCAAAGTAAAGGACAGAAGAATCCCCAATAGCGATATGTATAGTAATCGTCTCATTTTGGGTTTTTCGAAAGAGTAACTACCTCTTCTACCTCCTTAAGTCCATCCAATTCGGCGCCGTAATAAATAGAGCGCTCTACAGATTCGTAACCAGAAACTTCCACCAACATGGTATACTTCTGATTGGTATTCAATGCCAAAACGAATTCACTCGATCCGCTGCGGGTTTGAAATAGACCTTCTACGTTTCCGTTCTCTTCGTTAAGCAATGTGATGAGTGCATTTGAATGAATATCTTCCTTCTCTGCAGAAAGCTGACCTTTGAGAATAATCGTATGGTTTTCGTCAAAATCTATTTGGTAAAGATCTTGCAGACCATACCCTCCTACTCTTTCGGAAGAGAAATATGCTTTCGTGCCCGATTCATTTATTGTAAAGAAGATATCATCACCAGGAGTGTTAATCGGATAACCCATATTTCGCGGGGCATCTGTTCCATCGGCCACGTTTTTTGATACGAAGATGTCATAGCCACCCATTGTTGAATGCCCTTGTGAAGCGAAGTATAAGTCGCCGTTTACATCTACAAACGGAGCATCTTCGTCGAATGGAGTGTTGATTCCTTGTCCCAAATTTTCAGGTTTACCCCATTTCCCATTTGGCAATTTCCGACTCACATAAATATCCTTTCCGCCAAAGCCTCCCTCTCGGTCGCTAGAGAAGTAGAGGACTTGATCATTAGACCCTTCGTATGAGGCACTAGCCTCTTGATGCTTACTATTGATTGACTGATCCAGCTTTGCAGGTTCAGACCACTCGTAATGGTCCATTTTACTTACAAATAAATCACCCGAATAGCCATCTTTACTGGTGCGGTATATGATCAATTCTTCACCATTGGGTGTGGCAGCAACAGCGGCATCATTTCGATCTGTATTGAGTGGAGATGGCGCAGCTTTTATAACCTTGGCAGTCGACTCCAAATCGAGAATGAAAATATTTTCGTCAAATTGCTCTGAGATATCTTTTTCGCTGGTTGCATTTAGTTTTCTCCTCGAGGTAAAATAGAGCGTGTTCTTTGCAAAATCCCAAACGGGCGCGTAATCATGGTGTTTTGAATTAACCGTTTTCCCTAAGTTTTTTACCGTAACCGAAAGAGGCGATTGAACCATTTCAATGGCTCGTTGCGCTGAACTCTTTAGGTGTTCGATTTCCGCGACTGACTTCATTCGATCAGCATCAGTCTCATAATCGAAGATCAAATCAAGTGCGTCGAAAAACTTGTACTCGCCGATTCGATCCTTAGCCAAAAAATACTTAGCCTCGGTATCGTCATATTTCACCGCTAGCTCAAGGAATCTTTTTGACTCATCTTTGTAAGGAGGCAAGTGGAAATAACAAATACCCAATCTACCAAGCACTTCAGGATCCTGAGGGGCGACTTTTGAAATCTCCGAATACAATTCCGAGGCGTAATAATAATCGCCTTGGGTATAGTAGATATCCGCTTCGTAAAGCAAATTTTTGTAGTACCTACCCATCTTCTTTTGTGCGACAGCTTCGCTACCCGCAGAAAGAATAAATACTATGGCCAAAAGGTATAAGTAGAGTTTTCTCATCTTAAAAGTGTTACGTCACCTGAATCAATAAGTTCTCCTCCGTCGGCAAATTTGACTTTGACGCTCCAGACATATACGTCTTGCTGACAAATCTCTCCGCGGTAATATCCATCCCATCCACGTCTTATTTCCTCAGACTCGAACAAGAGTTCTCCCCACTTATTAAAAATCTGCATTTCAAACGCTTCAACCCCCTTGTATTGAGGGAAGAATATATCATTGTTAAACATATCATCTATGGTCCAGTAACCACCGTTTGGCCCTGAGGTGCCAGGAGTAAATGCGTTCGGAAACACAATTCGTGTATCTACATTTCCTTTTACCGCTTGATCTACCCTGAAGGTATCTCGGCAGCCAAATTCGTTATCTGCAATTAGCGTTACTGGGTGCCACCCTGTAGTCTCATAAAAATTATATGGCGAAAACTCTGTAGATGTATTTCCGTCTCCGAAATCCCAGAAGTAACTAGTAGCGTCAGTCGAGAGATTCAAGAAATAAACCTGATCAGGAATGGTAATGACTGGCGGATTCACGGTAAAGAAGGCCTCTGCCCTCGGGTGAACCGTCACCAATGCAGGTTTAATTTCAGTATCCTGATCGCCTCCAGGACCAGTTACGGTGAGGGAGACATTAAAAGTTCCTGACTCGTAATAAACGTGTACTGGATTCTCTTCTTCACTGACGGTTCCATCACCAAAATCCCAGAGATAACTCACGTCATAGATCGAAGTATTTGTAAACTCGACCACCAAAGGCAGACAACCTATGCCTTCGCCTTCAAACGAGGCAAGGGGAAATGGAGGCTCGATAACCACGAGCTGAGAGGCGGTATCGTTGCAAATACTATTTCCAACGCCAAGTGTAATCAGGTATTCTCCCCAAGTTTGGTAGATATGATCTTGAGGCATACTTGGATCAGTCGACGATTCTGAGGTGCCATCACCCCAATCCCAACCATAATTTGCTCCCTCATTGGCATTACTGAGATTGACTAAATCAACAGTAGCCTCTGGAAATTGCTGCACTGCGGGCGTAGCAATAAACTGCGCTTCAGGCTGTCCCAAAACAGGAAGGTCGAGCGACAAGGTATCCGCGCATCCATAAAGCGATTGCGCAATAAACGTTACGGTGTAAACTGAATCTTGTGAATTGAAGTTTTCATAAACATAAGTGGGTGCTTCGGCTTGCGAAAAGTTGCCATCGCCAAATTGCCACAAATAAGTGAATGCTCCTATTGAGTTATTTTCAAACTCAGCTGTATAAGGCGAGCATCCTCCTTCCGGAAATACAACATCAGCGGTAATTTCAGGAATCACCTCCACCTCTATCGACTGTTGGTCTTGACAGCCATATTCAGTTGTGGCAATTAGAGTAACCGTGTTCGTCTCAAGTTCTGTCCCCATATTCACATAGGTGTGCGTATGCAATGAATCGGGATTTTGAGAATCATTTCCATCTCCATAATTCCAGAAATATTCCGTCGCTCCTTCAGTATAATTGACAAATTCAAAATCTGCTGGAAAACAACCTTCCACTCCGTTGAGAGCAATACTCACATCGGGCAAAGGAAAAACTTTGATATTTCCACTAGTGGTATCGGTACAACCAAAACCAGACTGGGCAACTAGGGTTACATTAAAGTCGCGAACAGTATCCATCAAATTCACGAATGTATTTGAAGGATTCGCAATAAATGCCTGATTTCCATCTCCAAAGGACCAGTTGTAAGTCGCTCCTCCAAATGATGTATTGACAAAACTCACACCCAACGGCGAGCAACCTTCGGTCTCTGGTGTAAATTGAGCAATCACAGGAGGGTAGACAGTGATCTCAAGTATTGAAGTATCGGCGCAACCAAAGTCGGTTGAAGCAATCAACGAAACTTGAAAATCTTGAGGTGCAGTTGATGTCGAAACAAAGACATGCTCGTGAACTAATTCCAAGGTGTCAGAAGTGTTCCCGTCACCGTAATTCCATTGGTAATTTGTTGCAATTGAACTATTGTTTTGAAAGTTCACTGGATAAGGTGAACAACCTGCTACTCCACTAGGAATGACAGATGCAGAAGGTTTTGGATGCAAGATGAGTTGACTCCTTGCGGTGTCTTCGCAACCAAACATGGAAGTTGCCACCAATTGAATATCGAAAGTGTCAGGCTCAAAACCAACCGTTTGATAGCCTCCTAGAGGCTCTTCGGCTACACTCACCGTTCCATTGCCTAGGTCCCACTGATAAAAGGAAGCATTTACACTCTCATTCTCAAAAATAAATGAAAGAGGTGAGCAGTCCTCAATAGGATGGAAAAATGCAGCCTCGACCAGCGGATGAACTTCTATATTTCTTGTAAAAGAATCGCTACAACCTTCGGCTGTGAGGGCTACGAGCTCTATTGTATAAGTGATGGTTTGATTTGTAGTATTCTCAAAAGTATACTCATGTGTGGAAGCCGAAGTATCGGAAAGCACTCCATCACCATAACTCCATACAAGAGAGTCCGCGAGAATACTCTGATTCGTAATATTGATAGTCAAAGGACCACAGCCCGAAGTTCGATCGACCGAAAACTGAGCGACTGGATCGGGATTTACCGTTACGGAAGCCGTCGATGTATCATTGCATCCGAATGCTGAAGTAGCCACCAACTCGACTTCATACGATATCGGAGCTAAAGTTGAGTTTCCATAAGTATGGGCTGGGTTTGGAGCGGTACTAATTGTTCCATCTCCAAAGGTCCATTGGTAATTAATGGCTCCTATAACTACAGGGAACTGCACGGTAAAAGGATTGCAGCCTGTATCTGTAGGCAAGGTGAAGTCGAAATCAGGCTGGGGAAATACCGAAATTGTGGTCGAAGTAGTATCATCGCAACCATTCGGGGTATAAGCGATCAACTGAACCTCAAACTGTTGGATTGAAGGTGTGTTATTTGCAAACTGATGACTCGGGTTTTCGTCGGCTGTAGTAGTTCCATCACCAAAATCCCAGGCAAAAATATCAGCATTGATAGATGTGTTAAGGAAGTTTGCCGGGTCAGGATCACATCCAGGAATGTAGAATGCTTGAAATTGAGCGACGGCATTGGGATTGACCGTAACGCTACTAATGGCCGTATCGCGACACCCAAAAGCGTTTTGTGCTATCAAAGTGACTGAATAAACAGAGTCAGCATCGCCAAAATTGTTAAAAATATGTGTGGGGTTTTCGTCGCCACTACCCCCGCCACCGCCAAAGATCCATGAGTATGAATCTCCACCAGTAGTGGTATTGTTAAAGTCAACTTCGAGTGGCGCGCAGCCAGCCGTCACAGCATGAATAAAAGACGCAATAGGAGCGGGCTCAACATTGACTATTTGCGTCGCTGAACTTGCACAGTTTGCCGAGGCCACAGTGAGTTCAACTGTAAAAGTTCCTGAACCAGAATATGCGTATGTGGGATTTTGATCTTGCGAATCATTTCCATCACCAAAATCCCAATCCCAAGAAATGATCGGATCTCCTGCTTGGGAAGTTGACAAATCCACAAAACTCCCTTCGGAACCAATACAGACATTCTGAACCAGAAAATTCGATATGGGCGCTTCAAATACTTCAATAATATGAGTATCGCTATTGGTGCAGCCATTTGGCGAAGTAACTGTAAGAACCACATTGTAAGAACCCGGTGTAGTGTAATCTTGAACAGGAGGAAATTGTCCTGAAAATGTATTTCCATTTCCAAAACTCCATTGCCAATCGCTTACAGTTCCTGTAGATCCATCACTGAAATTGACTTGTAGATTATCGCATGCCTCGTCATTGTCAAAATCAATCTGGGCTATAGGCGCTGGCAAAACGGTAATCGGCACATAGACTGTATCCCTGCAACCACTTCCAGGCCCGCCCACCACAGCAATAAGTTCTACATTGAAAGTACCCGTCGTGTTAAAAACATGATTCACAACTGGAGCGCCAGAAATAACAGGTGGAGTTCCGTCATCGAAATCCCACTGAAAACCTGTGGCATTCCCTGATGAATTGTTTGTAAAAGATACCACGTCTCCTTGGCAAATATTAGTCGCATTTGCGGCGATAGCCGCAGTGGGAGGAGACACGATTTCTACTTGAATCGTTACCGCATCAATTCCACACAGGTTACTATCCAAAAGGAGAACATCGTAAGTACCAATGGCAGGATATTCCATCGTTTGAGGAAAAGTTGGGGGCCACGGAGTCCAGTCGATGATCGAGTCGTATCCAAGTCCCCAGTAGTCACCGAAATTCCAATATTCGTAACGCTGGTATATATTTCCTTGAAAAAGGCAATTGCGTTCTGTGGTGTTGTTAAATGTGAACTGGTTATCAGGCCAGCACAACACAATAGCTGATGGCGTGATTCCAGCATCATCTATATCCCAAATTCGAATTGGATTGAAGGTCGCCGTACTGGGCCCACCTTGGACTGTATTGCAATAGTTTTCTGCAGTAAGTGTCACAACGGTTTCGCAATCCACAGTTCCTGGTTGATAGGTGTGTGAGACCACTTGGCCAAGGTTCGTATAATCGTAGATCTCAATAGGAGAGCCATCTCCAAAATTCCAAGTAAATACACTTGTTTCAGAAGTATTTGTACTGGAATTGATAAAGTCCATTGTCTGTGGAGCACAGGCTTGAGTCAAACCACCCACGGGAACTTGTATGGAAGCGTTACTGGCCTCTTCAATCACAACTACACCGTTTACAGTGCAACCAGTAGCTGTCTCAATAAAAGTCAATGAAAAAGTATCGACCGTTGCGGCATAGGTGTGTGTGATAAAATCAGGAGGCACGAGACTACCGCCATTTTGGATTGGCGAACCATCACCCCAATCCACTTCCCAATTACCGATATTATTCGGCGACTGAAGGTTCAGGCTGAAATTGTTTCCATTACAGCTATACCAGTAGGGTGTATCCGTTGGGTTGCCAAAAAAGTCAAACAACTCACACTGTGCTTTAAGATCAGTGCTTGCCAACAGAAGGAAGGGGAGAATGACTAAAACAATTCTTTTTGCAATCCTCATAGCTTGCATTTACGCAGAAACCCTAGAAAGGTTTGCAAGCTGGCATATAAGGTGAAGGACTAAAGAAAGCTAGAGAAGAATGGATTTTAGTGAGGATCCTGAAAATCAGGGTTGTTTATGAAATCCTCATCCGTTAGGGTTTCCAAGAAAGCGACTAAATCGTCAACATCCTGCTCGGATAATCCAAGGCCCACTCCTTGAAATTTCATCAATGGATCGATGGTTAAAGAGGGATGGCCTCCAGTGTTGTAATGTTCTATTACTTCTTCGAGAGTTTCAAATCGTCCATCGTGCATGTAGGGAGCGCTCAAGGCAATGTTCCTCAACGTGGGTGTCTTAAACTGACCTTCCGAAAATGGACTTCCATTGACTTCAGCACGACCTAAATCGGTAAAGACAGTATCTAGGCCATTGTTGTGAAATTGTTGATCGGTAAACAAAACAAGCGCACCTCCATGGCAGTGAAAACAATCTCCACCGTTTTGGCCTCCAGGAAACACATTGGGGTCCCCCCCCTCTGCTAAGAAAAGAAACAATCCGTTTTGCTCGTTGATGTTTAACTGCTCTGGCCCATATTGCGCTCGATCGAAATCGCTATTTCCCGACACCATCGTACGAATGAACTGAGCCATGGCATAGGTGATTCTAACAGAATCAACGCAGGGAGTGCCAAACGCAGCCGAAAACATCTCTTGATAAATGGAATCACTACCTATTCTTTCTACAGCTTCCTTCCAAGAGAGATCCATTTCGATCGGATTTTCAATGGGCTCCAAAAGCTGCTCTTCCAGTGTTCGCGCTCTGCCATCCCAAAAGAAATTTGTGTTCCAAGCCATATTGACCAAAGCCATGCTGTTCCTTCGTGTCATGTCTCCGTATAAGCCAACGCTCAAAGGCACATTATCAGAAAAAGAAGCTGAAGGGAAATGACAGGAACCACAGCTCACTGCATTGTTTCTAGAAAGATCTTTTTCCCAAAAAAGATGGCGCCCCAGCTCTATTCCTTCTTCTGTAAAAGGATTATCAGATGGAATAATCGGATCTGGAAAAAAGAAGGGTTTTTCAAATTCATGAGGAGTCCCTACTCCTGATACATTCTCACATAGGCTGTTATCCTCATCGCAAACAGGCTCATCCTTTTTGCAAGAAGCCCACAGCAAAAGCAGTGAAACGAAGAGAGTGGTAGAAAATAATCTTGAAGAAAACCCGCACGTTCTCAAGACTCTTATCATTTTAAGACAAATGCTTTAGACATGTTGTTGGCAAGCTTAATCCCTGTTTCAATTTGGGTTTCAGACCCATGAAAAGAAGTTACCTCAGCCAAGTTTATGGTATCTGCCGCAGTAGCAAAAATGCTATCAACATCAACGGCAAAAGAAAAAAGTATGGTTTCTCCAGGCTTAATATCCACGCTTTTTTGGAAGAAACCTACTTCTCTGAAAAGGGTATCTGTACCAGTATGAAAGGAGAAAGGCGATGGAAGAAAATCGTCGGTATTTGGTTCAAGATCAAACCGACCGTCGAATGAAAAGAACCGGTAGCCAGAAGCCCATTGCCAGTACATTCCTGCAGATGTCACTTCGCTTAAAGGATGTCCTGAAGGATATTGTGAAATTAAGAAATCAGGATCATTGATCCCGTTCATACTCGGAGGAACACCCAAGTCGTAACTCAGGCCTGTGTAATTCCCTGTTGGAACCACAAACTCCAAGCTTCTTTGAAGCTCCTGTATGCGGATTAACTCAATGTCTGAAATTTCCAAAAAATCTCCGCCAGGCTTGTGCAGTCTGATATTTGAGATATAAAACTTTACGTCCAAAACGTTAAAGGGATAATCGTGAATATTTGTGTAAGCATTCCCTAACTGTAGATCCTCCCCATTGAAGCGAGGATCAAAAGTCATAAACAACTTTGAATCAGGGTTTGACTCATCATCGTTACAAGAAATAGCCATGACAGCAATCAAGGCAATAAAAAATACTCTTTTCATTAAAGGAAGTCTTTTCGTTTTCACACAGTATCTATACAAAAATAGCCTATTTTTCCCTGCCCAAATGCAACCTTAATCATATTGAACAATACCGAAACCAGCCGTTTTCACATTTACAAATCCTCAGCCGGATCTGGAAAGACCACAGCACTTATTGGTGTCTTTCTTAGACTAAGCCTCTCATCGTCAAGCCCGAATAAGTTTAAAAGCATACTGGCCATAACCTTTACAAATAAAGCCGCCAACGAGCTCAAAGAAAGATTCATCTCGTCTTTGAAAAAATTAAAATCTATAAACCCCCAGAAACCCTCGGACTTAGAAGATTTTGAAGTAAAGCAACTTTTGGATGAGACCAAGCTAAGTCCTCCTGAGTTAAAAGAACGAGCTGCCAAAGTATTTGAAATTGCCCTCAGAGATTACGATGAGATCGGTATTGGAACCATCGATGGATTCAACCACAAATTGATTCGATCATTTAGCCGTGATCTGAGACTTAAATCGGACTTTGAAGTAGAGCTGGATGAAGCAAATCTATTCGCCGATGCGGTAAATTTGTTGTTGGAAAAAGTGGGAGTTGACAACCACATTACGCATCACCTTCTCAATTATTTGAGGCAATCAATAGACGACGACAAAAAAGCGAATATCACCACTCGGTTAAATGACCTCAGAAATCTAATCTCTTCCGAAGATTCAGAAAAACCCGTAGCGTCACTTTACGAGATTGATCCCCGAAATTTTGAAGAAACCAAGAAGAAGCTTGAGCCTTTAGTGTCTTCTTTCGAAAATTTGTGCCACTCTATTGGAACTGATGTGTTTACTATTCTTGAAGAGGAAGGATTAGAAGGAGCAGACTTGAGCTATGGAACTGGCGGTTTTTACGCCTACTTCGAAAAGTTGAAGGACTACACAGGAGGTTACGTAAAGCTTCGTTCGAATCTACTCACTAAGCTGGACAAGCCCTGGTGCAGTGGTTCGGCTTCTGCTGCAGCCAAGGAAGCCATTGAAAGACGTCAATCAGATCTACTTGATCACTATTACTCTTCGACGGCGCTTTTTCAAAAACACTACACCGATTATGCCATTGCTAAAGCACTAAAAGCTCAAATCGATCTACTGGCTGTATTGGTTGATCTGTCTCGGGAACTAAAAGCTTTGGCAAAAGAAAGAAATGTGGTTCCAATTTCGACTTTCAATGGTATTATTTCTAAGTCGATGCGTGACGAGCCTGTGGCATTTATCTACGAGAAATTCGGGAATCGCTACAAGCATATCCTAGTAGATGAATTTCAAGATACCAGTGAACTGCAGTGGAACAACATCACGCCATTCGTAGCAGAGTCGTTATCATCAGGGCAATTCAATATGGTAGTGGGTGATGCCAAACAGAGTATTTACCGGTGGCGAGGTGGAAAAGCAGAGCAACTCATTCGCCTGCCCGAATTGAATCCCGACGATCCCAGCATTGCATCGGACACCAGA
>Ga0222659_1000952_pt1 | contig 13142 bp, 1 predicted proteins | sample AntAcemetagen547_FD_179850 | JGI IMG/M metagenome (GOLD analysis project Ga0222659, IMG submission 179850) | Saline water microbial communities from Ace Lake, Antarctica - #547 | ecosystem: Environmental > Aquatic > Non-marine Saline and Alkaline > Saline | place: Antarctica: Ace Lake | collected...
CGCGCACGGCCGAAGGCAACAGCGGACACCGGGTGCACCCATGGCCAGTCTTCTTGCAGAGGACACAGACCATTGAGTCCCCACGTCCACGCGGCTCGCCACGGGGCTTGTTGGGGTGGGCGTAGGGGCTGATGCCACGACCCGGTCTGGGTCCGCTCTGCCTCCATTCCCGCGTGGGCGGGTTGATGGCGGCAAAAGCACGCGCGCTGTCGGTTGCAGCATCCTGCCGACCGACGATGAGCTCGTACTCCGCGTGGGCTCGTCGATGCAGTTCACGCAGATCATCTTCGGGCTCCGCGTTCTGTAGGAAGAAATGCGTGTTGTTAAACTCGCATGACAGAGACAGACGGAAGTCCTGGATGAACACGATCTCCTCGGATTCAACACCCGCAGCCAGATCGTACTGCTCCCGCATTGCGACCAGTTGGTCAGCTTGCGGCACAGGCGGGCTCCTCGCATGGATCTTGAAGTCCTGCACGCCTCGGAGCATGCCCCGCAGCTCCGCCTCAGTCACCGGTGCTAGGTGAGTGAAGAGCAGCATGAGCGCACGCCGCCCGTCCTGGGAGGCAACGAGGCGCGGGCGATCGATCGCCGAGCGCGCGGCGCCAGACGTAAGAAGGAAGAGGATGGAGAACAAGTGCTCGTTCACCCCTTTTTCAGTCGTGAAGTCCACCGGAAGCTCGTTGCGGATGTCGAGCAGTACGGGGTAGTGCGGGTGCGTGTTACGCAGCACCATACTCAGCGTCGAGTGGAAGCGGTGAAAGTCCTTGCGCTTCTCCTCCGAGCTGCCCGTGCCAGACATCTGGTAATCCTTCACCCCCAGTCCACCCTGGATAGACCGAATGCAGTCGCGCACGGTCGTGTCAGGCCTGGAGGGCAGGGTAATCTCCGCATCCTCAACGCCTTCAGCCGGGGGCTGTGGGGCGCGAGCGTCGGAGATCGGAGTCGCGGGATCGTTGGGGAGGGGGTTTGGGTAGAGGGCTCGGCGCGTGCCTACCATCTTGAAGGCACGGGTCACCGAGAAAAGCTAAACCTAAAAGTCCGAGTAGTCTAAGCGGGATACGCGTAAATGGGCCAAATAACCTGTGAAACTGGGAACTACTGAGACATAAACTAGATATATATTACGATATAATATAACGGCAACCAATGTGCCTATCGGTTAATCCACAGCCACAATTGTGGCCTAGCAGGACGGGTCTAACAGAGACCCGAGGAAGTGATAACTGCCATAAGGGCGCGGGCCTATTTATACGCCCGGTGGGAGTTCTATTTGCTAGGCCGGTCCGTATTGTCCGTACTTACGTACGACGTTCTATACGTACGACGTTTACACCTTAAGCACTATTCCTAACACACCCCTTAGTGGTTTAGGTTGTGGGCGATGTCATAAGTAGTGATCAGCCGGGGTACATGTTCTGCACCCCTTGCCCTGGCAGGCGCTACTGCCATACGCCAGAGGCACTAACCATCTAAGCACTAGGTACCTGTTCGGTACATTCCTAACTATAGCAGCCTTGGCTGCACCTAAACGCCACTTTACGAGTGACTTGGGCTCCCTTACGTCGGCCCTAAACTAAAAGATAAAACTGCTTTCGTCATCGTGAGAGGAAAGCTCAAATATGAATTGCCTAAGCCGCTTCGGCGGTCATGATGAGGCGCGAGAACCGGCTGTGAGGCTCCCGTGGCAGCGCCTTCGTGAAGACATCGGCAAGGTTGGTCGCCGTGGGCACATAGTTCAGGCGGAACGTTTTCGCCGCAACGTGATCCCGAATGAAGTGGTGCCGCACGTCGATGTGCTTGCTGCGGTCGTTGTTCACGGTGTTGCTCGCCAGGTACCCGCTGCCTTGGTTGTCGTAGTTCAGGCCCGATGGTCTCTCCACGGCCTTAAACTGCTGAAAGAAAGCAATCACATACAACCCAGATTTAGCAGCTTCCGACAAGGCCATGTACTCAGATTCACACGACGACATGGCAACTGTGTGCTGGCGCTTCGAACCCCAGGAGACAGGCGACTTCCCGATCGTGACGAGGTATCCGCTGACCGACCGCCGCGTAGCCTTGTCAGACGCCCAGTCGGCATCCGACCAGACCGACACTGGGATCGGGCCGTCTGACCTAGGCTGCCTGATGACCAACTTGACAGACCGCGTGTGATACAGGTACTTGAGGACGCGCTTCAGGGCACCGAAGTGTGTCGAACTGTACGCAGCACAGAAGTGTGACATGTATACAGTGGCAAACGTGATGTCAGGGCGAGTGCAGCGAGCAATCCACAGCAAGGATCCAAGCAGCTGTCGAAACGGAAAGTGCGTCTCAGGGAGGGGGGCTGGGGAAAGCTGGAGTCCGGGCTCCATCGGGGTAAAGACCGGTGCGGAGTCAAGAACGCCATACTCGCGAGCCAGCTCCACAATCTGCCGCTCCTGGGACATCGATGCCGAGTCGGCCGTCCACGTGACACCCATCTGCAGGATGTTCGATACTCGACCCATGTCGTTGGTGCCGAACTTCCTGTCGAATGCTGCGTTGAACTCGATGTAGTACTGCTCGGGGGCCGCCATGAGGTAGTCGTCCACGTGCACAAGCATGGCCACCTTGATGTCGTCCGTCCAGATGTAGTACAGGCACGGTTCGACGGTGCTCCGCTGGAATCTCGGGTCGTAGGCCTTGATGAAGTCGTCCTGCGTCTTGTACCAGTCGCGGCCGGCTTGCTTCAGGCCGTAGAGGGACTTGTGCAGCTTGGCGTGCGAGCTCCCAGACGCCGACTTGAAGCCTTCGGGCAGCTCGATCCAGATGTCGTACTCGAGATCAGAGTTGAGGAAGGCAGTCTTCACGTCGATGTGGTACACCGTGAGGCCAGCTCGGAGGGCAAGCGCGAAGATGCAGCGCAGGGACACTACTTGGAACGTCGGTGAGAACGTCTCGTCGTAGTGTACGCCGTACTGCTGCAAGAAGCCCTTCGCCACTAACCGCGCCTTGTACTTGTCGACGGTGCCATCGGGAAGGTACTTCAGTTTGAGGATGAAGCGGGTCGCGATGGCCTTGACAGAGGCGGGCAGCTCGGTGAACACAAGGACACCCTTGTTAACTAGCGAATCCAACTCTGCAGAGACGGCATTCACCCACTGCAGCCTGTCCGGGTACCCCAGGGCCTGCCTGTAGGACGTGGGGTCAGGTCGCAGCGCGTCCGCGGACCGTGTCTTGACCTGCAGTGGGGTGCATGTGGCGAGTGCTATCGCTAGGTCAGCGGACGGCTTCCACTTCACTTGCCGCTCCTGCACATCCAGTACCTGCCGTGAGCACGCGTCAGGGTGGAAAACCACAGTGTACATGGTGTTGACACTGTCCATGAGGGACGTGTCAACAGCCACGACGAGCGCCTGTCCCCAGGCGTGGGTGCCGCGTCCGCCGGTGTCCGCTGTGACCACTGTGAGCAGCGGGTACACATCGTTAGGGCGACCGGTTTGCTCGCACAGCTGCGAGTAGTCGACGACGGCCTTGAAAGCGGCCCTCTTGTCGTCGTGTCCTGTGAGGTACTCGCTCGCTGTGAGCCAAACCGCGTCCCCGTTAGGTCCGATGTCAGTCTGCAAGACCGCCACGTTCTCGTGATCCTCCTCGTTGAACCACGCGGAGGTGGCGAGCACGCGGTGCGGGGCGGCGTACGCGTTCCTGTCAGACAGTTTCAGCACGAACGGTTCCGGGCGGAGGTGAAAGTCCTGCTCAAACCTGAGGACATCACGGGGGGCGCGGGGCTTGGTCGCGACGCGCTGACCGATGATGTCGAAACGCTCCTCGATTACCGGTTTCCCGGCGAGAGTCAGCTTCCCGCTTGACGTGTCAAGCAGGAGGTACTGCGAGCTGTGGTCGCCGTTCCCGACGTACACCAGCTGCTTGGCTCGAGCGTCAAGCTTCTTCCTGCGGGAAGGGTCAATCCACAGGAACGCGGGCGACCAGAAAGCTCGCACACACGACATGTCAGGCAGCCTCCCAAAAACCTCCTGGTAGGGAATGCGCCAGCCCATGTTAGCGTTAGGCATCCGGTTGCGGATGAAAACCGCGTGGCGAACCGCTAAGGGCCAGAACTTGGTGTCCGCGTCCTGCGCGAAGATCATGGCGCGCGCACTCCCGAAAAGTAAGAGAAAAGAAACTTCCGCAATACCATTACCTTCGTGGAGATACGGGGGGCACGTCTCCAGCGCGATGCCCTCCGCGTCGAAGTACGCCCTGACACGCCCCTGCGTGTACACAGCCTCGTTGTCCGTGCGGAAAGTGAGGTGACTTACCTTCTTTCCCATGCGGCGGACGGACGTGATGAACTGCTCGAAGCACTCGAGCAGCTCGTCCTTCGTCTGCATGAAGTACACGGCTGTCCACCTTGTCTTGATGCAGATGAAGACGACTGTGTACCTCATACCTGAGAACGACGCGAGCTGTGTCGGGCCGTTGATGTCCGACGCGAAGTGCGTAAGGTCCCCCGCCTGTTGGTGGCGCTCGGGATCCTTCGCACCTCCCATCGTTGGGCGCTTGGCTTTCGCCACCCTGCACGCAACACAGTAGCACATGGGGTTGCATGTGCGCAGCGTGCGGGGGGAGATGTCCAGACCTGTGCGCACCCCTGCTTCCAGCAGCTTCGCGATGTGAGGAGCACCGTAGTGTCCGAACCTGACATGGGCCTTGACATAGTCGTCAGTCCGCTGCGCGGTGGTGGCATCACGGTACAGCACGAGCACGTCATACGGGCACTCCTGCACGAAAACGCGGCCGGGTCCACCATCCTCACCTGCGTCCTCGAGCTTGTCCGGCGCGTAGGTGCCCTCCCGGAGTCGACTGAATAGCCGCGCGGAGGCTTCCTTGCGGTAGCGATGAACAATGAAGTACGCCTTCAGGAGGTGGTACCAGGGGGCAGATGGGATGTCAGGCAGTACAAACAGGAAAGAGGTGTTGTCCGGGTCGAGCATAAAATCATGCGCCGCCTTCAGCAGCATCTCCATGATGAACTTGTGCAACCACGGGGGATTACCGTAGAAGTCCCGGCCAGTCCACGTGTACCCATCCCTGAAGCAGTCCTTCGCCCCAGGGGAGCACGAATCCTCCTCCTGTGAGTTGCCGTGAGTAACACCCCCACCACAAGTGAACAGATCAACCCGTGGGGCACCGGTGCTGCACGTCAATCTGTGCAGCGCGTACTCCTTGCGCGAGAGCTGCCAGTCGACAGTCCCACGAGTGGGGGTAATGGCCACAGGGGTGACCACCTTGTGGGCAGTCCTGCCCACAGCTGGAACAGCAAGTCCGCGCTGCGCACCCCTGGTTGCCGCAACCGCTGCAAGAGGTGCGCGGCGTATCGGAGAGGTGCCGGGCACGCCGGAGCCTGTGTGTGCACAAGCGTGCGCAACGATCGAGTACATACCGTTCTTGAGCTTCATTGGAATGACGGGTCTGCGCCGAGACGTCAGTGTCAGTTCCAGCCGCTTGTCGAAGTCCGGGGACTCGGCGATGCGTCGCGGATTTGAGGCCGTCTGGCCCAAAACCCCGGATACAGAAACAAGGTTGAACGGTTGCGACGGGGAATAGCACGCGTTCTCGAGTATGACGCGGTGGAGCTTACCCCGCTTGTCCGGTACGTCGAACTCGGCCGTACCGACCGCTTGGGCAGTAGACCTCTCAGTTGCCGCCACCATGAACGACGGTGGCTTGTCCTGTGAGAAGTACCTAAAAAGGTGCCTATCACGAAGCAAATGGCGATTAGCTGCCGTGTCAATGAGCAGGGTGGACGTAGCAGGGGGGCGCACCTGTGAGCCACACGCAACACTGTCACTTACATTCAGTGCTGTGGTGCCCTGCTTACCTCTCAGCTGTCGCATCCAGTCCTCCTCATCGTCCGAGGGCGCGGTGCGCTCGCCAGTGTCCGCCGCGAGGGCTGAGGCCCCCGCCTCAGCAAACGTCACCAAGCGCCTCTCGCCGAGGGGTGCACTGGGGGTCTCCCGCTGCGGGGAGGGGGCTGCGGCAGGCCGGATGCAGGCCGCGGCAGTGGCGTCGTCGAGGGGCTCCTCGTCGAGCTGCTCCTCGTCCTCGGCGTCCGCGAACTGGTCATCATCGCCGGCAAGCTCCGCGGCAGCACGAGTGCCGAGGATGAATGCCTCGGCGAGCTCGTGGTTCGCTGCTGCGCGGGCTGGGGGGGCTCGGTTGCCACCCGTGGGACGGGATGGGGGGGCACGCAGGTGCTGGTTCCGCATCTGCTCTTCGACAGCGCGCACGGCTGAAGGCAACAGCGGACACCGGGTGCACCCATGGCCAGTCTTCTTGCAGAGGACACAGACCATTGAGTCCCCACGTCCACGCGGCTCACCACGGGGCTTGTTGGGGTGGGCGTAGGGGCCGACGCCACGACCCGGTCTGGGTCCGCCCTGCCTCCATTCCCGCGTGGGCGGGTTGATGGCGGCAAAAGCACGCGCGCTGTCGGCTGCAGCATCCTGCCGACCGACGATGAGTTCGTATTCCGCGTGGGCTCGTCGATGTAGCTCACGCAGATCATCTTCGGGCTCCGCGTTCTGTAGGAAGAAATGCGTGTTGTTAAACTCGCATGACAGAGACAGACGGAAGTCCTGGATGAACACGATCTCCTCGGATTCAACACCCGCAGCCAGGTCGTACTGCTCCCGCATTGCGACCAGTTGGTCAGCTTGCGGCACAGGCGGGCTCCTCGCATGGATCTTGAAGTCCTGCACGCCCCGGAGCATGCCCCGCAGCTCCGCCTCAGTCACCGGTGCGAGGTGAGTGAAGAGCAGCATGAGCGCACGCCGCCCGTCCTGGGAGGCAACGAGGCGCGGGCGATCGATCGCCGAGCGCGCGGCGCCAGACGTAAGAAGGAAGAGGATGGAGAACAAGTGCTCGTTCACCCCTTTTTCAGTCGTGAAGTCCACCGGAAGCTCGTTGCGGATGTCGAGCAGTACGGGGTAGTGCGGGTGCGTGTTACGCAGCACCATACTCAGCGTCGAGTGGAAGCGGTGAAAGTCCTTGCGCTTCTCCTCCGAGCTGCCCGTGCCAGACATCTGGTAATCCTTCACCCCCAGTCCACCCTGGATAGACCGAATGCAGTCGCGCACGGTCGTGTCAGGCCTGGAGGGCAGGGTAATCTCCGCATCCTCAACGCCTTCAGCCGGGGGCTGTGGGGCGCGAGCGTCGGAGATCGGAGTCGCGGGATCGTTGGGGAGGGGGTTTGGGTAGAGGGCTCGGCGCGTGCCTACCATCTTGAAGGCACGGGTCACCGAGAAAAGCTAAACCTAAAAGTCCGAGTAGTCTAAGCGGGATACGCGTAAATGGGCCAAATAACCTGTGAAACTGGGAACTACTGAGACATAAACTAGATATATATTACGATATAATATAACGGCAACCAATGTGCCTATCGGTTAATCCACAGCCACAATTGTGGCCTAGCAGGACGGGTCTAACAGAGACCCGAGGAAGTGATAACTGCCATAAGGGCGCGGGCCTATTTATACGCCCGGTGGGAGTTCTATTTGCTAGGCCGGTCCGTATTGTCCGTACTTACGTACGACGTTCTATACGTACGACGTTTACACCTTAAGCACTATTCCTAACACACCCCTTAGTGGTTTAGGTTGTGGGCGATGTCATAAGTAGTGATCAGCCGGGGTACATGTTCTGCACCCCTTGCCCTGGCAGGCGCTACTGCCATACGCCAGAGGCACTAACCATCTAAGCACTAGGTACCTGTTCGGTACATTCCTAACTATAGCAGCCTTGGCTGCACCTAAACGCCACTTTACGAGTGACTTGGGCTCCCTTACGTCGGCCCTAAACTAAAAGATAAAACTGCTTTCGTCATCGTGAGAGGAAAGCTCAAATATGAATTGCCTAAGCCGCTTCGGCGGTCATGATGAGGCGCGAGAACCGGCTGTGAGGCTCCCGTGGCAGCGCCTTCGTGAAGACATCGGCAAGGTTGGTCGCCGTGGGCACATAGTTCAGGCGGAACGTTTTCGCCGCAACGTGATCCCGAATGAAGTGGTGCCGCACGTCGATGTGCTTGCTGCGGTCGTTGTTCACGGTGTTGCTCGCCAGGTACCCGCTGCCTTGGTTGTCGTAGTTCAGGCCCGATGGTCTCTCCACGGCCTTAAACTGCTGAAAGAAAGCAATCACATACAACCCAGATTTAGCAGCTTCCGACAAGGCCATGTACTCAGATTCACACGACGACATGGCAACTGTGTGCTGGCGCTTCGAACCCCAGGAGACAGGCGACTTCCCGATCGTGACGAGGTATCCGCTGACCGACCGCCGCGTAGCCTTGTCAGACGCCCAGTCGGCATCCGACCAGACCGACACTGGGATCGGGCCGTCTGACCTAGGCTGCCTGATGACCAACTTGACAGACCGCGTGTGATACAGGTACTTGAGGACGCGCTTCAGGGCACCGAAGTGTGTCGAACTGTACGCAGCACAGAAGTGTGACATGTATACAGTGGCAAACGTGATGTCAGGGCGAGTGCAGCGAGCAATCCACAGCAAGGATCCAAGCAGCTGTCGAAACGGAAAGTGCGTCTCAGGGAGGGGGGCTGGGGAAAGCTGGAGTCCGGGCTCCATCGGGGTAAAGACCGGTGCGGAGTCAAGAACGCCATACTCGCGAGCCAGCTCCACAATCTGCCGCTCCTGGGACATCGATGCCGAGTCGGCCGTCCACGTGACACCCATCTGCAGGATGTTCGATACTCGACCCATGTCGTTGGTGCCGAACTTCCTGTCGAATGCTGCGTTGAACTCGATGTAGTACTGCTCGGGGGCCGCCATGAGGTAGTCGTCCACGTGCACAAGCATGGCCACCTTGATGTCGTCCGTCCAGATGTAGTACAGGCACGGTTCGACGGTGCTCCGCTGGAATCTCGGGTCGTAGGCCTTGATGAAGTCGTCCTGCGTCTTGTACCAGTCGCGGCCGGCTTGCTTCAGGCCGTAGAGGGACTTGTGCAGCTTGGCGTGCGAGCTCCCAGACGCCGACTTGAAGCCTTCGGGCAGCTCGATCCAGATGTCGTACTCGAGATCAGAGTTGAGGAAGGCAGTCTTCACGTCGATGTGGTACACCGTGAGGCCAGCTCGGAGGGCAAGCGCGAAGATGCAGCGCAGGGACACTACTTGGAACGTCGGTGAGAACGTCTCGTCGTAGTGTACGCCGTACTGCTGCAAGAAGCCCTTCGCCACTAACCGCGCCTTGTACTTGTCGACGGTGCCATCGGGAAGGTACTTCAGTTTGAGGATGAAGCGGGTCGCGATGGCCTTGACAGAGGCGGGCAGCTCGGTGAACACAAGGACACCCTTGTTAACTAGCGAATCCAACTCTGCAGAGACGGCATTCACCCACTGCAGCCTGTCCGGGTACCCCAGGGCCTGCCTGTAGGACGTGGGGTCAGGTCGCAGCGCGTCCGCGGACCGTGTCTTGACCTGCAGTGGGGTGCATGTGGCGAGTGCTATCGCTAGGTCAGCGGACGGCTTCCACTTCACTTGCCGCTCCTGCACATCCAGTACCTGCCGTGAGCACGCGTCAGGGTGGAAAACCACAGTGTACATGGTGTTGACACTGTCCATGAGGGACGTGTCAACAGCCACGACGAGCGCCTGTCCCCAGGCGTGGGTGCCGCGTCCGCCGGTGTCCGCTGTGACCACTGTGAGCAGCGGGTACACATCGTTAGGGCGACCGGTTTGCTCGCACAGCTGCGAGTAGTCGACGACGGCCTTGAAAGCGGCCCTCTTGTCGTCGTGTCCTGTGAGGTACTCGCTCGCTGTGAGCCAAACCGCGTCCCCGTTAGGTCCGATGTCAGTCTGCAAGACCGCCACGTTCTCGTGATCCTCCTCGTTGAACCACGCGGAGGTGGCGAGCACGCGGTGCGGGGCGGCGTACGCGTTCCTGTCAGACAGTTTCAGCACGAACGGTTCCGGGCGGAGGTGAAAGTCCTGCTCAAACCTGAGGACATCACGGGGGGCGCGGGGCTTGGTCGCGACGCGCTGACCGATGATGTCGAAACGCTCCTCGATTACCGGTTTCCCGGCGAGAGTCAGCTTCCCGCTTGACGTGTCAAGCAGGAGGTACTGCGAGCTGTGGTCGCCGTTCCCGACGTACACCAGCTGCTTGGCTCGAGCGTCAAGCTTCTTCCTGCGGGAAGGGTCAATCCACAGGAACGCGGGCGACCAGAAAGCTCGCACACACGACATGTCAGGCAGCCTCCCAAAAACCTCCTGGTAGGGAATGCGCCAGCCCATGTTAGCGTTAGGCATCCGGTTGCGGATGAAAACCGCGTGGCGAACCGCTAAGGGCCAGAACTTGGTGTCCGCGTCCTGCGCGAAGATCATGGCGCGCGCACTCCCGAAAAGTAAGAGAAAAGAAACTTCCGCAATACCATTACCTTCGTGGAGATACGGGGGGCACGTCTCCAGCGCGATGCCCTCCGCGTCGAAGTACGCCCTGACACGCCCCTGCGTGTACACAGCCTCGTTGTCCGTGCGGAAAGTGAGGTGACTTACCTTCTTTCCCATGCGGCGGACGGACGTGATGAACTGCTCGAAGCACTCGAGCAGCTCGTCCTTCGTCTGCATGAAGTACACGGCTGTCCACCTTGTCTTGATGCAGATGAAGACGACTGTGTACCTCATACCTGAGAACGACGCGAGCTGTGTCGGGCCGTTGATGTCCGACGCGAAGTGCGTAAGGTCCCCCGCCTGTTGGTGGCGCTCGGGATCCTTCGCACCTCCCATCGTTGGGCGCTTGGCTTTCGCCACCCTGCACGCAACACAGTAGCACATGGGGTTGCATGTGCGCAGCGTGCGGGGGGAGATGTCCAGACCTGTGCGCACCCCTGCTTCCAGCAGCTTCGCGATGTGAGGAGCACCGTAGTGTCCGAACCTGACATGGGCCTTGACATAGTCGTCAGTCCGCTGCGCGGTGGTGGCATCACGGTACAGCACGAGCACGTCATACGGGCACTCCTGCACGAAAACGCGGCCGGGTCCACCATCCTCACCTGCGTCCTCGAGCTTGTCCGGCGCGTAGGTGCCCTCCCGGAGTCGACTGAATAGCCGCGCGGAGGCTTCCTTGCGGTAGCGATGAACAATGAAGTACGCCTTCAGGAGGTGGTACCAGGGGGCAGATGGGATGTCAGGCAGTACAAACAGGAAAGAGGTGTTGTCCGGGTCGAGCATAAAATCATGCGCCGCCTTCAGCAGCATCTCCATGATGAACTTGTGCAACCACGGGGGATTACCGTAGAAGTCCCGGCCAGTCCACGTGTACCCATCCCTGAAGCAGTCCTTCGCCCCAGGGGAGCACGAATCCTCCTCCTGTGAGTTGCCGTGAGTAACACCCCCACCACAAGTGAACAGATCAACCCGTGGGGCACCGGTGCTGCACGTCAATCTGTGCAGCGCGTACTCCTTGCGCGAGAGCTGCCAGTCGACAGTCCCACGAGTGGGGGTAATGGCCACAGGGGTGACCACCTTGTGGGCAGTCCTGCCCACAGCTGGAACAGCAAGTCCGCGCTGCGCACCCCTGGTTGCCGCAACCGCTGCAAGAGGTGCGCGGCGTATCGGAGAGGTGCCGGGCACGCCGGAGCCTGTGTGTGCACAAGCGTGCGCAACGATCGAGTACATACCGTTCTTGAGCTTCATTGGAATGACGGGTCTGCGCCGAGACGTCAGTGTCAGTTCCAGCCGCTTGTCGAAGTCCGGGGACTCGGCGATGCGTCGCGGATTTGAGGCCGTCTGGCCCAAAACCCCGGATACAGAAACAAGGTTGAACGGTTGCGACGGGGAATAGCACGCGTTCTCGAGTATGACGCGGTGGAGCTTACCCCGCTTGTCCGGTACGTCGAACTCGGCCGTACCGACCGCTTGGGCAGTAGACCTCTCAGTTGCCGCCACCATGAACGACGGTGGCTTGTCCTGTGAGAAGTACCTAAAAAGGTGCCTATCACGAAGCAAATGGCGATTAGCTGCCGTGTCAATGAGCAGGGTGGACGTAGCAGGGGGGCGCACCTGTGAGCCACACGCAACACTGTCACTTACATTCAGTGCTGTGGTGCCCTGCTTACCTCTCAGCTGTCGCATCCAGTCCTCCTCATCGTCCGAGGGCGCGGTGCGCTCGCCAGTGTCCGCCGCGAGGGCTGAGGCCCCCGCCTCAGCAAACGTCACCAAGCGCCTCTCGCCGAGGGGTGCACTGGGGGTCTCCCGCTGCGGGGAGGGGGCTGCGGCAGGCCGGATGCAGGCCGCGGCAGTGGCGTCGTCGAGGGGCTCCTCGTCGAGCTGCTCCTCGTCCTCGGCGTCCGCGAACCGGTCATCATCGCCGGCAAGCTCCGCGGCAGCACGAGTGCCGAGGATGAATGCCTCGGCGAGCTCGTGGTTCGCTGCTGCGCGGGCTGGGGGGGCTCGGTTGCCACCCGTGGGACGGGGTGGGGGGGCACGCAGGTGCTGGTTCCGCATCTGCTCTTCGACAGCGCGCACGGCTGAAGGCAACAGTGGACACCGGGTGCATCCATGGCCAGTCTTCTTGCAGAGGACACAGACCATTGAGTCCCCACGTCCACGCGGCTCACCACGGGGCTTGTTGGGGTGGGTGTAGGGGCCGACGCCACGACCCGGTCTGGGTCCGCCCTGCCTCCATTCCCGCGTGGGCGGGTTGATGGCGGCAAAGGCACGCGCGCTGTCGACTGCAGCATCCTGCCGACCGACGATGAGTTCGTACTCCGCGTGGGCTCGTCGATGTAGCCCACGCAGATCATCTTCGGGCTCCGCGTTCTGTAGGAAGAAATGCGTGTTGTTAAACTCGCATGACAGAGACAGACGGAAGTCCTGGATGAACACGATCTCCTCGGATTCAACACCCGCAGCCAGATCGTACTGCTCCCGCATTGCGACCAGTTGGTCAGCTTGCGGCACAGGCGGGCTCCTCGCATGGATCTTGAAGTCCTGCACGCCTCGGAGCATGCCCCGCAGCTCCGCCTCAGTCACCGGTGCTAGGTGAGTGAAGAGCAGCATGAGCGCACGCCGCCCGTCCTGGGAGGCAACGAGGCGCGGGCGATCGATCGCCGAGCGCGCGGCGCCAGACGTAAGAAGGAAGAGGATGGAGAACAAGTGCTCGTTCA
>Ga0222659_1000957_pt1 | contig 13101 bp, 17 predicted proteins | sample AntAcemetagen547_FD_179850 | JGI IMG/M metagenome (GOLD analysis project Ga0222659, IMG submission 179850) | Saline water microbial communities from Ace Lake, Antarctica - #547 | ecosystem: Environmental > Aquatic > Non-marine Saline and Alkaline > Saline | place: Antarctica: Ace Lake...
GTTAGCACACCATCTTCAGCAGCCGTTTCAACCATCTGCTTGAGTTGCTCTTTGTGGCTAGCAGATTTTTCATCTTTTCCAGCCTTATCATAGATAATCGCTCCTGTCACAAATGCAACAAGCCCTAAACCCATAAATACCATTCCAGCCGTTCGTGTCATTTTTTTATCGATTGCTCTCTTGTAATGGCGTAAGAAACCATTTTAACTTTACCAATGGAAAGTTTTTCTCGCATGCTATCGGGAAATATTCGTTCCACTTATCAAGTAAAAACTAAAAGAATTCAAACTTTCGCTTGGCCTCAAGCCATTTACAGATAAATGAACTTTAACGGCCTCAACAAAACGACTAGAATGGTAAGTTCTATTTTCATACTTTAGACCTCTAACCATAGCCACTCTATGAAATTACTAGCCGGATTTCTATCCGACCCCTTCTGGAACTACTTCAATCTCGGAAAAGCATCGTAAAAGGCCTCTTGAAATATTGCGAACTAGACACCCTGGCCATGGTGATGATTTATGAGTTCTGGATGGATAAGATTTAAGAATGACGCTTACCAAAACAGCTCATATTCATTTTTAAAAAAGACCTATTTATTTCGCGGATTCTATGCTGGAATGGCAAGAAATACCGATTCCACGCGTTTTGACTACTGACTCAAGTAGGCCGAAACAGCCTTAATAGAAAAATTATGAATGACGAAATAAAACGGCAAAGAAAGTACCTCGGGGCGATCTATATGGATGCATCGATGGCTCCCGTACTGAAGCCAAATCCAAAATATTGTACAGGAAAATTTAAGGGATGTACTTCTTATATCTCATACGATGATATTGTGTAACTCAAAATTAGGGTAAGAGCTCGTCCCCCAGGACAGTTCAATTCCTTGATGCCCAAGCCAGAGAAATCATTGCAGAATATACCAGCTTAAACGGTCTTGTAAAAGACGGTTGGACGCTGGCCTCAGCGCACTGAATTGGAACATATTATTTAAAATTGAGTTCTTCCCAAGTGCGCCTATTACCTCAGGTGTTAAACCAATTTTTATTCAAAAAACATTTCAAATTCTTCAGGGTTCACCAAATAATAGTCTACTGGCATTAAAAACGATGTTTTACTCTTTAATCGGATTAACTCACCGTAGAATTTACTTAGGCCATTAATGTAAGAAATGTGCATTGACTGCAATGAACCGATATGCTTTCCTTTGTAACCGGATACAACTGATGTGTTTTCATTTATTTTTTCAATAAAAAAATCTAAGTCTGCCTGATTAAACAATTGTCTAATCTCTTCGAAATCCTCTTTTAAAGCTGTTAGTCTTTTCATACTTGATTCCATTCCTTGCTTGAAGTACCAAGATTGATCATCGCTGTTTTCGACTTTTTGTTTTATCGTAGCATACTCAGTCAGTATGGCTGCAAGACTTGATTCATCCTGTTTCTCTATTAAGGTATTTTCAATTTGTTTAAAATTTAAAGCCATATCATTTCAGTATTGGGCAAAGTGTTTTGAAGTGCATCAGCAAATCATCTTTTATCTTTTTCCTATTTTTTTTCACAATTGATTGAATATACTCATTTATGTCCCGAAATCATTCAGGATCCGTGACAGATTCAAAAAAATTGCCGTCTCACCTTTTCCTGTTCTCTGCTCTTTTACAACAAATAAGTTTAATTAGACTTTCTGATACAAGGAATTACCGCTCTCCAATCATCATCACTCGAAACTTTTTTGCCATGTGATCAACAAGGAGATGACATCGTAGTCCATAATTTGGATTTATTGAAAACCTTTCTTTAAACAGTCTTATTTTATTTAACCAATATGAATCATAGTGAAATCTATTTGTTCGTAAAATAAGGAATTTGCTAGTATTTGTCTACCCGAGTGTTGCGTTTCACCTATTCTAGTGTCTGATAGAAGGAGAACCCTTTAAACTTCCCGGACGGCTCGATCCGATTTGTTCCTAACCGCTTAAATAGTTGGACTGGTTTTGTAGCCTTTTAGTTTTATTGCATTAAGCTTTAGATAGTTTATCCAACCTTGTTTTTAGAAATTAACGTCTCCTAAAGTTTAATAAATTGAAATTTAGTCAAAAAGGTGTTTTTTCTGAGGATTCTTCCAACCAGCCTGATTTCTATATTTAACGTAGTATATCTTCAAATCACTTTGATTGGGATAATCAACAAAGAATACTTTCTTATCCGCTTGACTTGGGTACTCCACAAAGTACCATAAACCTTCGTTTTCTTCCGTGATTTGATATGTGTAGTCAACTAAGAAGATATTAAGATCACTCTGATTCGGATAATCGACAACAAACACTTTTATATCTGATTGATTAGGATATTCAACTGTGTGAATATTTTGACAAATGGATTCATGGCTAAATAGAGTGACCGCAAAAATTAAGATTAGAAAGCGTATCAATTTCATAAGTATCTATTCTCTGAAATGGAATCAAATAATGATTAATCAATTGAGAATGTGACAAAAATCATTCCATATCATACCAATCATTGCTTTGCCGTTTATATTCTTCATTTACTATTGCGCTTCGAAGTCTCCTTTTCAGCTATCTTTTTTTTTTTATATATTTTCTATTTAAAAGAACCGTTTAGGTGAAATTGATTCTTCGAGAAAAAGTTCTCGATGACCTTCTGGAGCAGTTTATTTAAATTTGACATTCAGTGATGATTGCTTTCGGTGGCAATTCTTCGTCTCATAGCTTATTGTCCTTGGATTACATAGACCAACTTGGTCCAACTCAAGATATAGACCAATCCTTTGAATCCATTCCATTTCTAGGTGCGTTCTCCTTGCAAAATTCTCTGTTGTTCTTCAGTTCATCTTTGAATTCATCAAAGGGCATGCGAGGATCCATTTCCCACATTTCAACGAAACAATATAAATCGTAGGCATTATTTATCATCACATCAGTCCAAGTATCCGGGTTCTCACGATCTATATTTTCGATATATGCGGAACGCTGTTCGATCCGCTTTTTATTTGCTTCATTTTCTTGATTTTGAATATCAAGGTATTTCTTAATGAGATCTGTTTTGTCTGTTGTTTCATTCCTTGATCGCGCCTTTACTTCCTCAATGCACAAATTCAGGGAAGAGTTGTCCGCTGCCATGCCGTTTGATGCCAAAGGGGAGACCCCGAGCGTTTTTCGTTTCTGCTCAACTTTCAGCTGATAATCCTCGCACATTGGGTTGACACCTCGCGATCTTTCTTTATTGTCTAGAATACTATCCCAGTAGTAATCATCCTCTTCGGGAAATAGTTCTCTGCGTAAATTTTCAGCAGCCTTCATAAACTTGTTGTTGTTTTTTGAATCCATTTAAGGTAGATGAGGAAGGTTTCTATAACCGTTTAGTTTGCAGTATTTTGGTTTCATATTTGTACTTTTTATCCTATTCTGTTAGCACTCTGACTTCTTTTCTCGATTCTTTAAAGAAACATCTTTTTGAGCATTTCTGAGTTCCATTAATTAATTGATCCGAAAATTTCACGTAGAAATGACATGAACGATTCAATACTTTCAAATTTTTGATTTATGCGACTTTCTGCTTCAATGCAGTAATGGTTTAACAATGCACTTCGCTAAGCTACTAAACTTGTTGTTAATAAATCGATTATTGAATTTGAATACAAATTCATCGGGGTAGGACTGGAGATATTTCGCTGAAAACAAGTGGCTAATCCCATTTAACAGCTTTTCAATATTGCAGATAGCGATATGCACCTGGGGCTTATTTATGGCCCTGCCCTTACCGTCCACAGAGATCTTTATTGTCTCTTGGCTTTTCAGGTAGCTTAAATAGGAATCGGATGTGAACTGGACTCCTTGGTCGGAGTTCATGATCTCAGGCTTTCCGTGAGCTTCTACCGCGTCTTTCACTACCCGAGTAACCCATTCTGCTTCCATGGTGTTCGATATGCTCCAGCCCACAATGAATCTACTATATAGATCGATCATAGCTGTGTGATACATGTGGAACTCCTACATTTGACGAGACACTGAGTTCAGGGTATATTCAAAACACCAAAACACCCTAACAAATGGCACAGACCAGAAGAGTACTATACCTATACCAAGCATACCTTTCCAGTGGCTGAAAACAAGCTTAACCGAAACTTCAGTACAAATGCAGCAGGAAAAGTGTGGGTATCAGATATCATCTATATCCGAACTGGTAAAGGCTGGCTATATCTGACCACTATTTTAGACCTCTACGACCGTAAAGTTATCGGGTGGGTGCAAAGCAGCGATTTGAGTGCAAAAAGTACGTCAATACGCGCCTGGAAGATGGCTGTCAAGAACAAATCTATGGCCGATAATCTGATCTTTCACTCGGATCGATGTGTTCAATATGCGTGTAGTGATTTCACAAAAATTCTCAGCTCATACCCACAGGTTGAACAAAGCTTGAGCAGAAAAGGCAACTGCTGGGACAATGCGGTATCTGAGAGCTTCTTTAAAACGCTTAAGGTCGAGCATGTTTACAGGCAGCAATTTAACGACAAAGAAACTGCTGCCGTATTTGAATGGATCGAAACTTGGTATAACCGACATCGACGACATTCCGCACTTAATAATCTAACCATCATAGAGTTGAATAAACTAGAGCAATAACAAAATACCGCTTAATTTTTTTGTCTACATTTTTGTATAAAGTCAAGTACCTCTTTTTTTGATTTCAGAACACCATCAATCTGATTCGGATAAGTCTACTCCATTTTGTCCAATCCCAAGTTTAAAATGTTTATTCACTTAATTCATCTTTGAAATATGACAATACTAATTTCAATGCATCCAAAGCCATCATCTTTTCGACTTTTTTAGATTTAATAGCATTTTCTCAGTCATTTTCTAAATCATCAAATCGATAATCCAAACTGCCACCTTACCAACCCTCAATAATTAGGTATCGATCTTCATCATCACCTTCCCACTCAACTTCACAAATGTTTTCAAGAAGCCATTCTAAATCCTTGATTTGTTTTTCGTCTAGTTCAATCATTTTTTTGTTGTTAATTGATATTAGGAATTTCAATATATGTTAGCCTTAAGGACATTGTTTTTTATAGAGCAGCTATAATTTAACAAGGACTCACGAGAAGTGCAACTTAAGTCCTGATAAACAGGTCTCTTCGTAAATTATTGCTAATGCCAGCAACCTCCATTTTTAGTAATGTCTATTTGTAGGTCCCACAACTGGTCTCCATCCCATACTCCATAATCTATAGAATCATCAAAAATTAAGTTGAGGATTGGGTCTTCATCCCAATCATTCACATTGCTCAGAATAACTGAGAATAACTTATAAATATTTAAATCTAATTCATCACATGATAAGTATATTGGTTTCTTTTTTTCAAAGCCAAGTTTGAGCTGTCAACTTGACAAAGGAACGTCATTGTTATCAAAAAAAGCTTTCAATATTTGGTCTTCTGCACTGTAAGAGTCTGTTCCAAGATAACCTGAAGAAAGGATATTGAGTTTTAATTTAGAAGGACTAATTTCTGAAAATAATACGTTGAAAGTATCAGGATGTTTGGATTTTAATTCTTTGACAGCTTCAATTACTCCAATGGAGGACAAGCTAATTCTATCCACATCTGGTTTTAAATCCTGTTCATTGATTGTTAGTGCTACCATCTTATGTAAGAATGTCCCATTTACAATTTTGATTAATTTTTCTTCTCGAACATATACATTATTAAAAAACTTCTTTTTTTTGCTCACTCCTTTTTGTTTGCTGTTAAATAGGGTGGTTAACCCATAACCGTTATTCACAAAATGCAGAGGGATTATCCCAAGGCGCAGTGGTCAAAATATAAACATCAAACCCATCACAATTAAGATACTCATTCACGGATTCAACTGCTCCTTCTATTGGAGGTAAATTTCTAAAAACACCTGGGATATCATCGGGGTTTGTCAGATATTCAGGTCTGTTACCATCTATATGTTGATTCGCTCCTTTCGCCAAATCAGCAAGTACGCCCTCCATATCAATATAAATTATTTTTTCTTCATGAGTTAAAGGTATGGGAAATGAAATTTACGTATCTCTCTATAATCAGACTTTAATTCATTCAAGCTTTGACCATTAATTTGCTCAATAATTCTCATTGCAAGACTTAGTTCTGACGGTTTCGAATAAAACTTGCTGTGCTCGAATTGAATATTACATGGTTATACAGCATTACGCCTTCATTAAAGAACGCTGCAGACTTTATTGAATCTGAACTTTGACAGAATAAAATATTGGCAGTAAACTGTAATACGGATAATAGTAAAAGAGACTTTCTCATAGTTTTATTTGTAGTTTTTAAATGTGTTTTCGAATTATGACAATCCGTAATTAAGCCAGTTAAAAATGTCTTTTGCCATGTTTATATAATCTTGCCTGCCCATCCAACCAATATCATCCTCCCAAGAAATATTGAACCGCTTTTTAAAGACATAGTGCACTAATTCATAAACTTCGGTTTTATCCACAGAAGTATGCAGGTCTTCATTTATCGTCTCGATTTCACCATCATATTCATCCTCATATGCAAACCAAAGCAAAAACACAGGATCATATTCATTTATGATCCCGCGCAGTTCCAAATGCTTCTGATCTTCATCCAGCTTTTCAAAGTGTGTTTCAAAGACTTTAACAACCAGAGTCTCATTATCCTTCTGACTTAATCTTAAAACCATTTGACTTTCCTTTTCAATTCGTTTTCGCATACCAATTGTATTTAGTGTTTAGTGCACTATTGCTTTGTGTTATGAATGATTGAATAAGTAGAAACAAACTCTGCTATTCATAAGCAGAGTCTGTTTGTGTTTCTACTATCTTTCTTCGGCTAGCTCAAAAGAAAGAGATGAAAACCCGTTTTCAAGTAGCTGTTGAAGGCACCAATCCCATCGGCTCAAGGTATTTTTCTTGGCTTTAAAATCTCGGCGTAATTCATACGCTGAACGAACAAGATCAATGATGATCTTATCGTTTTTTCTGTGCCCGAAAACGATTAAGTTTCCAGGTCTGTTTGGTAATTTCCCACACACTTTTTTGAATTCTTCGTGCATTGTATTTGAATCCAAAACCAATATGGATTGTGGGCCCAAAAGAGAGCTGACACACCTTTTTAGGGGCTTAAAAGTATCAGCATACACCAGAACACCATCATTTATGACGGTTCTTCTCCTAGGGAATTCACACGCAAATGGAATTCTGTTTCTAGTAAGCTTTAAATTAGGAAGGGAGGTTTGAATTGATTTGATAGTTGTCATTTCCACCATGATAACGTTGCATAGTATGGCTATCGCCCTCGTGGCGTGCCTATTCTATAATGTTATCGAGCTATGGCGCTCCGACAATTATGTCGCAAAGCTATGAACTATTATCGATTTTCAAAATTCTGTTTGTTTTTTTAGCAGAAATATTGTTTATCTCATTTGATAATTATAACGAAGCCCCTTGCTCTTTCCAATAGGCTTCTCTATTCTTAAACCATTTAAGAAACTTGAAAAAAACAATATTGACCATCTAAAACCCACATTATATGAAGCGTTCCTATTCATTTTATGACTCCACAACCCAGAGTCGCGAAAAGAATAAGTTCTATGCGCAAGGGCTGTTTAAACTATCCCTTATTTAATAGAATTGCATTGGCTTTCTCCAACGTTGCCTCCATCATATCCTCCTATCCAGGAAGATTAAAGTTACAAGAGGAAAAAACTAAGGCCGCAATACATTTCATATTCCTTAGCCGTTAAGCCCTAATTCATTTAAATCTGCGTAAAGATCTTTCAAATCTTCAGGAATAGTTTTACTCTTACTGATAGCTTTCGACTCATAATATACCTTCAGTCGTTTTTCAAAAGTGTTAATAGCATCGTTCACATATTGATAAATTATTTCTTGATTACCAGCTATACATGCATCTTTCAATTTGTCTTGGTTTAAATAGTCCTTTAATTCTGGTTTCGTAGGAAATTCGTGATTTGACATGAATAAAATTGTTAGAGGTTAAAGATCAAAACTAAAGCGAATTGGGATTTTGTGGGGCGGACATTGAGGATACATCACTTTACCTATAGACCTGTATTTGTGTATCCTCTTATCCCCTTTAGACACTTTATCTGCTCCCAATTTAATATCTGCTACAACTCCATGCCAATCGCCTTTGAGTGCCAACAAGGGTGCTCCTGTTATTCCTGGTATTTGACGGGATAGCCAGTCTTGCCATACTGTTGTAGTACGAATAACAGTGTCAGACATTTCATGAACTCCAAATATTGGGACTTTGATAATGTCCAATGCATTGAGTGTGCTGCATAGAAAAGAATATTTTACTTTTCCCTTTTTACACGATAATTTAACAATTTCTTTTTTGATTAAAGAAAATTGATTGATTGCACACGCAGCCAATAAACTTCTGATTTTATTATCGTAAATTATTGAGAATGGAAACAGGTCAAACAGAACCACTCCCTTATTTGCGAGCTCAACAAGTATCTTATCCTTTTTTGATTTATGTTTCTTTTTACATGCTATGCCAAATGCTTTGCATGGCGCATCAAAATATGGAGTAGTTCCTTTATGCTGTTTATTATAAAAGTATGTGTTTTCATTTATTGGAGCTTTAAGTGGCGGAGCCGCTTCACCAATTAAAACATATTTAATACTTCTCTCTTTCTCTAATTCTTCGTCGGGAAAGGGGTACCCATAATCAACTAACAAGCACTCCTTGTCATTTATTTTTTCCACATAAGGCGAGCAAGGGTTGACAATTATTCCCTTTGCCCTAAATATTTTGATGGGAACTCCAAATTGGTTACCGTCCCTCTCTCTCTCAAAAGTTGGTTTCCCCAAAAACAAATCCAGATAATCTTGCTGATAAACTTCTCTTTGCAAATACTGGTGATAGGACGGAATGGTATGAATAGGCATTGCAAAATCCTTGGTCCACATTTCATTGTAGTCGGCTTCGGTTAAAATCATTGTTAGTTTCTGTTTTTTATTCAAGCGCAAATTAGTCATTCATATTTATCACTCTATCAAATGGTGATAGTCAGGATTCAATTGCTAAATTTAGAGACAAAAAGACCGTGCCTTCATGATCAACAACAAAAAGCTTAAAGAGTATTGGGAGTTTTACCAATTTACTCTCGAGAATCCAAATTGTTCAAGAGAAGGGATAATTGCTCACTTAAGAGAATCAACCGAGGGTTCGGTCTCTGTGGCCACTTTTGACCGGCTCAAGAAAGATCTCAGAGAATTAGGCTTGGCTCTAATTCATCAAAAATCGGAGGGCTACTTTATCAACGAAAGCAAATCTGCAGAGTTTAAAAAAAGAGCGGCTTTTATTCAGGTAATAAACCATGGCGGTATTGTGGCAAAAAAGCCCAATGAATTAAAACAGATGCTCAAATATATACATGCAAATGAGTCGGCATTTAAGGGAAATGAAAACCTGGAGTTTTTAATCCAATGCTGTGTTAAAGCAAATGAAATTCAATTCAACCATTATCATTACCAGAAAAAAGTTGCGAAAACAAAGAATGTCCATCCTTACCAAATAAGAGAGCATCAAGGAAGATGGTATATCATAGGTCTAGACGCTGACAGCCCAAAGTTTGGTCTGATTTCTTTTGGAATAGACCGAATAACAGATCTAAAGACAACAGGCAAGAATTTTGAGCGGGATAAAAAGATAAATCCTGATGAGTACTACAGAAATGTAATTGGAATGTTTTCCAGTAAAAAAAAACCAGAAACTATCATACTGAGCACAGATGAATCTACTTGGAATTATTTTAATGCACTTCCCTGGCATCATTCTCAAGAATTAATTGATATAGTGGACGGAAGGGCAGAATTCCAATTAACGGTTTCAATTACTCCCGATTTGGTTAAAGAGATCGTTCGCTGGTCACCGAATATCAAGGTCATTGAGCCAGCTTCTCTTAAACGAAAAGTTATTGCAGTCTTAGAAAAAGGGTTGGCACTATACAACTAGCCTATCACCTTTTGATAGTCTTCGAAAACACATCAATTACATTTACAGAGTCATCAAACTTAAAAGCATACAATGATGGCTACACCCGCTCAATGAATGGAGCACACGGTCTAAATAAATAAAGAGGATAATCCTGGATATATAGGGATCGAGACATTCCAATGCTTCTGCTGCGACGATTGCAAACGGTACAGATCGAAAATAAAATTTAAAAGAATATAAAACCCACGAACCATGAAAACCATTTTTATGATTGCCGCATTGGGCCTGCTATTTTCCTGTACCACACAGGAAGCCCCCATTCATGATTCTATACCATACGGTTCTAGCAAACAATTGGAATCAATAAGGAGTGAACTTAAAACCAAAACTGCTGGTCTTAGTTTCGATACAAAGTTGGAACTTTGCTTACTCGATTTTTCTTTCGCTAGCCCCGAATATTACAAACACCTTCAAGAGAAACCACCAAAAGATGTAAAAACAACTTTACTCGACAACGAAGTATTTGTTAAAATCTGCAAGCGTAGAAAAGTGGACCCCAATGATATTCCAACCGATTATTTTTCGCCTTATAAATGAATGCACTTCAAACCCATTTCTAAACTAAAACACAATATAATGATAGAGCTTGTAGCAAATATGAACGAGATTTTAATCAATCACAATCTATTACTTGATGAAGAGGGGGTATTAAATGAATATGAGCAAGTGGAAGAAGCTTGGAATAAGAGGGCCAATCAATTACCAAACCCTTTAAATCAAGATAAACCGCTAATCAAATATCTAATTATTGGTGAGGCCACAGTTTCGTACGCAAACTATTTTTACAATCCACATTCTCCGGAAACTGCGTTTCTCAGGGCTCGTCACTTTAATTGCATTACTAAACCCGAATTAATCAATCTCTTTCAAGCAAATAGTGTTCTTGTTTTTGATTTGTATCCTCTGCCTCTTCCAACTTTTATTTATGATAATGTCAAGTTCGATTGCACAGACCCAGATTACGTAAGACTCTTAAATGAATATTACGAAGCCAAGTTAGGCGGACGTATTGACAAAAATACCAAGGTAGTTTTACGCTACATTAAATTATGGAAAAGATGCGAATGGAAAATATTTGTAGATTTTTTTTCTAGACATGGAGCTACGGTTACTACAGTAATTGAAAATGAGAATGAAAGACCATTGAATATTTCGGGTAACATTGGCGCTGACGAAAATAAAATAAGGAATATTTTTGATGCAATAATTCCATAGAAGACCATGTAAATTATCGGCACAATTAAAAGGGATTCCTATCGGATAAACAACATTTGAGATGTCATCTAAAACTCCATTCAACATCGAAATTGAGCCCCATTCCCTAGTAGTAATCGGCGGCCGACCTGGAATGGGAATCACCACCCTCGGGTTGAGCTGGATATTGAAAGCGCAAGAAAACCAAAAAGGACACTTTATTTCTTTGCACACATCAATAGCCGCAATAGAAAATGAGTTTCCCGAAACGCACGGGATGGGTAAATCCTTTCTTGAGCAACCAACCACCTTGCAACTGGCAGAGCATCTGGTTGAAATCAAAAGAAGCGACAATCCTGATTTTTTTGTGGTTGATTCACTGGATTATATCGGGAAGGAAAAGCCCTTTTTCTTGAATCAAATCAAGAAGTATCAAAAGCAGCTCAGGCATCTCAGAACCTTGTCTCGAGCCATGAACAAACCCATTTTTCTGCTCACGACGGTAGATCACAGCATTCAAGAGCATGACCCCTTCACCTACCAACGCATGGCGCATCGGGAAAAATATGTCGACTATGTCTTTATCTTGCATCGGGGGGAATACGACGGAGAAACCCTCATACTTGAAGATGGAACGCGACTCGAAGAAAATCAATCCCTGCTGATCTTTGGAAAGAGTCCGAACCAAGCGGAACTGACTTATTCAGTGCTGCAATACAATCCTAAAAGAAAGCTATTCAAAACAAAAAATTAAAACATGCGCCCACTAACCAAATCCAGATTCAAACTCGCCCTGGACTGCCCCACAAAACTCTATTACACCAAAAAGTCAAAGTACGAGAACCAGCAAGAGAGCGATTCCTTTATGGAGGCTCTGGCTGAGGGTGGTTATCAAGTGGGCGAATTGGCCAAATGCTATTACCCGGGAGGGCACGACATTACTGAGATAGGCTATGATGCCCCGCTCAAGCGCACCAATGAATTGATGCAACAAGAAAATGTCATCATTTACGAAGCGGCCATTCTCTACCAGAACTTCTTTATCCGAGTCGATGTCCTCGAAAAAATCGGGAACCAGATTAACCTGATCGAAGTAAAAGCAAAATCTTTTGATGGGAATTGTTCGGGAAGTTTTTTGAACAAATCGGGACACGTAGACAGTGGCTGGAATCCCTATTTGCAAGACGTAGCTTTTCAAAAGTACGTCACGGAAAAAGCGTTCCCCGCTTGCACTGTAACTGCTTTTCTCATGCTTGCCGATAAATCAAAAGTAGCTTCTGTAAGGGGATTGAATCAGTTGTTTCAAATAAAGACCAGCAATGAGGGACGAAAGTATGTGGATGTATCAAAGGGGGTGAGCACAGCGTCTCTTGGCACCCAAGTTCTCACTGCCGTAAATGTGGATGAACTAGCGCTTAGAATCATCCGAGACGAAGATCAAAAGGATGAACCTCAGATCTTATTCGAAGAAAAAATAAACCTCTGGGCAGACAAGTACGCCAAAGATGAAAAGCTCATCACTCCAATAGGTGTTCATTGTTTTACCTGTGAATTTCAAGGAAACCAACCCAACAAGCTGTCTGGTCTTAAAGAATGCTGGAAGCATCAAACCGATTGGGAAGATAGTGACTTTGAAAAACCTCGAACTACTGAAATATGGAATTTCAGGAAAAAAGAAGCACTATATGGTGGAGGAGTCATCTTTATGGAAAATGTTCAACAGAAGCACATAGGAGACAAGATCGAACCAAAGGCAAACGGTTCCCTATCCTCACAAGAACGGCAATGGTTGCAGGTAGAGAAGGTCCAAAACAGCGATGACTCTTTCCA
>Ga0222659_1000962_pt1 | contig 13015 bp, 15 predicted proteins | sample AntAcemetagen547_FD_179850 | JGI IMG/M metagenome (GOLD analysis project Ga0222659, IMG submission 179850) | Saline water microbial communities from Ace Lake, Antarctica - #547 | ecosystem: Environmental > Aquatic > Non-marine Saline and Alkaline > Saline | place: Antarctica: Ace Lake...
CGGCAACTGTTTTCGTTCGGAAATTTTTGAGTAAATTCATGGATCTTCATCTTGTTTTTTTTAACAAAGATGATCGGTTGGTCCGTAAGCTATTTACGCTGTGGTATAATTTAGACTAGTCAATAATTTTATTTCACGAAAACCATCAAATGAAGAAGAAAGAGGAAATACTTTACAAAGACAATTTATGCTGGTTCAGGGAAATTACCAACGTACACTTTATACTACCCAAAAGGGTTCTATTTTAGGTACAATTGGTCTTAATTGTAGGGTCGGGGATGATCTTGTTCACGTTTCTTATAGTCATTCAGAGTTCACCCCTCTTGTCCGAACCCTCATAGATGTTGGCATTCCGGTTGGCATTGAAGCTATGCGTTACTTAGACAACCATTTTCATATAAAAATGCGATTGGCACATACGTTTTTTCCTTACATTTATGACAAACCCCAATTATTTTATACTTGGGATAAAGGTTCTCCGCGCAATATGACACAGCTGAGCTTTGGTTTGGGGGTTAATTTTTGAGTTGTTATGAGTTGATTTTATTGTTTTTTATGGCATAGCATTTTAAATGCAATACTGGTTTTTAGAGTAAAAGAAAGCGAAAGAAACATTGTATAATTTCGGAGAATCAAAATAAGTCTGCGATAAATTCGTTTGTTGGGCAGTTGAATTATCCTTATCTTTGTACAGATCACGTTGATGAAAAAAATTCTATTCATAGTAGCATTGGTCTTCGTTGGGTTCGCCTGCCGAAAAGACAAAGTCATTCAAGTAGGTGAAACAACACCTTATGTCATAGATTATCCTGAGCGAATTTCCAAATATTTGCCCCCCATCCAAATTCCTGCTGACAACCCTATGACGGTTGAAGGGGTTGAATTGGGGCGAAAATTATTTTTTGATGAGCGTTTTTCAGAAGACAATACACAATCCTGTGCAAGTTGTCATTTTCCAGAAAAAGGATTTAGTGATGTGGTAGATTTCAGTGTTGGAATAGACGGTGTTGCCGGGCGCAGAAATGCTATGCCGCTCTTTAATTTGGGTTGGATGGATCGTCTTTTCTGGGATGGACGAAAAAAAACATTAGAAGAGCAAGCTTTTGCGCCTGTTAATGATCCGGTTGAGCTACACAGTTCTTGGGGCACAGTAGTTGGTAAACTACAAGCCGACAGTCAATATCCGTTACTTTTTGAAAAGGCCTTTGGCAGCTCGATTATTGATTCGGTAATGGTTGTAAAAGCTATTGCCCAATTTGAGCGCACCTTAATTTCGGGCAATTCACCTATGGATAAATACATGAATGCGAATCGAGCTATTGGAAGTAGCGGATGGAATGAAGCAGATGAATATGCGGCCTATCTCGGATTTGTCCTATTTGTTGATGAAACCAAAGGGGATTGTTTCCATTGTCATGGTGATAATTTTAATCCACTGTGGACTGATAATTTATTCCACAATAATGGTTTGGATGCTGTGTTTACTGACCTTGGATTGGGCGAAGAAACAGGCAATCCTGTAGATAATGGAAAATTTAAAACACCGAGTTTAAGAAATTTAGCTTTTAGTGCTCCTTATATGCATGACGGCCGTTTTGCAACCTTGGATGAGGTGATTAATCATTATAGCGCAGGGTTAAATCATTCACCCACAATTGATCCTTTGATGAAAAAAGTGGATGATGGCGGTGTTGGATTATCTGCTGAAGAAAAGTATTTCCTAAAGATGTTTCTAATTTCCTTGTCGGACAGTACTTTTATTAGTGATCCACGATTTGCAGATCCAGGGTAATGCAGTTGGTGTGTGGGTAATTAGATATTAGATTCGGTAAAAAATGCGGGTTATCTCAAATTACCAGTCATCAGAATTATAGAACGCTGATAAACGCTGATTCTTTGAAACGCTGATGTGCGCTGATTTTTGGGTTTTAGATTCAGTGAAAATGCGAATTATATCAAACAACCATTCAACCGAATTATAGAACGCAGATAAACGCTGATTCTTTGAAACGCTGATTTGCGCTGATTTTTGGGTTTTAGATTCAGTGAAAATGCGAATTATATCAAACAACCATTCAACCGAATTATAGAACGCAGATAAACGCAGATTGTTTGAAACGCTGATTTGCGCTGATTTTAGATTCGGTGAAAATGCCAACCTACTTCATCTTTGCCATTTCTGACTTTAAGTGACTGATGACCTCAACCTCAACGGCGTCAATTTGTTTAATCTCTGCCATGAAATAAGAAACCCAATCATTTAAATGAATAAGGTAAAAATCTTGCTCCAATTTCGAATCACCTTTTGCTTCCGTTTCTAAAATTGTTGAAGTCCGTTCAGCGATAATTGGTTTTGCAATTTCCCAACGACGCGCTGTTCGTGGATGGTTTAAACTCGATTTTAAAAAGATAGGGGCTTCATTGTTTGAACCGCCAGCCCAGCCAACCAATTCATTATGTGTCATTTCAGGAAAAACATGATGCCATGCCAATCCTTTTGAGTTTTCATTGATTTGTTGACGCCATCTGACTACAATTCCTTCAAAATCATTTCCTGCATAAATAATCGGGCGTTTACCTGTAAATGCTTTGGCAATGCGCATAGCTTCTTCACGCGTTGCTTCTTCATCTGCATCTAAAAAAGCAGGTATCTCAGCCAATTTTGTTAAAATAGATCCGTCAATAAGTCCGTAACGCACTAAAATATAAATTTGCTGCACCAACGAATAAGCCAACATGGCGCGTGGTTGCTCACCACCGGGAACGATAAATTTATTCCACCCATTTTCATTCGCTAATTCTTCCATTGTTCCGCCAGAAGTGATGGCTACAATTTCTGAACCTCTTTTTAATCCTTCTCGAACGGCAGCAATTGTCTCTTCCGTATTGCCAGAATAAGATGAAGCAATAATTAAGGTGTTTTCATTCACCCAAGCCGGCAATTCATAATCATTAATGCACAAAAAAGGAATGCGCAACTCGTTTTTCACCAATTGGCTAATTATTTTTCCGCCAATTCCTGAGCCGCCAAGACCACATACTAAAACAGCATGAATAGGTTTTTCAGTAGCAGAAAAAGATGTATTTTCCCCTATTTTATAGGCTTCACGAATTTGATTAGATAAACTGGCAACAAGTTCTTTCATTGATCTGATTTAATTAAAGCATGATTTTCTGCAGGTATTGCAAAAAAATCCTTCAAACTTACATCTTTTGAACGTGAAAAAAGGTCAAAAGTTATAGTTAATTCGTTAAAAATACTTTGATTGACTTCATGTCCCATAATTAAAAATTATCTTTGTTGCCTTAAATCACCTTAAATATGAGCATGCAAGACCTTTCAGAACAAGAAATTCAGCGCCGCGAGTCAACGAATAAACTCCGCGAAATGGGGATTAACCCTTTTCCAGCCGCACTCTATCCCGTTAGTCATTTATCGGCTGATTTGAAGAAGAATTTTGAGGAAGGTAAAAAGGTGATCATTGCCGGTCGCTTGATGGCGCGCCGTACACAAGGAAAAGCTTCTTTTGCTGAATTGCAAGATAGCGCCGGCCGCATTCAAGTTTATTTTAACCGGGACGTTATTTGCGAAGGAGAAGATAAAACGCTTTACAATGAAGTGTATAAAAAACTGCTTGATTTAGGTGATTTTATCGGAATTGAAGGTGAATTGTTCACGACACAAGTCGGAGAAAAATCGGTAAATGTGCGCAATTTTACGGTGTTGAGTAAGTCTTTAAAACCACTTCCACAACCCCGAACAGATGACGAAGGAAAAGTACATGATGCGTTTACCAATGCCGAATTGCGTTACCGAAGACGATATGTTGATTTAGTGGTCAACCCACACGTAAAAGAAGTATTTATTAAACGAACAAAATTGATGAATGCCATGCGTCAGTTCTTCAATGATCGTGAATATTTTGAAGTTGAAACACCCATTTTACAACCAATTGCTGGGGGTGCCGCTGCACGTCCATTTATGACGCATCACAATGCGCTTGACATTCCTTTGTATTTAAGAATTGCAAATGAATTGTATTTAAAACGCCTTATTGTTGGTGGTTTTGATGGTGTGTATGAGTTTTCAAAAAACTTCCGTAACGAAGGAATGGACCGTACGCACAATCCGGAGTTTACAGCTATGGAAATATACGTGGCGTATAAAGATTACAATTGGATGATGGATTTCACCGAGCAATTATTAGAACATTGCTCCATTGCTGTGAACGGAACATCAGACGCTACTTTTGGAGCGCATCAGGTAAGTTTCAAAGCGCCTTACAAGCGTGTAACTATGCGCCAATCCATTATTGATTTTACTGGGTTTGACATTAAAGATAAATCAGAAGATGAATTAAAAACGTGGTGTAGAGCCAATGGTATTCAGGTAGATGATACTATGGGTCGCGGGAAATTAATTGATGAGATTTTTGGAGAAAAATGTGAGGGCAATTATATTCAACCAACCTTCATTACCGATTATCCGAAAGAAATGTCACCACTTTGCAAAGAGCATAGAGACGATCCAAGTTTAACAGAACGATTTGAATTGATGGTGTGCGGAAAAGAGGTTGCAAATGCCTACTCTGAGCTGAATGACCCAATTGATCAACGCGAACGTTTTGAAGAGCAATTGCGATTGGCAGAAAAAGGAGATGATGAAGCGGGTCAATTCATTGATCACGATTTTTTGAGAGCATTGGAATATGGCATGCCACCAACCTCTGGATTGGGCATAGGTATCGATCGCTTGGTGATGTATTTAACCAATAATCAATCGATTCAAGAAGTCTTATTCTTCCCTCAAATGCGACCAGAAATTAAAAAATCCGCTCCGGCATTTGAATTAACTGACGAAGAAAAATTGGTTTTAGAGCTACTTTCTAAAAACACACCAATCGACCTGAATGCTTTGAAAGAAATGGCTGGCCTGAGCAATAAAAAATGGGATACTTCTGTAAAAAGTTTAACCAAACACAAATTGGCCAAAGTGACAAAGACGGATGATGTTTTAATGGTGGAGGTTGTTCATTAAACGAAAGAGGCAAAACTTGTTTCTAATTTTTCTCGCCTAAGCCGAGACCAGTTACTAGTAGCCAAATCCATTGCCCACTGCCTATTGCCGAAAAAGCCGAAAGACGGAAGTTCGGATGTATCGAGAGTAGGCGGGGAGAGTGTTCGCGTTAGGGATTGGAGCAATTGTTGGAGCACTCCAGACGACGCAGTGTCTGGATGCGACTGCGGATAGCCCGACCCTGGCCGAGAGCAACGAGCGTCAGGGAAACGCCCAAAAAAATTTTATTCGTATCCTTCAGACGATAAAAAATATATATTTGATGAAACTACAGCTACCATGTCCAGCGCAACAACGATTGACGAAGTTATAACCGCACTTGATCTTATCATTGATCGTTCGATTAAAACAAATAATCCAATGGGTTATTTTGCTGCTTTATACAAAAAGGTGACGGTAAAAGTGAAAGAAGGAATCGCGAACAATTATTTTGAGGACGGACCGCGAATGGAAAAGTTAGATGTTATTTTTGCTACACGTTATATAGATGCCTATTGGGCTTATCAAACGAAGGAATCGTTAACCTCTTCTTGGCAAAAAACCTTTGACATGGACAAGAATTATTGGCCGATTGTTTTGCAACATTTATTGGGTGGAATGAATGCACACATCAATTTAGATTTGGGCATTGCTGCGGCAAACGTGATGGAAGGTCAAGCGATAGAAGACTTAAAGGGCGATTTTGACAAGATCAACGAAGTACTCGCCGGTTTGGTAGGGGAAGTGCAAGATGATTTAGCGGCAATTTGGCCCACCTTGCATAAAATCTTAAAATGGAGTGGTAAAATTGATGATTTTATGGTGAATTTTAGCATGCAATTAGCGAGAGATGGCGCCTGGAAATTTGCGAAAACCATGCATGCGACACCCCAACATGAGTTGCAAGCGTTGCTGCAAACACGCGATTTAAAAATAGCTAATAATCTTTCTTTCGTTTTCCCCAGAAACTACCTCATTCGTTTTGTATTTTCGATAGCCCGATTAGGAGAAAAAGGGTCTGTAGTCGATAAAATAGAACGGCTGAATGGTTCAACTCCTCGAGACTAGCATCCCCCATTTTATAGACCTCATTTTGAACGGGTCACTTTTATTTTAACGTTAATAAACTCATTCTCCGTAAATAATGATATATTTAACTACCTCAAATTAAGAATGCTATGAAAATAAAACAATTAATTATTGGCTTAAGTCTTATTGCTATAAGCGGAATTGGTCTATCAAGTTTTAATGCAGAACCCCGTTCAATTGACACAGCTGTGGGTGCAGACCCTGCCTGTGAAATCTACGGGAAAATAAAAATTGTAGAATACGGTGAAGATTACAAAGTGAAGATTGTAGACTATGGTGAAGACCTTAAAATTAAATGGGTAGATTATGGTGAGGACAATAAAGGAAAGTGGAAAAAAGTAGGTTACGGTGAAAAATTCAAAATCAAATGGGTGACCTATGGTGAAGATTTTAAAATAAAAGAAGTCACATACGGCGAGGGTTGTTAATTCCCTGTTAATAACCGAACCAAACAGCTGTTTTTTCTGTTGAACTTGTAAATACGTATGCTAACTCGAATTGTTATTTTTCTCATTATTAATTTTTTAGGACTTGGATTAGGTGGAATATTTACAGGTCAAGGTGTAAATTCGGCATGGTACAAACAAATGGAACAAGCCCCTTGGACACCACCAGGTTGGGTATTTGGTGCTGCATGGACCAGCATTATGATTTGTTTTGCTATTTATATGGCTTATGCGTATGGCGCCAGTCAAAATAAAACAACTTTACTCCTACTCTTCGGACTTCAGTGGTTGCTAAACTTTGCTTGGAACCCTATTTTCTTTAAATTTCAGGCGGTCCTTCTCGGTTTAATCGTCATCACAGCACTAACACTTTTAATCGCTTATTTTTTATTAAGTGGATGGAAACAGCTGCAACTAAAAACACTCTTTGTCGCACCCTATTTCATTTGGCTATTGATTGCAACCTCATTAAACGCTTATATTTATTTAAAGAATTAACCGTGAAAAAATCCTTGTTCTATTTCGTTGCCGTCTTGGTTTTTGGATCAGTTGGATTTTCTCTAACCGCCTCAGAGACATCCATATCACCCTACGAAAAAGAAAAAGACCCTATTAAGCAAGTCGCTTTTAAGGTATTAGAAGCCAAGTGTAATGGTTGTCATAAAATACAAAAGCAAGACTATGTCTTCACACTCGACAATATGGATACGTTTGCTTCATCTATCCACAAACAGGTTTTTGTGAAGAAAAAAATGCCAAAAGGTCCTGGAAATGAATTGAGTATTGACGAATCAGCAGCCCTGAAAAAGTGGTTGGAGCAGGCGCTCTAATTAAAACAGTCTCCTACTTCGTTTTCATTAAGACGAGTGTTGTCATGGATCTTAAGTCCTCAACTAAAGTGGATTTTACTGGTTCAATTTGGCTTAAACCTAATTCGTTTTTCATCCAAGCTAATTGATCTGCAGTCAATAAAAAGCGTTCCGTCCCGTCCAAGAGTATAAAACGTCCATTTTCCAATTCTTGATATTGATTGGATAAACCAAAATTGGAAGTCATGCGAATAAACAGCATTCCTCCCTTTTTTAAAACGCGCAGCAATTCAGAAAGCATACGTTGAAAATGGGCAGATGATTCAGCAAAATGAAGCACTGCACTGCAAATAATGCTGTCAAATGAATCATTTTGATAAGACAAATGCTCAAGAGACTCCTGTCTAAATAGAGATGGATCAATTCCGGTTAGTGTGCTGGCTTGACTCAAAGCATCTGCTGAAATATCACACCCTTCAATTTGAAATCCATTTTTCGCAAACCAAACCATATTTCGACCACCACCACAACCGGCGTCTAATATACGGTCCCTTTTATCAAATCGCTCTTTCAAAATTTGATCCAATAAATAAATATCGAGTCCTTGTATCGCCGGAATCATCCTCTTTTTTTTGCAAAAAACTCACGCATTAAAGCGGCGGCTTCATTTTCCAATAATCCACGCTCTAGAATTGTTTTGGGATGGTAAATCGTGTGATCCTCAAATCTCTTTTTATCATCATAAGCACCAAACACAATGCGGTCTATTTGCGTCCACGCCAAAGCTCCTGCACACATAGCACAGGGTTCGAGCGTAACATATAGGGTGCATTTTTTGAGATATTTTGCTCCCAAATACTCACTTGCCGCCGTTATAGCTTGCATTTCTGCGTGCGCAGTAACATCCGTTAATTGTTCGGTTAAATTGTGCGCCCTTGCAATGATTGTCTTATTCAATACAACAACCGCTCCTACGGGCACTTCATTTTTATGAAACGCTGTTTCTGCCTCTTTTAAGGCTTCCTTCATAAAATAGGCATCTGTATAAATCTCTATCATATTCAATGTTAAAAACGTTTTAAAGGCAACGATTTAACGCAAATTTCTTTTTTTTAATCCAAACTATAGCCATATTATGAAGATTTTTCACTTTGCCTTTATTCAGAAGAAGATCATTTTGCCTTTAGATTATTTTATGTAAGCGTCTTTTATTTCAAAATTTTAATTTCGATATTCTTTCTATATTTGATCCTGCAACGATACTTATTCTATGTTAAGACTATTGATAATTGCGGTTTTGAGCTCCACATCTGTTCAGTTAATTGCTCAATCCGACTCCACACGTACTTTTGAACTTGACCTCGAATTTAGACCCCGTTTTGAATATCGAGATGGCTACAGATCGCTCACTGCGGATTCACTGAAACCGGCCTACTTCGTTTCGCAGCGCTCTCGTTTAAACCTCAACTTTACTCAGAAAAAATTTAATTTCTATTTTTCTACACAGGATGTTCGAATATTTGGTCAAGATGGTTCTTCAACGGCCAACACCACCTTAGGTGTTTTCGAATCCTATGCGAGCTTTCCATTGGGGAGTCGTTTCAATATAAAAGTTGGGCGTCAGTCGGTTGAATTGGATAACGGACGACTGTTATCCCGTGCTAACTGGAATCAGTATTCACGCTCACATGATGGTTTTCAATTGAATTATACCGGTGATAAAGTAGCGAATGATCTCCTTTTCTTTTACAACCAAACCGGTTCAGCAAATTTTGGAAATGATTATCCGCTCAATTTTTACAAATATTTATTTATTCAATACGCCACCTATCAAGCATCAAAATCGGTCGAATTTAAAGTACTCAATATTGTGGACGGCTATCAAGGAACTCTCAATCCTAGTGCCATTTATGCAAGAGCAACATCTGGAGGCAGACTCTCGTATGAAGGTTCTATTTTCCAAGCGACTGTTTCAGGTTACTTTCAATATGGTCACGATAATTCAGGTCGTCAAATCTCCGCCTATTATGTACAACCAGAAATAGGGTTTAGAAAGAAAAAATTTAGTGCTCAATTAGGGATGGAATATATGAGTGGGGATGATGCCAACAATCCAGACAATATCAATAACTCGTTTAATACCTTATACGGCGTCGCGTTTAAATTTATGGGGCATATGGATTATTTCACGTCTTTCCCGAATGATGTAAAAGGAGCAGGGCTTATTAATCCATATCTTTTTTTAGAATATAAACTTTCGAAAAAATGGCGTCTTAAATTAGAGTCGCACGCCTTTATGCTTCAAAATACATTGTATGATTTATCGAGTAATGCACTTAATCCTTTTCTTGGAATAGAGTCTGATGTGGTTATTAAATATACCATTTCCAACGAAATGTTTTTCGATTTTGGATTCTCTGCTATGTCAGCTAGTTCAACAATGGGGTTTATTAAAACCGGTGATTATAGAAAAACACCTATCTACTCCTACTTTATGTTTACTTGGAAACCGACTCTTTTTCGTGCTGTTCAGCCGATCAAATAATGTTTAAAGGCGATAAATTTTTGTCAACGCTTTATTACTTTGTTTTTAAAACAAGATTTTAGCTTAATTTTGAAGGACTTGATTAATATGAAAAATTTAAAAAATACACTTAAAATTATTTATATCTTTTTAGCTGGAATAGGTGTGTTTTTTATTACGGATATCTATGTGCTAATCGGCATTATTCTGGCCCACCTACTCCTTTTTATTGGTATTAAAAATCCTGAGAAAAGTTTGCGTTTTCTTTTACGTGTCAAGTGGTTTATTGTCATTATATTTTTAGGAAATGCCTTTGTTGGAGCAGAAGATGTCATTTTACTCACCATAAAAAAATGGAACCTATCCGTAAGTTACAGTGGAATGCTGACCGGTGCAATCATGTGTTTTAGACTGCTAAGTATGATTTTGATTACACAAGTCGTGCGATTCTCTATGACTAAAAAAGAGTTTATAGCTGGTCTATCAGGTGTAGGATTAAGCGTTTCCTCGGCCGAAATCATAGATACAATCCTAGACATTGTAAGTCTTGAAAAAACGGAAAAAAAACAAGGGGGAAACGGAGGCGGAAAAGGTCGTGGGCAAGGCGGCGGGCAAGGTAATCCAGCTGGAGATAAAGCGTCAACGGACGTAAAAGAAGATAAAGCCATTCTTGTCGTTCTTAAAGGTAAAGTGGGTAATATTCCGCGAAAACTTGTAGAACGTTTGGAGTATTCATCAGGCAAATTTGCAAACAATCCAAATGCTGCTCTCGCTGGAGGAACATTGGCCATAACCCTCATAAGAATGGTGAAAATTGCACCCGGATTGCCTATTGCGCCAGGTCATAAAAATATTTTAGCCATTCCAGTATTTATTTACAGTATTCAAAAAACTAAAAAAGCTTTTGCAGGACTTCAAATGGGATTCATCTCGGGGATCCTGCACTTTTCAATGGGTTTTGGAAAATACGGTGCGCTTTCAATTTTTGAATTTGCCCTTGTTGGAGGAATTATTGACCTGTTACTTAAATTACCCATTAAACGAACAAATTTGGTCTTTCTCATGTTTATAGGGGCAATAGCTGCATTGGTTAAAGTCTCTTTCGAAATTTTAATGGTACTTGTTTTTTTACCAAAAGGCTCAAACTTGACATACGCTTTTTTTATTGTATATTTAGTCCCTTTAATTATTTCACAACTATCCTTTGGAATAGGCTCAGGCTTTATTTCAAGGGCCATCTTAAAAAACAACTATAATGAGCAATGAATTAATTCGTGAAAACGACAAAAACGGTCGTACACATTTAGACTCGCGTTTCATGCGCGAATCCTTAGTTGACAGGAAGGTTTTATCCTCCTCAGAAGTGATTGATGAAATCTCCATTCTACCCTACTTAGATGTAATTAGCATTGGTGGTAAGAGTATTATCGATAGGGGTAAATCAGCTGTTTTTCCGCTAATTGATGAATTGTTAACGCTTGTTGGTAAATTCAAATTTGCGGTGGGTGTTACAGGTGGTGTGCGCGTAAAACATGCTATGGCTATTGGATTAGATTTTGGTTTACCTGTCGGCGGATTAGCAATGATCGTTGGGGCAAACGAAGAGCAAAATGCAAACATGATGTATTCGCTTATGGCTAAACATGGCGCTGTTCGCGTTCCGAAAGATAATTATGCCGACTTACCGCATTATCTGGTTGATAATATGATTCCTATTTTGACGCTAAACCCACCTCATCATTATTGGGAAAAACCACCTCATAAAGGTGTTTTACCTGAGAGCGGTGCCGATTTTGGCGCCTATATGACCGCAGAAGGAATGGGATCTCGTTCTATGATTTTTGTCAAAGATCAAGATGGACTTTTTGATAAGGATCCAGAAAAACATGCAGATGCAAAACACATTAAGCGTATTTCTGCCCAAGAAATATTAGCGGGCGATTTTGAGGATCTCATTATAGATCGTATGGTCATTGAAATGTTAGCCAAAGCAAGACATTTGAAAGAAATTCATATTGTCAATGGATTAAAACCAGGAAATATAGTGAAAGCGATTAACGGAGAAAATGGTGGTACAATAATTTACAAAAAAGAAGACTAATGAGTAATATGAATGATTTAGGCAATTTAATGCGAGATACATTAGATGCCGCAGCAGCAAATTATAAGCATGACCTTCAAATTTTACCCCATGTAAAAGTGATGAAAATGGGAGGCCAATCCATTACTGATCGTGGACGAAAAGCCGTTTTCCCTATTTTAGATGAAATTGTAGAAAATAAAGATAAGCACCAAATCATCATCACTTCTGGCGGTGGTACACGCGCCCGTCACAGTTACCAAGTGGGTATAGATCTCAATATGCCTGTGGGTGTATTATCAGAAATGGGGGGTGCAATAACGGTTCAAAATGCACGCATGCTCCAAATGGTTATGGCTAAACATGGCGGTATTTTCTTAGATCACCTCGAATTTGAAAAACTACCATTATTCTTGCGTCTCGGTTGCATTCCGATTATGCCGGGTATGCCACCTTATAGTTATTGGGAAGATATTCCAGATTCTGGATCTATTCCTATGCACCGAACAGATTGCGGGGCTTTCTTCACCGCCGAAGCTTTAGGGGCAGATACCGTTTATTTCATTAAAGATGAAAAAGGCCTTTATACGGATGATCCAAAGAAAAATCCAAATGCCACATTTATTCCGCGTATTCATGTGGATGAACTAATCGAGATGGATTTGGGCGATCTAATCGTTGAACGTGTAATTTTAGATTACTTAAAACGATCTCGCTTTGTGAAAAAATTAGTGTTCATTAACGGTTTAGAAAAAGGTCAAATCACCAAAGCATTAAATGGCGAGCAAGCGGGTACTGAGATTTATGTCTAATTTAAATTGAATTTTCCTTGCGAATAATACATTGAGCAAAAAAGTCATACTTACGAGTATGGCTTTTTTTATATTGATTCCCCGCCTTTATACCAGTACGTATATAGTTTACGTTGTCAACGGCTTTATTTGTGTTGTACAAATAAACAAAAAAGGTATGACAATATTGGAATTCGCAGATAAATTTCCAGATGAAGCA
>Ga0222659_1000965_pt1 | contig 12981 bp, 12 predicted proteins | sample AntAcemetagen547_FD_179850 | JGI IMG/M metagenome (GOLD analysis project Ga0222659, IMG submission 179850) | Saline water microbial communities from Ace Lake, Antarctica - #547 | ecosystem: Environmental > Aquatic > Non-marine Saline and Alkaline > Saline | place: Antarctica: Ace Lake...
GCAGCAGAATGCGCCGACAGCATGTGGCGGATCCGAAGCGCCCTCAAGGAAGTTTCATCTCTGTCTTTCCCCGGCCACGGGCGGGAGGGGGGCTGCTAGGAATTTGCTTTTCGAGTGAGGTGGTCGAGAGCATCATGCGAGGAGGAGATAGGGGGTGCGGCGGGAAGAGGGCGTGAAACGAGTGAATATTGGCAAGTGGGCTTCGGTCAAGCAAGGGGGAAATCGGTGAAAGTGGAAAATATATTGAGGATAAGACACTTTGGGGTGCAAAAAGAGCTTCCGCACAGCCGGTTCGTGGTCTCATTTGAGGCTCGTGAACGCAGATGTCCCGAGCCGCTATGTCAAAGGGGCGTTTGGCAGCGGTTGTTCTCCAGCCCCTTTGGGTAGAGTCATGAATCTTCGAGAACCAGTATCAACCCCCTTTTCCCCGCCCTCCGGTCTAGCCCAGCGGCTTTTTCAGGAGCCACCCGCAAAAGCAAATTCCTAGCAGCCGATGGCCTCCGAAGCCGTAGGTGGTGGTTCGATTCCACCCGGGACCATTTGGGGTAAGTTACTTATAATTAATCAGTTATGGCGTAAATTCGCCTTTGTATACTAGGTTTGGGATCTTCCTGAAATGCGCCGAAACGCATCAAAATGCCCGAAAATGAGGCTGAAAAGTGTTACAGCGTGTTACACGATCTCCTTCGAAACTGAGTTGGGCTGGCCGAGTCCGCGCCGCTAGGTTTACGCTTCCCCCGCGCCGGATCGCGCGGGCGCACGTGAAGCGATGAGCATGGCCTGCGCGTGTGCGCGCGAGGGGATGGTTGTTTTGTTGGGTATTCCCGAGTTCTCTTCATTGCTGAATGGACTTTTGAGTAGGGCGCTGATACAAGAAAGGCGATGCGATGGGATGGTAATTATCGGATGATTCTGGTTCGTCTTGAGGAGGGGCAGACTTTCCAGCAAGCTGCGCAATCCATGGGAGTATCAAGGCAGGCGATATGGAAGCGGATGAAAACCCACCCGAAATTTGCGGATGCAGTTCAAGTTGCGCGTGAATCAGGGAAGTCAGAGCGGGAGTTTCGTATGTGGTTAAATCATCCCTTCCGTGGAAAGCGCCCGCCAACCGGCAAGGGCCATGGTGGCAAGCCGTTGTTTACTTGGGGGCTGAGCGCCCGGTGCCATCGTGCTCCGTATGGGTGAGAAATTACCTCTGATCTGATTTTCAACTCGCCCAAAGTTTTCGGTCGGGTATCCTGTCCAGCGATGGAATTTCCGAGAGATATCCGCCCATGATTGAAGATTTGAAAATCAACCGGATTGAGTTCCTGCACGTATGCAACACGCTGGAATCGGCGATGAAACTCAGAGATGGGACACATTGGGTGACTTTTCATTTTACGCCCGGAAAGCTGGAGATGATTTCGAGTTGGGGAGGAGGAAGAGTATCGACAGATGGTAAGGAGACAGTTTCAGGCAAAATTGCCTACAACCACGTCAAACGCTTGATCTTCTCCCAAGGCCTCAAAAAACTGAAAAAGGACACTCTCTCCTGCATCTTAGCACCTAAGCATGGGAAACTCATCATTGAGAATGCCGCCCTCAAAATGGCGTTTTTGTAGTTCTCCCATCATGGGTGGATCTCCAGCGCATGAATCTTGACTGGTCGCAATTTCGGCTCGCCTGAATTTCAGGAAACGCTAGCTTTGCGTCCTATGGAAAATTCAGAGGAAGAAAAGAATCCCGCCCCCGAAGTTGCCGACATCGAAGACGAATTCGACGAACCCCTCGGTGAGCGCCAGCCGGAAGTCAACGATGTGATCGTGTGCGCGGGCGGGTGTGAATAGGGCTTGGCAAGACTTGGAAATCTCAGATCCCATGGATATTGCGCCCTCAACTCTTGCACCCGGCAACCCGATTCTCGGAGTTTTCGGCTATCTTGATGCCACTCTCACGCCGGATCAGCTTGAGGAAGCCGCTGTGTATGATGTGGAAACCGTTCGTGAGCATCTGAGCCGCGATCCGTGGCCCCACAACAGCGTCCGGTGCGTGGTGCGTAACACGATCCATGAGGCATTCAGGCTCCAGTATTGGGGTTGTCCGTTGAGAAAGGAACTGGATAAATACAGGCTCTACTACCGGGGCGACATGGCTGATGCGCTGACCGCCGCCTATTTCCTACAAAAACGTGGGAAAGATCCCATCAAAGCCCTTGAAACGGATTACTGCCTGAAACCATCCGGCCTGCTTTTCTGGGAAGACATCGATAGATACAGGACGGTTTATCGCCCCGAGTATGATGAGCAGACCGGGGAAAGAATCGAGATAGAGGATCAGGATGAATTGGAGTCAATATGGTGGCATTTCAGTAAATTTCACAAGGAGGGAGACCGCCTGATCCACTACCGCTGGCAGGCTGCAAGCGGATACCTCCTTATGCGAGGAGATCGGCTCGTTTGGGAGTATCAGAGATTTCACGGAAATGTCATGGGGCCCTCACTGCGTTGGAATACAGACTACGAGCACTTCCTTGCGCTGGGTGGTAATCGCGGCTTCCTCGCGGGCGATTTTATATGGCCAGATCCGGATTGGGTTAATCCAGTCACCAATGAGGAGGAGTGGGCTGCGGGTGGCAAGAGACCACGAGGAATCATGATCAAAGCCAATTCTGAAACCTGAAATGTTCCCTATAATCTTCCTCGATATCGACGGCGTGCTCATCGCCTACCCAGAGGGCGATCATACCCCGCCGCAGTTCACGCCACGCTGCGTCGATGCGTTCAGATCAATCCTCCAAGCGGTGCCGGGTGTGCGTGTGGTTCTCTCTTCGACCTGGCGCTTGCCCCGGCATGTCAACCGCTTGCACGAGCAATGGCTGGCGCATGGATTTCCCTTATCCCTTGCCTGGGACGGCACGCCAGACACCCGTGAGGATCGAGAAGTATCGCCTCTTTATCGGAGAGGTCTTGAAATCCAATCGTGGCTAGAATCGCACCCGGAGATAACCCGTTGGGTCGCGCTCGACGACGAACGCCTAGCTATTGAGCCTATAATTGGCAACGAGCGCTGCATTTTTACAAATCCCGCACGCGGGCTGACACCTGACGGGGCGGAAAGGGCAATCGAAATTCTGGAGCGGCGTCTGACAGGAAATCCTTAACACCTCCACCCGGTTCCCGTTGAATTGTGCCCACGGCTTCGTTTGAATTGATCCCACCAGCGAAACCTAAATTTTGATCGTGAGCGGCCATTTTCTCCACCATGCATCCATATCAAGTATCGATCCCCAGCCGAGTCTTTGAAGAACAACTACCGGGTCTGCTGGCTTTGTTGGGGAATGCGGAAGGCAAGCCCGCCATCGTGATTAATATCGCCGCCGTGAAATTTCTCACGCCCGCTGCGATTGTGTCCATCTTGGCGCGGTGCAGCCGGTGGCGGCGGGAGGGCAGGGAAATTTTTCTGGCTGGCGTGGAGTCTTGCGGGAGCCTGGGTTACCTGCAACGTATCGATTTCCTTAGCCAACTAGGGGTTGAGATTCCGGAGAATTTCGTCCGCCATAGCACAGCAGACCGTTTCGTGCCTGTCCGCACACTTAGCTTCGCCAATGGTAGCGTGGATCGGACCGCTTCGGAAATCACCCGCTGCACACTTCCGAATGCGCCTATGGACGATGATGTTTATCGTCTTCTCCAGTATGCCGCAGGAGAGTTGCTCTCAAACGCCAAATACCACTCAGCCGGGCGGGCATTTGTATGCGCCCAGTTTTTCCCAGCACGGAATCTCGTTAGGATCGCCGTCGCCGATGATGGTATTGGTATCCGTGGAAGCTTCCTGAACACATCCAGGGAGGCGGAGGCGGACACTCCGGACAATGCCATCCGGTTGGCCCTGCTACCCAAGGTTTCGAGTGCACTTCTCCGGCCAAATCTCAATCCTTATGCCGGACAGAACCACAAAGGGGTGGGGCTTTCCATCACCCGGATACTCGCCAAGGAATCCTACGGCCAGCTATCCATTGCCACCGAGGACGGCTGGTTCGATGAGATCCGGGGCGAGGAGCAAACCCGCCATCGCGAGGCGGTTTTCTTTCCCGGTACATTGGTTGCCGTCTCGCTGCACCGAGACCAGATCGCCGATTACGCAACCATGCACGCAAAAGCCATGTCCGAAATCGGGATGGATATCCTTGACGCCGATGGGATGTTTATGGATTAAGGCTCTCCCAAATTTTAGATTGAGGGCGCGCCGGAATGGGAGCATAGTGCTCCACGGGAAGGCACTGGAAAAAAAACCAACGCATTCCTCGTATCCCATCGAACTTATGAAACTGGAATTCCACATGCTCTCCGAATTCGGCGAATTCCTCGCCGATGGACACTTGGCCAACAAGTTCCGCTCGCTCCACATCGAAAGTGTCTGGAGCCGGGCCGAGTCTGTCGTGTTTGACTTTTCCGGCGTTACCAACCTGACGGATTCTTTCGTCCATGCCCTCTTCGGCAACATGGCCGAGGAACATGGAGAGGAGTTCTCCAAGAAAGTCCGGTTCAAAGGGTGCTCTCCATTGGTTCGCTCCTTCGTATCCATCGCGGTGACGGAGGGCTTGCGGAAGCACCGCGAGCTTCACGCCTGATCCCTACCATTCCCGCGCAACCGGGTGCTCAGGTGGAGAAACGCCTGCCCCAGCGTGTGGCTTCCCGTAGGAGCAGGGTCTCGTTACCGATGTCTTTTTGAATACGGGTGTGGATCTCCAGATATTGTCCAAGCACGCGTAGGGCATCCTCGCCCATTTCCTTCCCGGCGAATAGCTCGGGCGCGACCTTGGAGAAATCCAGGCCAAGCTGGACGGCATGGGACTTGAGATGGAAGCCCATATCGTAATTGCTGAGAAGCAGGCGGTGATGCGGCTTGCGGGTGGGGCCGCAGGCGTCCAGGAACCATGTGGGTGAGCCGATGGAATCCACATGCAGGAGTGTTAGGAGCTTCTTTTCCAGATTCCATAGCTTGAGCAAGGTTTCATGCGAAGTGCCGAGCATGCGGAGGAATACGACGGTGCGGAGGAAGGAAAGATAGGCATCCGGGAAGGCGGCTCCAGCGAAGACCGGGAGTTCGTAGCTTTTTTGCAGGCTAGTCAGAAATACCGCAGGACGATTCAGCGCTTTTGCCATTTCTCCGAGGGTGTGCATGGGCGATCAGTTGTGCGTAGCCGATAATGCAGCATCCACCTGAGACTTCCAATCTCCCTCCAGCACGAGCCTGAAACGCATCGGCCCCGGCGCATCACCGAGAACAAGCTCACCGACAGGCACCCCGTCGTCGCTGTATCGCTCCAGTGTCTCGAATAGCTTCCGCTTGTAGTCAGTATCCTCATTCTTGAGGTGCAAACCCTTCGTTTCGACCACTACTAGCTTGGACTGTTTTCCAGTGAATTCCTCCACCGCGACGAGGAAATCAGGGAAAACTTTTTTCTTCTTCCAGCCGTCGAGATACCAATCGGCTTGCACAGCGATACGGTGCCACCAACGAACCGCGTTCACATCGTCGATGTAAAGAGCTACGTCCTTTTCGAGGTTGTTGAAATGCTTACTCCAGATTTGCTCGAACAGAGATTTTTCAACAGGTTGCCCGTTGCCTTTGTGATTTATCGGGAAGTCCGGTGGTTGTGTCACCTCAAACGCCAGTTTCTCCAATAGCTCCCAGCTTAGGCCTTTGCCTTCAAGTCTGAAGGAAATCCCTCCTTCTGCAAGCAGGTCGCAGAATACCCGTTCTGTTTGGATATGGATGTCTGACAATAGATCGGCACGCATTTTCTCGATGAGCCGGTAGCGGCTGGCGAGCAACTGGTCTTCGCTGAAATCTCTCGCTCGTAGTGCCGTCAATGCACCGCGCAGGATACGCGCGGCTTGCCAAGGATTTGGAATCACATCCGCGAGGAGTCGCGTCAGTGCGGGGAAATCCAAGTCCGGCCTCTCACCCGTTTCCGCAATGCCCATCGGCTTCGCCGGGTCATGGCCGAGTTGTCCCACATCCACCGTGACGAGCGTGTGAGCCAGTGATGCTGCATCGTCGGTGGAAAACTCCTCTGCCTTCGACCATTCCAAGGCTTCCCATTCCACATGGGGGAAAAGGTCACTCTCGTAATCGAACAAGCGCCATCCGTCGCCTTCGCGGGTGAGGATGCGCGGGAGGAAAATGCGCTGTTGAAAGGCCGGACGACGCTCAAGGTTCACTATTGATACGTTCCCGCCCGCCGATGTCGTGCCAGCCGCTCGCACGAGTTCACCTAGGTCGCCCATGCCCTCACTGTTTAGTCCTTCGCGCACTTTCGCGACGGCATCCGCCACATTCTGACGGAAAACGAAAACATGGCTTTCATTCAGTCCTGCTCTTTTGTCCGAAAAGTATTCCGCATATGGTTGCCGTAGGATGCGGCCTATCATTTGCGTCAACGCCGTTCCCGCAGTGGTCTGGTCGAGCACTGCAAGCACATAAGCGAAAGGGCAATCCCAGCCCTCCTGTAATGCCGCCTTCGTGATGATGAACCGAACCGGGCAAGTATCCGACATCAGGTCGTGTGAGGAAAGCTCATCCTCCGCGCTGCTCTTCTCCGCGACTTCGCCTTCCTTCGCGCCAAGATGATCATGGAGAAACTTCCGCACGTCATTTGCGTGAACCTTGCCAGCTTCCGTCTGGTCTTTGCCCGTGCGTTCCACGCGGATTAAAAGGATGGGGCGCACATAGCGATGGGTTTCCTCCTGCTCGCGCTCGGCCATGGCCTGAAGTTCTTCCAGCTTGCCGTGTGCGGCGATAAGCGTGTCCTTCCAGTCGCCCTGCCCGGCATTGTGCAAGTTCAGCGGGAGTTTTACCATCTGCTCCTTTTTCAGCCTCGTGCCGGAGACGCTGTAGAGGACATTGCTTTGCTGTTCCTTCGCACGGTTTGGCGTAGCAGAGAGTTCAAGAATGAAGCTCGGGTTGAACTTGGCGAGCGTCGCTCTTCGGATCGGGGAAAATGCTTTGTGCCCTTCGTCGAGAATCACCGTCGGGCGGACGAGGCAAAGGACGTTGCCCAGACTTTGCTTCACCGTCGGCCCACCGAGGTAAGCACCTTCTGCGAGATCCAGAATGCCAAGGTTTGGCACCAGCTTGACCAGATCCTTGTGCGCCTCGAAATCATCTTCCGGCGGGAAAAATCCGGGGTATCGCCCGCTGTCTTGAAACATTTTAAGCGGATCTGTTTTCTCACGCGCCGCCGCCGCCATCATCATCACGAAAACGCAGAGGTAATTATCGACGTCCGTCTTGGAAAAAGAATCCCCTTTGCGGAGAAGTTTCACCCGTCCGCCGCTCGCCCGCTCCAATGTCATGCGGTAGGGATGCTCGCGGTTGGCAAGGGCTTTCCACGTTTGCTGGTAGATGGCATCACTTGGCACAACCCATAATACGAGTCCATGGGGACGGCGGTAATACAGGCGATGCAGTTGCTCAATGCCGCGTGTGGCGAGATACGTCTTGCCCGCCCCTGTGGGGAGTTTGAGGCAGACATTCGGCACCGCGCGTCCTATCCCGTCCAGCCGTTGCAGCCATGGAGGCACAAAGAGGTTTTGATTGCCATCCTTGGCGCTTGGCAGCACGCCATCACCCCTGAGTTTTTCCCAAGTCTGGCCACACCAATCCACCGCTGGCGGCTCCATTCCGTTCTGCCGCAATATCGCGGCCACCTTCTCCACCTCATTGCCCTTTGTCACCAGCGTTTCCAGATAGCTGGTGAAGGCATCGACAGTGTCTTCCTGATATTCTAGACGTTTCATTCAATCTGGATGCGGTGGAGGGAATAGGGCAGTTGGGCGAACTCCACTCTTAGCTCACGCAGTGGCTTGTGGCTGATAAACTTCGCGGCGGCGAAGACGAGCGCCTGCTTGCCCGTGCCCTTGCTCTCGGCGGCAATGGCCTCCGCATGGGTGCGGGTGAATGCGGCGGCGGGACTGCGTAGCCACTCTTCATCCGGCTGGTAGTGGAGATAGATACGCCATACCGCTGTCTCACCGATCAGGATGGGTGCTTCTGCGGGGATGACAGATGAAGATTTTGCTTTGGTCTTTGCCTTCTTCTTCGCTGCCGTTTTTTTCGGAATAGCGGGCGCAGCAGCAGGAGGAAGAGTGTGGCCGGTGGATGTAAAAAACAGGTAACGGGCGAGGGCGGGAAAGCTCGGCAGGGTTCCGGGGGTTTCCGCCAACAATCGCTCCAAGTCCATCGCCTCGCCGAGTTCAAGGTAGGTGAAACTCCCGCCAAGACCGGGCATCTTTTCTTTCACCTTTTTCTGGCCGATGATGGTCAGGACTCCATCGTTGATCTTCGTTTCGATCTTGTCGTAGTTCCCGCCTTCCAAGGTCTTGATCCCTTCGATGCGGTCGAGGATTTCGTCCCGTTTCTTGTCTTTGGAAAATGACGTCCAAGTTACTTTCTCGGGTGGATACAGTTCGGTCGTGGTATTTCCGCTGAAGTCATAACCATTGATCACGCGCCGCACTCGCTCTGCGGTGAGTGTGTCGGCGTAGTCCTCCGTCTCGCACAGGATGAACTTGCGGTTGCCGCCGTCCTTTGCGTTCAAAGCTAGGACTGCATGAGCTGTTGTCCCGCTGCCTGCGAACGAGTCGAGGATGAGGGAGTTCTTTTGTGAAGAGAGCTCTAGGATTTTACTCAGAAGTCTAACTGGTTTAGGATAATCAAAAGAATTGGTAGAACCAAGTATCTGAAGAAGCTCTTTTTTGGCTTCTTGATTGTGACCTGCCTCGTTATTTGGCCACCACGTCCAGCTACTGACGCCTTCCGACTCTGAGAGATAAGTTTTTATCCTCGGGCGGGCGGTTCCCCCTATTCCGAACCAGATTCGTTTCTCTTCCTTCTTTTTGAAATATTCACCCTCAAGCATTGACCAGCATCTTCCCGGAGGAGGATCTACCATTTCGCCGCTAGGGAGTTTAATTTGATACTGCTGATCTTTACGTTTTGATGGATCAGTATTCTGAGCGGTAAGATCAGTCGAGGTCCATTCGCCCCTAGGGTCATCGTCTGGATTTGAAAATCCTGCTATCTGCTCCTCTGTTAGCTGAAGTTTTGCTAGCGAAGCTTGATTTGGATTCTTAGAGTAAACGTGAATTGTATCGAACGCGGGACCAAGTCTCTTTCTTGATTCCGGAGACGTTCGCTTCTGCCATGCAATTGAGGCAACAAAACGGTCTTCCTTGAAAACCTCATCCATCATTACTCGCAGATGGTGTTGTTCGTTTTGATCAATCGTAACAAAAATCACCCCGTTCTCAGAGAGCAATTCGTTCAGTAGGTGAAGGCGCGGCCACATCATACTGAGCCATTTATCGTGGCGCTCAAGATCCTCAAGATCAACGGGATTGCCCTCTTTTTTCAGCCACTCTCGCATGAGCGGGCTGTTGACCTTGTCGTTGTAACACCAGCCCTCGTTGCCTGTGTTGTAGGGCGGGTCAATGAAGATGCAGTCCACTTTCCCGGCATAGCGCGGAAGCAGTGCTTTAAGAGCTTCGAGGTTGTCGCCGTGGATGATGAGGTTGTCGTCGAGGTCCGGCTGGACACCTTCCGGCAGGCAGCTTTTCTCCGGCACAACCAGCAGCTCGCGATAGGGCACGCCGAGGTGGTGAGTGTAAACGAAGCTTTTTCCTTTGAAGTCGAGGGTTGGCATGGCGGGTCAATGGTTCGGGAATGGAGCAGAACAACGCCGCCAAGCCGTCGGGGCATATTCCAGACGATAGGATGAGTGGTGGGAAGGCGGAACTTTCCCCGGTTCCCAATCAACCCCCTTTTCCCCGCCCTCCGGTCTAGCCCAGCGGCTTTTTCAGGAGCCACCCGCAAAAGCAAAGGCGGAGGCCCGGTGATGAGTATGCGCGCCACGCCGGGAGAACCGAGAAGCGATCGACCAGATAGCGCTCAGCGTAATTGGCTAGTTCCACCGGCTTGAGGTTCGCACTGGATACCTATGCGCCCGATCCACTGGTGATGATGGCTGCGGTGAAGGGTGATACGCTCGATCCCGAGGTCGAGGCACGCTACCTGGTGGAGATACGGAAACATGCCCCACAAGTCCCCGCCGTGCATCGGTTGGAACGTCACGCATTTTACGAACGCGCACGGCAGGCGTTCGCTGTCGTGACGACCGGCGAGACGGCCATTTACGGAAACATCATCCTCAAGAAGGGTGTGACTCCGTTTTCCTGACGTGCTTCTCAGTTGCTCGCCGCATCCATTCTCGTAGTTGCATTTTGCTTCGTTGCCATGAAATCGAAAAAATTCACGCGCAGATAGCAGCGACGTAAAAAAAGCCGATCCCGCCACGGACTCTCGTCCGTGGCGGGCGGCTTCATGCGGCGATGGCTTCGGCTTTGTATTTCAGCTGGTCGGTGGTGCAGTCAGTGGCGGGTATGTCGTCCCGCTCACCGAGGTAGACAGGCTGGTAGATGCTGCCGCTTTCCCGGTATGCATAGAGGTAGCGGACTTCGGCCACCGCGCCGATCCGGGGGATTGGATGGTTGGGCGGGATGGTGACGTTACCGGCGGGAGCCAGTTTGTCGCCGTCATAGAGGCCGAGGGTGACGCTGCGCTGTCGGTTGATCCCGGTGACGACGAAGGAGGCGGTCTCGACAAATTTGAACTTCATTTGGCTGCCCCCGGAGTTGGGGCGGCCGGGGCTGAAGGGCGCGTCGATCTTTTTGAATACGAGTCCTTCTTTGCCGAGATGGCGGAGTTCCTCGTAGGTGCCGACTTTGTCATCGGTGTGTAGCGAGGTGCTGACCCAGAGAAGGGCTTCGTTGTCCATGGGTAGCAATGTCAGGAGGCCGGAGTATCTGCTCAGGTATGCCTGGCCTCGGATGTCGTGGCCTTTGACTTCGAGGAGATCGAAGACGTGATAGGTTTCGCCGACGACTTCTCCGTCTAGTAAGGCATCGACGGGGAGGCCGGCGACTGCTTCGCGGATGGCTTCGGGAACGGAGACGACGAGACCCCGGCGGTTGATGCCGGTGATTTCGTCGCCGCGTTTCCTGACCATGAGTCGGCGTCCGTCGAACTTTTCCTGGAGGCAGTAGCGGTCGTCGATGAGAAGATCGTTGGCTTCCTCCTCATCGACCGGGTTGAGGAGCTGGCAGCGGATGCCGGTGTCCTCTCCCGAGTCCTTTGCGTGGCCGATGGGGCGGGCTTGTTCGCCGGTGGGGCGGTAGCCTTTGGCCATCTTCTGCTTTACGAGCTTGTCGTGGATCGCGTTCGCTTCCTTGAGGGAGACGATGTGGGTTGTCTTACGCCCGGTGGTCAAGGTGTTGCCCCTGCGCCCGTAGGCGAAGGTGACGATGTAACCCTCGCCCTCCGGTTCGACGGCTGCGTGGTATTCCTTGTCTGAGTTCCCCTCGCGGAAGTGGAGGGAGGTGCTGGTGATACTGGTCTGGTTCATGGTGTTGGTATGTGGGGGTTGGTTGTTGGTTTGGGTTTATGAGCGGAGGTAGGCGGTGTCTTTCCGTTGGAAGAGGCTGTGGGCTTCTTCCTCGGTGAGGCCGATGAACTCGGATTCCCGGAACGAAACTTCGTCCGGGTAGAACGAGAACAGGGTTTTGCTGGAGCCATCCCCGAAGGTCGCAATGACCTCGGGCATGGGGTCGAACATGCCTTCCGGCATAGGCCGGGGCATGGGGGTGATGGTGACGCTGGTGATTTTCATGGGGTTGGTTGTTGGTTTGGTTCTCCTTGGGAGATGGTTTGAAAAGAAATGGCCGCCAGCCGGGACGTGATTGTCCTGACTGGCGGCCTGTGTTTCCCCGGACGCGCTATGGCGTATCGTGCGGCCGGGCTTGCCTCATGCGTTCCGTTCCGAGAGCGGTCGGATTTTTTATGCGGCGGCGGCGGTTTGTCCTCGGACTGCCGCAGCTGTGGCGAGTGTGATTCGCATTGGCATTACGACGCAGAACCTGCCGCTGGGGTGGCGGCAGATTCCCGGTGACAGCTCATCGCTTAGGCAGAGGGTGCTGCCGATTTCCAAGGCATCTGCCAGGTATCGTGGATGGAACGCGATGGGCGGTGGGCTGCCTTCGATCTCTACCGTCACACGCAACACGGCGGAAGCGTCCGAGGCGGAGCGCTGCGTGAGTGTGAGGTGGCCCTTCTTCTCCCACGACAGGTTCACTGCGGATCCATGATCGGAGAGTCCACGCAGCCACTTGATGACAGCAGCCCGATGATCTGGGGAGAAGATCACCAGTTCCGGTGCATGGTGTGGAATGACCTGGCGATAGTTCGGGTAGGCTCCTTCGATGATTTTTGAAATCAGCAGGTGATTTCCGGAGCGGATCGAGATCCATTCCGTTTCATCTATCTTCTGCAAACGGATCTGAGCATCGCTGCTGGCGAAGTCCGGATGGGCGAGCACGCTGACCGTTTGGTTGGGTAGGATGAACGGCGCTGGAGGGACTTGTGCAGGGGCGCTGGCGAGTCTTCTTCCATCGGTCGCGACGAGCCTGCCGCCATCCTCGGGAGTGAAGAACACTCCGTTGAGGACGTAGCGGGTTGCATCGTTGGAAGCGCAGCCAGCGACGGTTGCCAGACTTTCTATGGTCTTGGCGGGGATAGGAACTTCCTCGGCTTCGATGATGGGGTGAGCCGGAAACTCTGAGACGTCGAGTGTTGGGTGACGTGACTCGACGGATACTCCACCACTGACCATGAGCAAACGAAGTTCGCGTTGCTTGCGCGTGCCTTTGCAGGTGATTCTGATTTCGGTGTTCTTGTCGGCCTGTTTCATGGCCTTCATCGCATCGGGTGGGATGAGGAAGGTTTCGGGTTCGTTAGGGACGGGTGGTGCGTCCATGCGGGTTTCGAGCCAGCGATCGAGGTCGGTGATTGCCAGCGTGATGCCGGTGGCGTCGAGCGTGGCGAGGACGTGGGTCAATACCGGCAGCGTGGCACGGGGATGGCGGATGCGGGATAGGAGTT
>Ga0222659_1000971_pt1 | contig 12772 bp, 9 predicted proteins | sample AntAcemetagen547_FD_179850 | JGI IMG/M metagenome (GOLD analysis project Ga0222659, IMG submission 179850) | Saline water microbial communities from Ace Lake, Antarctica - #547 | ecosystem: Environmental > Aquatic > Non-marine Saline and Alkaline > Saline | place: Antarctica: Ace Lake | collected...
CCACCTCCTCCGCGCTCGCTGCGGTCAGAGCGATCACGGTCAGAACGGTCGCGGTCTGGTCGGTCACGGTAGCTTTCGCGACTTCCACGATCGTTGCGATCGTTGCGTTCGTAGCGGTCACCACGATCTCCGCGGTCACCACGATCATTGCGGTCTCCACGGTCATTGCGGTCTCGTCTTCCCGTTCGGTCTCTGCGTCCACCTCGGTCGTCGCGGTCGCTTCCTCCAGAAGGTGAAGCGTTGATGTCGCCACCTTTCTCCGTCTCTACCTCGATAGATTTCAAGGCATAACGGGTAAGCTGAGAGATGAGCTGCTCGCGGTCTAATTCGGCCAAAAGCACAGTCATTTCTGCATTCAGGTTTTCAAAATGTTTGTGCTCTGTGTTGGCGTAGTGAACATCTTCTCCAATACCCAATACTCTTCCTCGAACGATTTCATCCATCGTCGGAACCTTCTTGAGCTCGAATTTCTTGCCTACCATTTTCTCGATCTCTTTCAGTCTGCGGTTCTCGCGACTGTGAAGAATGGAAAGACAAATACCGCTTTTTCCTGCACGTCCAGTTCTACCACTTCGGTGAACATAAACTTCAGGATCATCGGGTAAAGTATAGTTGATTACGTGAGTCAGGTCATCGACATCAATTCCACGGGCAGCTACATCAGTAGCTACCAGCATGCGCAAACTCCTTGAACGGAAGTTCTGCATTACTGAATCTCGTTGCGCCTGAGAAAGGTCGCCGTTGAGCGCTTGTGCTGGATAACCATGTCGACTCAGCTTGCTAGCCAATTCATTTGTTTCGCGACGGGTACGACAGAACACAACACCATAAAACTCGGGATGTGCATCGGCCAATCGCTTCAATGCTTCGTAGCGATCTGAAGCCCTCACCATGTAGTACTCGTGAGAAACGTTCTTGGCTCCTTCGTTTCGCTTACCAATGCTAATGCGCTTGGCAACTCCCATGTATTTTCTGGCAATGCTCTCCACTCTTGGAGGCATAGTAGCAGAAAACAACCACGTAGATTTTTGATCCGGTGTTTGTTGGAAAATGGTTTCCAAATCATCTTTGAAGCCCATGTTCAACATCTCGTCGGCCTCATCGAGTACGAACCAATTGATGTTTTCCAATTTGAGAATACCTCTTTTGATCATATCAACTACACGACCAGGAGTTCCCACGACGATCTGCGTTCCCTTGTTCAGGAATCTCGCTTGGGTGCTAACAGGAGCACCACCATATACAGGCGTGATAAAGAGATTGTCAACGTACTTGGCGTAATCTTGTATGTCTTTGGTAATTTGCAAGCAGAGCTCGCGTGTAGGACAAAGAATTAACGCCTGTGTGTGCTTTGACGATGTATTCACGTAGTGCACCAAAGGCAAACCGAAAGCCGCAGTTTTACCTGTGCCCGTTTGTGCCAATGCTACCAAATCGCTTGCATCTTCCTCAAGTAAAGCCAAAGTTTCTACCTGGACGGGTGTAGGCTTTGTAAAGCCCATTTCGTCAATTGCCCGCAATATTTCAGGCTTCAAGCCCGACTCTAAAAAATTTTCCATGAAATTGTTGTGAAGTGTTCCTGCGGGATTGGCTGAGGAAAGATGAAATAATTATGTGTGTATACCCGCTATTAATCAGGCCGCAAAGATAATCCAAATTATTGATTTACTATTTGTTTATATACAGCTCAAGCTTTGACTTAGATTCCATTAGATATCTAAGCCCTTCTTGATGCGCTCCTGACACGCTCACATGATCTAACTACATATAATTCAGCTGTTATATCGCAAGGTCATTCGGTAACTTCTCTGGCCAATCAGGTTGCTCAGGTATTTTAAAATTCCCAATTCCGGGAATTGGAATGAAAGAATCTACACTCGAGGCTTCAATTTCTTGATCAGATAAGGAAATGAAGCTTGTAATAAGAGGAGACAATGCAGCAGAAAACTACTCAAATGCGGGAAACACCATCTGCGAGCTGACGGTCTTTTGCATGCTCTCGAAATCATTTATTCCCCTGAAAGAACTATATGCGCCATTATCACACTGTTAGATGTAATTAATTCGAGGTCTACCGAATTCATTAGTGACAAAAGAGAGCTTTGAATTAGACCTCGGGGATCTAAACTCATTCTTGTCCATGAGTGGTAATTCAAGACAGAATCAGGTGGCAATTCCAACATTTAGGCAACCTTGAGCATTTCTGAAGTAGAATAGGTGAAAGTCGTCTGCGGATGAGAGTTGCCTGATTTACACCCTTAGATCAGATGATCTTCTCCTAATTGTATCGAGCAAATTGAATATCGCGGACCTCAAGGTGAATTGCGGCACATTCGGTTATTACAACCTCTTCCCGTATGGAGGCGCGATGACCTTTTCGGGAAGGGCAGACCAACTGAACATTTGGAATGATGCCCTGATGGAGGTTGATGCTTCGGCGCTTACCGCGAATAGATCGCTGGTAGTAAATCGCTCAGGAGCCATTTGTAAAGTTAAAGTGCTCGACAAACTCAGCTACTCTATTTTTAACCGTGGTGACATTTTCCTTTCGGGAAATACTGATGTAATTAATCTGATCGAGGACTCTGGCGAAGGCGATTTAATCATTGTGCCTTAGCTCCTTGAAATTTTATTTACATTTATTCCAAACCAATCCATTCAATTATGCATCCTATCCTAAGAAATATTCTGGCCTTTATTTTTGCTGCGTTCATCGGCGGATTAGTCAATATGGGGATTGTTGTTTTTGGTCCGTCCATCTTTCCACTTCCCGAGGGAATGGACCCAAACGACGTAAATAGTTTTGCAGAACACATTGACGAATTCACTTTTGGCAATTACTTGATGTCTTTCTTGGCTCACGCATTGGGCACTTTAGTCGGTGCTTTTACTGTGGTAAAAATTGCGGCGACCCACGAGTCAAAATTGGCCTACGGCATCAGCGCTTTCTTTCTAGTGGGTGGAATCACAGCGTCTTTTATGATTCCCGCACCAGCTTGGTTTATTGCAGTGGACTTGATCTTGGCATATATTCCCATGGCTTGGCTTGCAGCCAAAACGAACTAAAGTTTTCCGAAACTTAAATTGCTAAAATCTGAACTGATTCGATATTTTCGAACAATGAATGGCAAGAAAGCAGGAAATTGGATCGTATTAGTCATCCACCTGCTTGTGATCCTGCTCTACCACAATTTGGCCTATACTGGTCATTACGGCTATGACGACATGGAGTATGCCGAAGCCGCTGTAGAACTCCTTAACGGTGAGCCTAATTTCACCGACCACTTCGCACATAGATTATCCATTACAGCTCCCACGGCTGCAGCCTTTGCGCTGGTGGGAGTAAACGATACAGGAGCAGCTCTACCCGCTTTACTCTTTAGTTTTCTCATCGCCATTCTGCTTGCTGCTTTACTTTGGAAAAAGGGGCCAATCGCTTTAGCAATAGGTCTATCTCTGGCCTTGCTCCCTCAATGGTTTCTGTTCTATACCGACAAGCTTATGCCCGATATGGCAGTGGCATTTTTCGTGTTCGCGGCGGTTACTGCTTATTGGTTTGGCATCACAAAATCCAAAAGTCACACAAGAGGTTTTGCTTTCGCGTTTTCCCTCTCGCTGCTTCTAGGATTTTTAGCAAAAGGAACAATAGTCCTCGCGCTACCTTGGGTAATCGTCATTTTGCTAATCGATCTTTTTCAGAAAAGAGAAAAGACCTTTTGGATAACAGCCATTGGCTCGGGAGTGCTTCTTCTTGGTGTATACTTCTTTGCGACTTGGTGGATGACTGGATCGATTTCCAGTCGATTTTCAGCCATTGCTGGCAATGCGTATTTAAACGCCTGCAGTTACTCAGAGCTGCCAGCCAGCTTCCTTTTCGAACGTGTAGCCAAAGGTTTCTGGGAGATGGGAATTAGGGATGGACTTCTTCCTGGAATGATTTTTCTCTTGGCTGGTTTAATTGGAAAAAAATTCAGACTGATTGATGTTAAACCCTCCCTCCTGACCTATTCGCTCTTGACAGGGTTGGTCTTATTGCTGTCGGCCAATTTTACGACCATATCTCCTACTTCGTATAACCCGATGTGCCTGGACGTGCGGCACTACCTTTTTCTAACGCCCATTCTGGCCTTGCCTGCGGCGCTCATTTTCATTCGATTTGTTTCTGAAGGTCAGAATAGAATTGTCCTTCCGTTGATTGGACTCGTTTTCGCAATGATCGCTTACCAAATTGATCTAAAAGGATTTGAAAAACTCTGGCTACCATTGCTCATTGTGCTGTTTATTGGAGCGATTCCCATTGTAGCCAAGAAGGCGAGTTTTATATTCCCTGTTATGGTTTTTGGAATTATGCTCATTATTCCCTGGGAGATGTTTTCGTATTCGGATCAAGTGAAATACCCCGAACAAAAAACGTGGACAATCGAGCAATTGGAGAAACTCGAAAGTGGGTCAACCGTCTACACCAGCCCTGTTCAAGAAAGGCTAACGCGGTATTACCTCGGTTTTGACACCACAACTATCAAAGTGCAGCGCTATTCTGTTTTAGAGAAAACCACTGAAACCTCAAATCAAAGTTTTCTTCTGTTCAATCCTTATACACTCCAACTTTCTGGATTGAGCGATGACGGTTTGCCGTATACTGCTCGGCATCCCGACGAGACTGCAACACTCATTGCACGGGATGAAGAAACACAGATGGAGCTCTATCAAATTGCTAAAGTTGTGTCTCCCCGAAACCAAGGAACAGCCTTGGTGTTTATCGATGAAGATTTTGAGGATGCCAATTCAGAATTGGAATTCAATCAAGATAATTTTACCGAAAGAGCTGGAAGGTCAGCTTATACCCTCGGAGAATATTCTGGCACCTTTCGAATGCCGTATGACTCTATCTCCGCCTTCGCGGAAAAGCATGCGTTTGTTTTGATCGATGTGGATGTTTATGCGGAGGAACGCGCCACACCTCGAATTGCAATAGTGATAGAAAAAGACGGAGAAGTCTTCTTCCGTGACGACAAATACTTGGTTCGCAAAGGGATGATTTTCGGGGCTTGGAACACAGTCAAAACAGAAGTCAGATTACCAAAGCTTGAAGAAAAAGACAGTCAACTGCTCATTTACATTTGGAATCCCGAAAACGAAGAGATGTGCATTGATTCGCTCCGTATGACGATCAAAGTGCTCTAAGATTTCGCAGATTCAATCGCATTTGAAATAATCTTAGCAGACTTCACCATGTCCATCTCTTCATTGGGATGCAGGTTAAGTTTTACCACTCTCTCTATGCCAATATCACTTATTAAAACAGGCAATGACATGGCGATCTGACCGTATTCGAAAGTAGAATCGAGCACAGTGCTTAGAGTGACTACTCTTCTCTCCCCTCTCATTATCCACTTCAGTAAAGTGGCGGTAACCACCCCAATGGCATGATTGGTTGCCCCCTTTCTTTTAATAATTTCAGCTGCCGCAGATCTGACCTCATCTTCAATTTCCTTCTCATACTCTGGTTTCCACCCTTCCCATTCGCGGATAACGGTTCCGCCAATGGTCGCTTTCGACCAAAGAAAAACGGATGAATCTCCATGCTCTCCAATCACCTGGGCGTGAATTGTTTTGGGCTCGAGATTCAATTTATTTCCAATGACTTCTCTCAATCTCGCTGAATCAAGAAAAGTGCCCGTTCCAATCACACGATTGGCGGGCAAGCCAGTATACTTTTGGTAGAAGTAGGTCAACACGTCTACAGGGTTTGCCACAATGATCAGAATGCCATTGAACCCTTTCAACTCGTTCGAAATCCCTTTTGCAATCTTCAAATTTTCATTGAGCAAATCCAATCTGGACTGACCTTCTGTGCCACCCTTTCCAGCGGTGACCACTATTGCATTGCAATCTCTCATTTCGGCAATACTTACAGCGCGAATGTTGGCCGCAGAAAAAAACGATGTTCCATGATTTAGGTCCATTGCTTCTCCTTCGGCGATATCATTTCTCACGTCATTGACTAAAAGCTCCCTGCAAACACCCTTGTGCAAAAGAGAAATAGCCACACTGGCTCCTACCCAGCCCATTCCTATTATTCCGATGGAGTTTTTCATAGTTTTTTCTTTTAAGAATGAAAGTAGTCGAAAACAGAAGATAATTTATCCGACTGCATGCGATACTATAAAGGCGAAAGAATGGAGCGAAAGTGCTCACAGTAACTCTTTCCTTAGCACTAGCTTCGTCATTCTCGATCCTCCTAACGCTCGCATTGATTCTATTGTTGATTTACTGCTCGGGAAATAAGGAGGGACTCACAACCGAATATGGCACCTTGACACAATCGGCCTATGCCCATGCAATTGTCAAACCTCAAAATTCATAAAACATCTAACCTAAAGGAGCAGGACTCTTGATTTTCATTTGGTTAATGAAGAGACCATTTTTACCAAGGGCAAATCATGGCCCGGATAGTATCTCAAAACCTTTTTCTTTTGGTGGTGACGCATGACCATGATTTTGCGAAAAGGACCGATCGGATTATTGCGATGGAGGATGGGGAAATCATCTCTCACGGAAAGTAGCCAATAACTCAAACCTCAAATTATAGGGTTTCCTAGAATACCGACTTTAGCCAATTGCATTTTGCAATTGGTTTTTTACTTTTAAGGCTTAACCAAACTTAAAACACGATGAAAAGCCTAATCCTAATTGCCCTAACCTTTTGTTTTGCTATTCAAGGAAAAGGACAGAATGAGCCTGAGCTGGTAGGAACATTTAGTTCAGTATCTTCAGTAGCAAAATTTGTTTACATCGATCATGATATGCCCAAATTAGTGCTCACTGGAAACGAAGGAATCGAGTTGTACAATTTGGACTTGACACTCTTTCTAGATTTTGATTACCCTGAAGCTGATACTAACTCATACAACAGATTATATATATCAAGATCATTGTTCGATTGCGACACAACCAACATTGAGTACATGTCAGTAGGCGGAACTTTTGAAAACTCATACATCAGAATATTTCGAGAAGACGGGACTACCTTTTTCAATTTAGAAGGTTTTCAACTCTTAAATACGCTTGGAGTTACTGAAAATGCAACCTATTTAGCTTCGGATGCTTCTGGTAGCTACATTAGTTTTGTTTCTTCATTTTTCGGTAGCGAGGGTCTGCTTTACCGCTTTTGCGGCCAAGTACCTAGACCCTTGGCTCGTGAAATGGATGGTACCGTTATCACGGGGATAATGGAACAAGGAAACAACAATGGCTTTGATGCATACCCCAATCCAGCCAGAGAGATCATCAAATTTGAATACGACCTCCAAGGTCATAAAAAGGCAAACCTGCAGCTCTTCAATACTTCGGGTCAGCTCATGAAAGAGATGATGCTCGGTCAGGCTTTTGATTTTATTCGACTCAATATTTCCGACTTGGAACAAGGCACTTACATCGCCAGAATTACTACTGATGATGGCTTTGAACTTTCTGAGAAATTTGTGAAAGTGGATTAAATCCCTTCGAACTTATTCAACCCGTTCCCCGTGCTGACTCAAGTCGAGTCCACGGGTTTCTTGGTCTTCGCGCACACGCATCGAGAGCAATGAATCCACTAGTTTGAAAAGGAGGTAGCTTCCGCCAAAAGCAAAAACAGAGGTCAGCACTAGAGCGAGCAGATGGTAGAGAAAAGTCGTCGTTTCACCGTAAACCAAGCCGACATCTTTGGCAAAAACTCCCGTTAGCACCATCCCAACAATTCCACCTACACCGTGGCTTGGAAATACGTCGAGGGTATCGTCAATCGATGATCTGTTTTTCCACTGGATGGCCCAATTGCAAATCAAAGCGGCGATAAATCCAATGAACATCGACTGGCCGATGTTTACAAATCCCGCAGCGGGCGTGATGGCCACGAGACCGACTACTGCTCCGACACAAGCACCTACTGCCGACATTTTTCTGCCCAACATGCGCTCGTAAAACACCCACGTGATCATGGCCGTGGCAGAGGCTATGTTGGTATTCGCGAAAGCGATCACGGCATCGGCATTGGCACCGAGGGCCGAACCTGCATTAAATCCAAACCAGCCAAACCAGAGCAAGCCCGTTCCCAGAATAACGAAGGGAACATTGCCGTGTTCGAGCGTTTGCTCTTTTCGTTTTCCGAGAAAAACCGCACCAGCCAAAGCGGCCAAACCTGCGGACATGTGCACGACGGTACCCCCAGCAAAATCCAAGACGCCCCAATTGCGCAGCAATCCATCGGGATGCCAAGTCATGTGTGCGAGAGGGCTGTATATGAGCAAAGAGAAAAGTACCATAAAGAGAATGTAACTGCGAAACCGAATTCGGCCCGCCATACTGCCCGTGATCAAAGCGGGGGTGATGATGGCAAACTTGAGCTGAAACAAGGCAAAAAGCATAAAAGGAATGGTCTCGGCAAAATCTGGATTGGGCTCCGAGCCTACCCCGTGAAAATTGAAATAAGTAAAAGGATTACCAATAATACCGCCGATGCTTTCGCCAAAGCAGAGGCTGAAGCCCACAAAAACCCAGAGCACACTTATAACCCCCAGCGCCACAAAACTCTGCAGCATGGTAGATATGATGTGCTTCTTGCTGATCATCCCACCGTAGAAAAAGGAAAGTCCGGGAGTCATGAGCAGCACAAACGCACTGGCCACAATCATCCAAGCGGTATCTCCCGAGTCGATGGCAGAGGTGAGTTCCTCGTAATGCTCGGCGGTCACTAAGCAGATGATCACGATCATCGCCAATACTATAAAGTTGATTTTCTTTCCCATCGGTGGTTGGAACTATTGGCCCTTTTTAGGAGAGCACCTTTTGTGGGAGCGAAACTTAGGTAAGTGTCATTAAAACACTCTAACATCTCGCCAAGTAAACCGCAATTTTACAAATCTCTTAAGTATTCGATCTAAAATCAGAAATATGTGCAGGAATCGGATGAGACAAACACAAATCAAACAATCGAACTTTCGGCGTTGATCTCCTTTCTCATCACATACAAATCAAACCCTTCGGCCCAATAATCTTTCTCGATTTTGTCGAGATCGAAGCCCATCTTCTCGTAGAATTTGAATGTGATCTGCGATGTTCTCACAATCACATTTCTATAATTGGTCTTCGCTCGGATTACCGCAAATCGATGCTGTACAAATGAGCGTCCGATTCCTTTACCATGGTAATCGGGATGCACCATATCCCAGGAAATCCTTGCAGTATTTTCGGCTGGAAAGTAATTGATTCCTCCCGATCCGATAATAGCAGTGCCATTCAGAGCTACGAAATAGTCTTCCAATTCATCTGTTAGATAGTTGATCAGATCAGCCTCCTCAGAAGAATGAAAAAACTGGGGAGTACTCTGTCTAATAAGTTCGAGTACCTCCTCTTTATCTTTTGGGTGATAAGGTCTTAGTTGGATATTCATTTAGAGAGCTAAATCTTCTTTTCAAACTTAGCGAGCATCCCATTGGTCTGTGCCTGGAGTTTCTTCTTGAAGAAGGACGTTCCCCCCAAAAAAGCTCCTTTAAAACCCATGGCTTGCTTTGCCCAATTTCTGAGATCAAAATGATCTACATGCTTGGTGATTTTCCCATCGGAGATTTCGAAATGAGCGTTAATCTTGTTGTGCACTTTTCTACCCGTTTGGGAAAAAGTATACTTGGCTTCCCAATGCGCAGAGCCACCTTGATCGCTCGCTTTGACATCCGAAAATTCTACGGTAAAGTCTTTTCCTTTCTGGCTTTGGCAAAGCATACGCCACATATTACTAGCTCTCTGCCCTTTGAGCGTTCCGAAAGCGGGGTCTTGGAATACCACACCTTTATGGTAACAAGAAGCCATAGCTTCAGCATCTAACCGCGAAAAAGCTTGGTAGAATTCGTTGATCAATTCTTGGTGGGTAGAAGACGGCATACGCAAGCTTTTAAATAAGAGTAATTCTAAGGATTACTATTCATCAATGGCGAAGTAAGGTGCTAATTTTTGAAGAAGCGCGATACCTTGCCATCCATATCAATGAGGTAGTAACCGCTTTCAAGTTCGCCAAGATTGATTTGGTTAGAATAAATTCCTCGTGTGAGCACACGCCCTTGCAAATCTGTGATGCTATAATTCATCCCAGATGGATGAACACCAGAATCGAAATGCACCTGAAGGTTTTCTTGGGCTGGATTTGGGAAAACCGTTAACCCTTGAGGCTCCTGAAAGAAATCTACCTGTGAAGCGGCAGTAGCGTCAATTGGATTTAAACCGCAAGCGCATTGCACACGCCAGATGTATCCTGGCCCGGCGGTGAGTGCGCTCAAAGGAGCTTCAAAACTCGAAGGCTCAACTCCGAAAATATTCTGTTGGGTAACCTGAGCCAGTTGATTTTGCAAGGTAATGCGACAAGCAACAGTTCCAGGAACAGGATCCCAAGAAAATTGCACGGTACTAGCAGTAAAGGAGACTTCTAAGTTTTCAGGACGAAGTGAAGAACAAGCTTTGGCTTCATTTTCATAAAAAGCCAGATAGTTGCGGTATCCTGATGTCAAGTCTACCGAGCCATCTCCGTTAAAGTCTTCCGCCAAAAGAGTGAAAGGATTCTCAAAGACGTTGTCAATGTTAATCCTCTCAACAAACTCGCCATCTTCTAATAGAATAAGTCTAATTCGATTGGCAAAGAAGTCGGCATAAGCTAAGTCATCATCACCGTCTAAATCTGCATCGAGAACAGCCAATTTGTAAACTCCATCGACGCTAAACGGCACTTCTAAATCCGCGGCAAAATTTAACCCACCCAGATTCTCGGCGTATCTAATTCGGTTAGTAAAAATCCCTGTTGAAAAAACATCCAAATCGCCGTCTTCATCAAAATCAAGAAATGCGATATCCCTGCAGCCATTTACTAGATCTACTATCAATTCAGGCTCTCCAAAAGACATCCCTCCAAGGTTCTCATATATTTCAAGGTCTTGATTCTGTCCTAAATAAACGAGTAATTCAGGCAAGTCATCATCATTGAGATCTTGGGCAGCGATGGCAGTGGAAAAAAGACAATCATCACAAATTGTAATTGGCGGACCAAAAACCCCACTTCCCAAATTCGGATATATAGACACCGTTTGATCCCAACCAACTGCTTGTAAAATATCGAGGTCGCCATCATTATCGATATCAGATAGATGAGGAGAGTATGGACCATCCAACCCTTGATCAATAATGACCTCAGTAAAGTTCAACCCACCGCCTTGGTTAAGGTATATAGCGACGGTGCTATCAGAAGTATTGGTGACGATTACATCCATTGCACCATCGCCATTCATGTCTCCCACGTCAAGCCCAGCCAAACCTTCATTCAAATCAAGCAGAACCAACTGTTCTCCCAGTGAACCACTCACATCATTTCTGTACCATGTCACTCTCCCAGATGTGCGTTCTGTAGAGATCAAATCCTTTAATCCGTCTCCATCCATATCACCTGACGCAAGGTCATTCACACTCGATGCTGGTTTATTAAGAAGGACTTGGTGTTCAAAGGGATTTTCCACCGTTGAGGCCAAAACAGATTTTTGACGAAACCAAGCCAACTTATTGTCATTTTGCGAAGCTGTAACTAAGTCAGTTTTTCCATCATTATCTACATCTCCTGCTAAAAAACGTTCAGGATTTGCTGTACCACCTGTTTCCGGGATGAACAATTCAGTAAACGTTCCCGTGCCATCTCCCAGGAAAATAGTGGGAGCACTAACATTCGACGCACCAACGCAAAGGTCGGCATGACCATCACTGTTAAAGTCTCCGACAGCCATATTGGTAGCTCCGTCAACGTTGGTAGAAATAACTGTTCTCGGGCCAAAATTTCCAGAACCCGAATTGAAGAAAATGGAGAGATCGTCCGTACCAGTACCGACAGAAGCAATGTCCAAATGTCCGTTCTCGTCATAATCTTCCAAAGCCAATTTATAAGTTCCGATTTGATCTGTTCCCAGACTGACTTGAGGGCCGAAACTCAGTCCTCCAAGGTTTTCGTGCCAAGTAACATCGCAACCATTCAGACAAGCCACGGCAATATCATTGAGGCCATCGCCCGAAAAATCTCCAATAAGTGCATCTATTGGATCAATGGACTCTTCAGTAACTGTAATGGCAGCTCCATAATTTCCGTTTCCATCATTCGCGAAAACCAAAACATCTTCGACATCAAGACGGGTTATAACCATTTCCATCCCTGCAGTGGCATCGAGCTGACCGAGTGCTATACTTCTGATGCCGCCTACATCAGAAGCTATGATCGATGGATTGGCAAAGAAGCCTAAACCATCGTTTGCATACCAGACAAGGGTTTCTTCAACAACCGCCGCAAAATCTTGATCGCCATCCATATCGATATCACCCACGGCAAATACACCAGATCCAAATTGACTAAAAGGGATATTGCCCGATCTAAGCTCGAAATCACCATTCTGGTTGATCCAGGTTTCAATTCCAGAATCATTGAAGCCAACACCGCCTGCTAAGGCATCGAGATCGCCATCTCCATCGACATCAATGAGCACAGCTCCTTTCAACTCAAAGGGAGTAGAGCTTAGAAATTTAGGAGGAGAGAAGGATTGAGAGTAGATAGTCGAAACAAAAAACAGGGATACGAGGAGAACAAAAGAATTTTTCACGGTTGGCTAAGTTGATGGTTTTGAATCTGTAATATAATTCATTTTAGATTCAATCGCACATTTGACATTTTGGTTAGAGGGCTATTACGTCCAATAAAATGACCCTATTAAAC
>Ga0222659_1000978_pt1 | contig 12679 bp, 14 predicted proteins | sample AntAcemetagen547_FD_179850 | JGI IMG/M metagenome (GOLD analysis project Ga0222659, IMG submission 179850) | Saline water microbial communities from Ace Lake, Antarctica - #547 | ecosystem: Environmental > Aquatic > Non-marine Saline and Alkaline > Saline | place: Antarctica: Ace Lake...
ATTACTGATATCATTAATTGATTCGTCTTCCAATGTATCGTCGTCTACAATATCATATTTTGTAGAAGATTTTACATATAATACTGGTTCAGTCCTACCATTAAGAGTAATAAATGACGTATACTTTTTTCTATCCTTAAATACAAAGATTTTTCTGCCAAATCCAGGACATTTCTGAATAATATCATTCCCTTTTTCTGACATAAGTTTATAATTTGAGACTCGTTTACTAAGGTCAAAATTGTATTTATAATGAAGATAATTGGTTACAGCTGACTTAAAGGTGTTAATTAAAATATCGTTTGGAAAATCATCGACAATATCCAGTTCTATAAAAAATTCACTAATCATGTCATAAATGCTCTCTACAATCTCGTCTTCATCTTCATTATCAACAAATTGATTGATATATGTATCTCGGATAATGAGTTTATGATTTCCTCCAAATATCTCGATATTGAACTCAGATAAAAATAATTTTTGTATTATATCTGGAACAACTGAGAATCGTTCTTTCATATAAAAATAAATATTATACAAGTTACTCTTTGAAAATACAACACCACTATATGGATTCTTTGGACTGAGTGGTTCTGAATGAAACATGGGTGAATTACAAACTGCTGCGATTATAATATGTGAAAGGTCTTGTAACGTAAATAAATACGTACAATTATTTTCATATAACTGTATTACATTTCGTTGGGTTATTGAGATGGGTGCCAAGAATAAATCATGGTCTACCTTATTTTTCGAATATCGTTGTTTAATCCGTTTCGCGAAATTAGCAAAAGCCCAATATATTTTTTGAATCTTACTAAAAAAATCTAAAAATAAAGTTTGATTTTCCGATGAAACTAAAAAGGTATCACCCAAGTTTTTATTGAGTCCTTTGAATTTTGGTTCATTTGATAATACAAATACACATTTCATAAAATCAATATGTAAATCCGTTTGATTATCAAAAATATGTTCCATATATGAAATGCGACGAATCGAATCATCCAAACGAGTACCAATTGTTTGATACGTATCGGTATTAATATCGTGTTCGTATTTTACATCATGTATAAACAATTTATGTGCTATATAGGTAAATGTTTTCATGTTATCTATGTAATAGACAAAAAAATATTTATATCTTTTCAATATAATATATAACCTTATAATGTTGAAAATCGCTCATCGTGGATATTCAGCCAAATATAAAGACAATTCAATAGATGCGTTTATAGGTGCTATAGAAGAAGGTTTTGATATGATCGAACTGGATATACAATTATGTAAAAATGATGATATCGTAATATTCCACGATAATATAATTCATGATAAAGAAATAATAAATATGACTTTAACAGAAGTAGAAGAAATGGGTATAATATCGTTGAATACTTTTTTTAGAATAGTTGATACATCACATATTGAAGTATATTTAGATCTAAAAGGCTCAGTTAAAATCGCAGAAAAGTTAATAGAGTTTATACATAAAAATCCAAATGATGTTTATTTACCAAATGTATTGATAGCCAGTTTCAATCGGAATATGTTACATATAATTAAAAAGAGCAATCTTCAAGTAAGATTAGGATACATTACAAACAGTAATTATTCAGAACACGAATGGAATATGCTAACATATATAGTAGATTTCGTGAGTATGTCAGTAGAACAATTAAATCATGAAACTATTAGTTATTTACATAACTTACATAAGACCGTGTTTACATATACATGCCATAATGTGAATGAGTTGAATTATATACAACAATTTGATATTGATGGCATAGTATCAAATATAGCGATTGAATAAATTATCAATAATAGTTTATTCAATAGTCAATGTAATATTGTCGATGACTAATCTTCCTTTTTACTGTCATCTGTAATATCAAGTTCGTCTGTTAACTTAGCAGATTCAGCTGTATTTACCTCACGTGATTCAAAATCAACGTTTTCGGGAACACCATTTAGATTACCCTCTTCGTCGATTGATTGTGTAAGAACATTACCACTTGCTTTAGCCTTTTCTACATTCTCCATTATAGCCTTCTTTTTTGTCTCACGAACACGCTCTTCAAATTCCTTTTTAGCAAGTTCTTCGTTCTTCATTTTCTCTGAGTGTAATGCGTTAAGTTCATCCTCCATATGCTCTACCCGTCCGGTTTTGTATGCATCTGGGTCCCATGGAATCCATACACCAACAGGACCAACATAAATATCATGATTTGGGTCACTTTCACGGAGTTTTTTACATTTTTCCTCTGCTTCATCTTGATTCCCAAATACGCCACGTATTTTAAGACCACGTACTGATGTTTGGAAAGCATGTTCGCGATTGAATTGTTCATTTAGTTTATCCTCTTGTTTATCTAAGAAGTTCTTGTAATCATCTTCAATACCACTTTTCTTTAATTTATCAGATTCTTCTTTCACAAAATCATTAAAATCACCGAGTAATGTCTCCACGTTAATGTTATGTTTATATGAGATGAAATGGATGAATTCAAAATATCTTTCCATAGATTTAGAGAATTCCCAGTTCTTGATGAACTGATTGAATAGATATACTTCACGTTTTTGTAGTATTTTTTCGGGAGACACGAATGACATACATGCGAACTTTTGCCCGGCAATAGCCTGGTCTTCATCGCACAAATCGACATATTTAGAGTTCATTGAACCATCCGCATTCATTTTCTTTTCGTATCCAGACATTTTAGGAATATACAAAACATAGTGTTGATTATTTAAGTGATTTCAAGTATTAATATTAAATAATTATATTTTTTTTGTTAGGGTATAATATAAACATAATGTTTGATTTAAACGAGTTAGTTAAACGTGCTATTAAGTACTTGATTGAAGGTTTAGTTGTTGCACTTGCTGCTTTTGCTATTCCAAAGAAACAGCTTAATGTTGAGGAAATTATTATCATTGCCTTAACCGCAGCTGCTACATTTAGTATTCTTGATGTCTTCATCCCAGCAATGGGTTCTTCTGCCCGTGGTGGTGCTGGTTTCGGTATTGGTGCTAACTTAGTTGGTGGTCTTAAGATGGTTGCATAAATAATATAATTTTATTGAAATAACTATATAATTCAATAAAATATTAGTATAAGAACAGAGTATAAAAAGAAGTATAATATATATTGTAATGGATGCACCTACAACACAAGAGTTACAGAATGAAATCACTACGTTACAACAACAAGTAAATACATTAAAATCTCGTCTTGCAAAATATACAAATAATGAAAGACATAAAAAATATTATGAAAACAATAAAGATAAGGTTAAGCAAAACGCAAAGCTATATATAGAGAGATTGAAAGAAGAGAATCCAGAAAAACTAAAGGACTACCGTAAAAGAGCGTATATGAATAGAAAACAAAAGGAAAAAGATTAAGCGTCGTAATATGGATTATCGTGTATTTTCATTCCACAATATTGTTGTGGTTCCTTTTTATAATCAACTGGGCTATGTATACCAGCTTCTTTGGCGCATTCAAGTAAAAATTTAAAATTGCTCCAAAATTCGCTTTTATGTCCTATTGATTTTGTCATTACATGTGATAATTCATGAATGGCTACGAATGTCAATGTACTTTCATCAATCAAATGGTCGTTATCTTGTTTGTCTTTGTTTAAACAAAATGCGACTTTTTCACCTTTGTTCTCGCTATACGCAGTATAACTACTTGTAGGTAGTGTTTCCATTATCTTCTTTGGGTTGAAATTTTGTTGTAATCTTTTCACATTTTCTTTGTCTGGATATTTATCACCTACATAGGTAACCAACTCTTTACATTTGACCGTAATTTTTGCGAGTAAATCGGCTGCTTTTTCAATATTTTCTCTTTCTCTAACACAATATTTGTTACCATCAACAGTGGATACAATACATGTTAATTGGAAACTTTCATAGTTCTCACGGTACACATAATAACTGGTGCTTAATATGAATCCTATTAAAAAATATCCTAAAATGTCTTCACTTTTCATTATACATAATCGTGATAAAAATACAATTCCATTGAAATATATTATATAACAATAATGTCATATAATATCAATAATATACTTAAGCACCAATCTCTAAAGCTTGACGGGTAGAGTCACCTTCAATTGTGCTTTGGTTCCATGGACCGATGTCAGCCTTGGAGATAACTGGGTCAGAACGAAGTTGAAGATTAGCATTTCTCATAGATTGACCGATGGTATCGAGACCAATATGGTAACCAGCTTCAAGAAGATCAGGCATCTTTACACCTTCAGCATCAACATTAGTAGGGTTTAAATTCTTCCACTCACTGTTCTTATCAGCAGGTAATAAATCAGTAGGATTGGCTACTGGTTGAAGAGCATATCCGGATTCAGTCTTGCCAGAAGAAGGTTTAGGACCATGAGTAGTTGTGGGTTCCTCTTTATTTTCGGCTTCTTTATCATTGGTACCATCCTCCATCATATCGCGTACCATTGACATTTGTCCGTTATAAGACATTAATCCATAGATAGCGATAACAGAAATGATTATTACTAACATCATCTTGGGTGTAAAAAACTTAGTAAGATTCTTAAACATTTTGTTTATATAAACGCCTGATAAAAAATATTCACGGCATATTGTAAAATATGCTAAAATATAAGTTTTATTTATAGTCATTTTCACTATTTATACTTTCATCATCAATCTCTAAATCACTTGTGTCACTATCTATGTCATTCAACATGTATGTATTTTTTATATTCTTTGCTTCTAAATACGAAGACAGTGCCAATTCTTTCGCAACTCTTGCTTTTTGTCTGGCATCTCTATACATTTGATAATATACTTCATTTGGGTTTTTTAAAGTTAGTTTATCGTCGGTAGGTAACTCTTCTAAATTAAATACTACTTCTTCCATTGAATTATCTGTTTCTGTATTATTGTGATTTGAATTCTCAGTTTCAACGGATTCTGTATTTACATCAATACTATCTAAGTCGACTGATTTCCCTAAATTATTTGTATCGTTATCTAATTCTGGTAATATATCAGACTGTTCTATTTCAGATTGTTCTATTTCAGATGAAATATCATTTATCAAGTCAGATACAATCTCGTTAGTGATGGTATCATCAGTAGAAATCGTAACATTTTCGGTAGTATCTAAATTATTGACTGTAGCAAATTGTTTGATAGAAGAGATTTGTGTTTTTGGCTGTATAACGCATTTGTCAAATAATTTGAATTCTTCAGGTCTTAGTGTTAATGATTGTTTCATTTCGAGTTCTATCTGAAAACTTCTTGCCGAACACTTGATACCTTGAATTTCGATAATATTCATCAATTTGGTATTTTCGGTAATTGTCTTGAAATCAACTTGATTCTCGTCTTCATCATATATTTTAATAGAAGGTTTATCGAGCGCAGTAGGTACATTTGTTCGTATCAAATAGAATTTACCTGATTTATACACTTTTAATGGTGATGTAAAATAATTTTCAATATCTGCCTTTTCCATATTACCATCAAACCAAGTATCGCGATGTTCGTAAATATATTGAATACAATACTCTTCTAACTTCTCAAACCATTGAATAATATATTCATCTTCATTCGTGAAAAGCATATCAGTGTAATATTTTCTACCATTCTTTACAAATCCATTACGTGTATTACATGTGGGGGGTTGAATATACAGGGGGATATTGTCCTTTTTAAACCGAATAAAGTAATTCCCTCCAGAAATGAGAGTCGGTTTTGAAAGTACTAATTTATCGAAATTAAATTCACGCAACTTTTCATTGGTATCGTAGATTTGTTCCATATTAGTTTGTATGTACTGTTCTCTTTATTATTATTTAATCATTAAACCTTTAGTTTTGTTTTACGTTTGAATTATTAGTATTGTTTCTTTGAAGTTTTTATTACGTAATGAATGCAAAGTTTGCGAGATAGTTGTATATCATTTTTCCAAGATGAGAATATAAAGCGAGATTTAAGAGAAATTGCGAAACCGATACTTGATACAATATACGACGAATTGAATATATACGTTTGGATCATACTGGTTTACAATATATTTTTAGTTTTTATCATTTTAGCAAATTTATTTTTATTGCTTCGTTTATTAAGATATTCAAATAAGGTATCCTATATAGATTAATATGTTCTTTTATAATATAATGGCATCACATAAGACAAATAAACGTTCATATAAGAAACGTACCCCTAAAAGAAAAACACAAAAAGGCGGTGATATCAAAATGTTTGGATACACTTGTACTAAGAACAAAGAAGAACCTGAAGAAGAAACTGAAGTAGAACCTGAAGTAGAACCTGAAGTAGAACCTGAAGTAGAACCTGAAGTAGAACCTGAAGTAGAACCTGAAGAAGAACCTGAAGAAGAACCTGAAGAAGAACCTGAAGAAGAACCTGAAGAAGAAGAGAACAATGATGAGGTTGACTCCGATGATGAAGAAGAACAAGGAGGTAAGGGTAAGAAAGGACGCAAATCCAGAAAATCAACAAAAAAAGTACGAAAGCCACATAAAAAGAATCGTAAAACAATGAAAAAGAAGGGTAAATCCGCATGGACTACTTTCGTTGTTGAATTATACAGAAAGAATAAACAAAAGAACCCAGTTTATATGTTTAAGAACGCACTAAAAGATGCTGCTAAAATATACAAAAAGTAATACACAAATATAAACAATTAAAAACACAAGTTTAGTAATATTATAACATGGATAATATTACTAACAACAATCAAAGTTTGATAGTCAACCCAAATAAAAACGAACGAGAACTTTTAATCGAACATGTAAAAAACTGGGTTATTTTAGACCAAAAAATACAAATGATAAACGAAAAAACGAAACAAATCCGAGAATTAAAATCAACAATTACTACTGACATATGTGATTATATCAAACGTAACAATATAACATCAAATATAGGTATTAGTAATGGAGAACTACGAATGTACGATAAGAAAGACTATAAACCACTGACATTTACCTATGTAGAAAAATGTTTAAACGAAATTATCAAAGACAAAACTCATGTTGAATATATAATCAAATATTTGAAGGACAATAGAGAAATCACCATTTCGCAAGATATTAAGCGTGTTATGCAAAAATTATAAATGTAAACACTATATATAATAATGTTTCCAATAGATACATCTGATTTTCAAGATTATATATTCCGAAAAGATATTACTGGAGATAACGTCGTTGGTGGTTATCCTATAAATAATTTAATAAATATTGAGAACAAAGAACGGTCTATGTTAGGGGGGTCAAATAATATAGGAACATCTCGATTTGATGGATTAGTGGTTCCAATTGGATTAGCAGTAGATTCAAAGTATATTTTGGGTGGATGTTCTCAATTACCAAAAATAAAAATGATAAATAAAGATGAAACAATAGATGACAATTTATTTAACATGTTATTTGGTAAGGTAAAACATAATAACGGAATTAACAAAACAAAGAAAAATAAACGAAAATAAGAAATTTATGTATGGATATATTCTATACAACCCATTTTACCGGAATTTCGTATAAATATTGTATTATGTTAGGGTATATCATATCTAAATTATAGAAGCATTATAATTTAGATAATATCTCGAATAAATTAGCCTAATGACGAGACCAATTACTATTATTAAAAGAATTTAATTGTAATTTATCAGAGTTTTTTTTCCAGTAATCTATTTTCTCTTGTAATTCTTTGTCTTCAGCAGTGAGAGGAATAGGTTGTGATTGTTGTGCTTCTAACCTTTTTAAATCATTTTCTGTGGGGGTAGGTTTTTTACCATAACAATTTACACCAAACTTAATATATGGATTATCAATATAACCACCATTTACACCTGGACGACCACAATTATTTTTCTTTTTGGGGAATTTTTGTAATTTATCCCAAGATCCTTTCTGTGTAGGAAAGAATGCCATTTGCCCGTCAGACCAGCCATAATTACACCATTCGGCACCCTTATTGTATGCTGCTTCAATCTGGTCGTAATTAGCTAATTTAGCGCCAAATGAACTACATACTGCTTGTGCGTCTTCGTAAGAATATTTATTGTTAGAAACATTAAACACTTCATTTTCACATTTTGGCATTTTAATTATTTTTTTGGTTGCGTCATCTTCCTCTTCCTCTTTTGGTTGAGATGTTCTTAAATAATCAAGAATATTAATATCAAATGTCTTTTGCATAAAAATAACAATCGCATTCAATAATAAACTAATCCATGCTGTGCTTTCAATTAATGAGATAAAGAAAGGTTTGGTAGAAGAAGACATTGGAAGTCTAAATAGATAAACGACAATGTAAAGAGAAACAATAAATAATGGAAGAGTAACAAGATTGTTAGAATTTTCTAAAAACATTAATACATTATCATAGAGAACAATCATATCATCGGTAATTTGTTGTTGGGATTTAGATGTATAATACGAAATAATAAAAATAAAGACGCTAACAAAGAAAATGAAATCCAACGTTCTACCTAAATTAGTTTGAAACTCATCAGGTGTCTTCCCTTTATTAAAAAACGTTCCTAAAATATAATATACTACAATGTAAATAGCTAAAAACCATATTAATACGAACATATTTGATGAAGTAAGATACTGGTTTGCTACATTCTTGAATTGATTTGTTTCTGGTGTAACATCAGTTTTTGTAGGGGTAGTATTATCAGTCATTGTAGGGGTAGTATCATCAGTTTCTTCAGTAGTATCCGCATCTTCATTGGTAGAATCATCAGTATCTTGAGATTTGATTCCGTTATTTACATCTCTTAAATGAGTTTTTGTGTCTTCCTCATATTGTGATTCAGCAACATCATCATTAATATAATCAGTTTCTACATTATCTGGATTATACTTATTAGCCATTATTGTTTTATACTATATTTATTTATTTTTTTTTACGGTAAAATAAACAATATGCCATTGATGTAACAACCTTAGAAGGGTCTTCAACCTGTTCTATTACATTATCATTAAAATGAATCCATTTATTACTTGCGTGTTTTACAAACGCAGTATAATGTCCTTCATTAGTACCTCCATTATGATTACATACACCATATAAATCATACACATATGACTTGGGATTATAACCCAGAACATATTTTGATAGGTCAAGATTATCAACTGGGAAATCTATTTTGGTATTTATCTTACGTTGTCCGTCTGGTGTAAACCTTTTCAAAACAATAACCAAAATTTTTGGGAAATTCCAGAAAACAACATTTTTCTTAACATTTTGCTTTGAATTAGTTTCTTCATTAAACCATGCGTTGTCTCCTTCAAGAACATCTGGTTTAATAAAAAGGTTAATACAATCATATATAGACGATTTTACAATATTTCCTTCCATTATAGGTAAATCTAATATAAAATAAGATTCTGGTTTCAAAACTAATGACTTTTTACCATCAATATCGGTTATTTGATTTACATATATTCCATAATATAAATCCACTATTTCAGAATATTCAGTACTATATAAATGTTGAAGTAACTTATAACATTCTACAGCGAGTTTATCAGTCATATTTTCAACATTACCTGATATTTTCATTTTTACCTTACGAGAAATGCTTGTATGCATACATTCAATAATAAACATAAAAAACTCAGGCATATCATTTTGATTATATCCAGAAAACAATTCCTTACCCTTCTTACTTGCAAGTTCATGCATTATATGAATGAATTTCTTGGGTGTAACTACACCATTACCACTCCACATGACTTTTCGTAACTCGTCCCATGCTAATGTTGCATGACTTTCAACAATATCTGTTTTTAAATATTCTTTATATGCGCTCGAATCAAAAAAATCATTTAACTCATATGTATGATTTATCATTTGCATACAGGAATTTAAAAAACATGTATTCCCCATATTTTCCATTCCGGTTATTCCATTATCTTTATATTTAGTTAGATCCATTATAAAAGGTATATAGACATTCCTTTACACCATTTATAATAAATATAATTAATATGAATAGAAATTCATTTACTTCAACTCACCCAAGACAAACACAATCATCTGGAATGTCGACGAATGAATACGTAAATACTCAACGTTCGGTGAATGATTTGGTACACATATATCGAAATTTAACTCATGGTATGCGCGATGTTATGGTTGGATATAATTCTACCATAAATGTGTATAATCAAAATATATCCAGATATTTATCCACAATAAATGAATATAGAAATGACGTTAGATTAATGCAGTCGCAAATATCGAATGATTTACCGCAATTATCTCGTACAACTACACCTACAATACCATCACGAGTACAACCATCTAACATACGACATAACACTACAAATACATATCCCGATATAACACCAGTTGGTACTACGGAATCGCGCACATTTTCGTCTCCAATTTCATTGTTTCCGAATAATTTTACTTTCCCTATAAATTTTGGTACGCGTAGTTACGAAAACGTTATAGTTTCCCCGACACAAAGCGAAATAGATAATGCGGTGGAAGTATTTAATTACAATGAAAATAGCATGCAACTAAGTGGTAGATGTCCCATTACAATGGAAGAATTTGTCATAAACGACCGTATTTCCCGAATACGTCATTGTGGACATATATTTCGAGAAGAAGCTTTAGATAGATGGTTTAGAATAAATGTTAGGTGCCCTGTGTGTAGATATGATATACGTGAGTATACAAATAATAATGATACACCAGATACTACTGACAATAATACAATGGATGCGTCTGATAATAATATTGATATATCAAATTCAAATATAGACACGAATATAGATGATATTACGAATCAAGTAACTAATGAAATTACAAATTTGCTAACACAAGCATGGCGAGCTCAATTACAAACAAATCCGAGTGATAATTCACAAAATCAAATATTTAGTTTTGATATACCAATATCAATAACAAGCACTTATGTGAATGAATATGATGAGGACGAGGACCACTAAATAAAAAATATGACAATTATACATTATGTGTCATATTTTTACATATTACAGAACTAATTCTGTTTACTTAGGCTTGGTAAAGAATGTATCTAATGTTTGAATACGATGTTTTGTATTGTGTATCTTACTAAGGACCTTATCAAATAATAGAATTTTTATCTTCGCACTACACATTTTTTCTTTTTTTTTCATGAATGTTTCCAAGTCATGCCCTTCATCCTCCAATTGTTGTAGGTCCTTGTTAAATGTTTTAATCGCAGACCGTTTGTTCTGCATCGTCCATATTTGTTCCAAAGCTAATCCAAACAATTGTTGGAGTGGTTTCATCAACTGGTTTGTAATATAGTGAGTATAATCAATCTGTAATTTGTTATCTATAATATATTCAGGCGTTTCGATTTTGTCTCCCATTAACGCTTTAGGTTTGTAATTTACAATAAATACAAATTTCATTCTGTCACCTGGCTTTGGTTTATTTCCTGGGTCACGTTGCCCTATACGATTTGCCAATACATTATGACCTATTTGATTTGGAGTTTTATAATATCCCTTAAGTGCTTTTGTAATCATAAGTTTATCCATACTTACCTTACCGTCAATTAAATCTTGTAGAGCTGTTTCTAAGTACTTAATTGCGTCCTCTACATTGTTACCTTTCATTAGGATATTCAATATATCTCCATATACATCTTTTAGGTAGTCACATGAATCGCGACGTTTAATCGAAAGACCCATATATTTCAAGTATCCTTTGTTTGGGTCATCTTCGTATAAAATACCAACATATCTCTTTTTAGAAAGCAATATGAATGGCATGAGGGTTTTCTCATATTCTAAGAACATAGGTGCTTTCAAATAATTACTACATACCACTTCTATGTCTTTTGATATTTCAATTGTACCTTCTAATGCTTTTTTACCGCGAATTTTCTCTCCAGTTTCTGGGTCTTCCAGATTTAATGTATAAAACACAGAGTCAGTATCACCATAAATATATTCAGCGCGACATCTCATCGGTCCATGACATTTGGTATCATATACTAAGTCTCCATAGATTTCTTCAATCATTCTTCGAGCATACATAATCATCATGCGACCAGTAGCTGTAGTAGAAGCAGCAACATCTTTTTCGTAAAATGTAGATGTCCTTGCTCCACATTGTCCATATAATGAATTTGCTGTTACTTTATATCCAAGTTGTCTTTTATCAAGGATATTTTGCATGAATGGGTCCTTCTCGGTCTTTATCATTTTACGCGTGTCCTTTCGTGCTTTTAACAGCTCTTCCAAAATAGAAGGCATAATAGACTTTTGATTATCTGGTAACTGAGCCCATCTACATGTCATACGTCCCACTTTTGTCTTTACCTTTCGTGATAACGGATTTGCTGGGTTTCTTAGATACTCATAATTATCATAGTCAATATCAATATATTGATAGTCTGGTAGGTTGTCATATATGAAATTGCCATCTTTATCACGTTCACCTGTAACATGTATTAAATTGTCATCCAAATCATAAGTCTTCGTCCATACCTTACTATCATGAGAATAATTCTGACTAATCATTGACGATGGATATAATGAAGAATAATCTACACAAGCTACTGGGTTATCCATATACATAGAACACTTGGGTGGAAGAACAATCGCTCCTTCATATCCTTCTTCTTTATATGTTTTTT
>Ga0222659_1000981_pt1 | contig 12671 bp, 5 predicted proteins | sample AntAcemetagen547_FD_179850 | JGI IMG/M metagenome (GOLD analysis project Ga0222659, IMG submission 179850) | Saline water microbial communities from Ace Lake, Antarctica - #547 | ecosystem: Environmental > Aquatic > Non-marine Saline and Alkaline > Saline | place: Antarctica: Ace Lake | collected...
CAACAAGATTATCGAACGCTCCCCGGATTCCCAAGAGTATGCGGAATACTCCGCGCTGATGAGGTCGTATCTTGAGAAGTCAGGCACTGAGGGCGCGATCGTCAAGCTGATCCAGACTGTCTTCCTACGCACGGACTTTGTGTATCGCCATGAGCACGGCGAAGGGGAGGCCGACGACGAGCACGGCCGCAGAATGATGTCACCCCGCGATGCCAGCTACGCGCTCGCCTACGCGCTCACCGATAGCAGCCCCGACAAGGAACTGCAGGAAGCAGCAAAAACCGGAAAGCTGAACACGCGGGAAGATTATCGCCGCGAAGTGGAGCGCATGCTGAAAGACCGGAGCAAATACTACATCATCGATGAGAGAGTGGAACGCGCCAAAAACGACAGCTTCACCAACATGCCCATCCGTGAGCTACGCTTCTTCCGCGAATTTTTCGGCTACCCGGAAGCAATTGCCATTTTCAAAGACCGCAAACGTTTCGGCGGTGAATGGGATAGAACCGTCGGACGTGTCGTGAGTGAGGCCGATATGCTGGTGGAGCACATTCTCGAAGAGGATCAGGATGTGTTCGAAAAGCTGCTCACCACCGAAGAATTCTACGTCTTCCACTCGGGCAACAACGAGGATATGGCGGAGGGATCGGCTTACGTCCGGAAAATCTACGACTATTTCAAGGACATGGATTGGAAGAACTTCAAAGGCGAAGATCTGAAAAAGCACGTCGATTTCATCAAGGAAAACGATGTAAGGGGAGTGAACTCTAACGTCCTTGCGCAGGACGGGGGAAGCAATTCGCAAGTCGGTCCGTTCAAGTCCACGATGAACAGCTACCATACCCTTCTTGGCAACGGCCAGACGCACGCTGCTCCTTTTTCCCAAACCTTGGGCTTCGGTAAAACTGAAGGTCAGACGCGATCAGGAAAACAACTGCTCGGCGCGGAAGTTGCCAAAACTTTCAACATCGACCTGAAGGATTGGGACTATCCTATCACCCAGCCGACGAAAATCGAGAACCGCAAGGGCATCCTCACGCACCCCGCATGGCTCGTCGCTTTCTCCAAAAACACGGAAACCGATCCCATCCACCGTGGCAAATGGGTGCGCGAAAAACTCCTGGCAGGAACCGTGCCTGACGTGCCGATCACCGTCGATGCCGTGGCTCCCGAGGATCCCCACAAGACCTTGCGTGGCCGTATCGAGAAAGTCACCGAAGCGGAGTATTGCTGGGGTTGCCATGAGCGGATGAATCCGGTTGGACTCCCATTTGAAATGTATGACGATTTCGGGCGCTACCGGATGGAGGAGTTTCTCGAATATCCTGAAAACCTCATCAAAACCTTGCCGGACAAAGGCAGCCCGGAGGATGACCTCAGAGACATTTACAAAACCCTACCCATCATTTCTAAAGGCTACCTTGAGGGCACAGGCAATCCAAAATTGGACGGCGAGGTCACGGATGCCCTCGACATGATTGAGCGCCTCGGGAAATCCACCAAGGTGCGCCAGTCCATCATTCGCCACGCGTTCCGCTATTTCATGGGCCGCAATGAATTCCTCTCCGATTCCAAAACCCTCATCGAAGCAGATCAAGCCTACGTCGAGAGTGGCGGCAGCTTCGATGCGGTCATCATTTCACTCCTCACCTCAGATTCCTTTATCTATCGCAAACCAGCCACCAATTAAGTATATGAAAAACAGAAGAAATTTCCTCAAATCAACAGCCCTTGGCGTTGGAGCACTATCGCTCACTCCTTATCTTAAAGCATTTGGTGCCACCCCTTCGGCCAACGCTAGCGGCTTTCCGAAGCGCTTCATATTCATCCGCAAATCAAACGGCGAACCACCGTCCGCACTGGCACTTCCCACCTTTTCCGAGTCCGATAAAGCAAAGGATCAAAAGAGGCAGGCTCTGGAGGTGGACTTGGACAGGCACGAATTGCCCACGTGGATGAACTCGCTGGAGAAACACAAGCAGAACCTCTGCATCCTTCAGGGTCTGTCCGCCAAGATGAGCGAGAATGGTCATTTCTCCTTTTCATCGGTGATGGGCGCTTTCAAATCGAACGCCAATGCCCTCAGCGGCATCAAACGGGCGACCGTTGACTTCGAGTTAGCGAAACTTTTCCCTTCGCCATTCGGGCATGTTGAACTCTCGCTCGCCGGGGGAGGGAGTGGACAATACCAATCCGGAATCGTTGCGGGATATTCCGCACCCGGGCCGCATCAGAGGAACTATTGCTACTCGGATCCGGAAACGGCGCTCAACGAGTTGTTTCGCTCCGTGATGAATCCTGGTGCGGTGGATATCGATAACTCCATGTTGAAATTCCTCGAAGGGGAGGAGTCCTACAAGGCCCGTGTCTTCAAAGGATATGAGAAACTCAAATTCAGTAACCACATCAACTCCATTGAAGCGATACAGGCGCGCAATCTGAAATTGTCCAAGATGTCCGGCTCAATCGAGGAGCATATCCCGCAGTTGGACATAATTCACGAAAATGGTGGGGCCCGGGCCAATCTGCCTGAGAAGCAGAATGCGATGACCGATGTCCTTCTCGCTGGACTCATCACCGGTCTGACAAACGTGGTGACCTACACCATGGATAACCTCAACACTCCGGTAACGGGGCTTCCCGGAAACGAAGGCGACCGTATCGATATCCATACCGTTGGTCACAACGGCGGCTACAGTGGAGTCACTGCAGACAAGATCCGCGAGAAGATCCGGACCACGCAAATTGAGCAGGTGGCGCGCATCGTCGAGGGCCTCAAAGCGCAGCCGGAAGGCAATGGCACCATGTTCGATAACACGATGATCATGTATTTCCCAGAAGGCGGCGAAGCTCACCACGGTCACGGCACCGAGGCACCCTTCGTGGTCCTCGCTGGTGACAACTGCAATCTCGACATGGCAGGCCGCTACATCCGCCTGCCTTACCATGCCACCGAAGGACACAAAACCCTCGGTAACTGGTATACCACTCTCCTCAATGCCCACGGAAATCCCATCAAGCATTACGGTGACCTCGATCAGGAAATGTCCCGACTGAAATTCGATCAAATGGGAGCCATTTCCCGCTTCATCGCATAACATCCGTCAATATTGCTATCAACTGAATGAGTCTTTCTATCTTCAAATCCACTACAAGAGCATTGCTGTCATTAACAGTAATGCTCTGTTCTCCTGAGCTGCTCGCGCAAGATTCCTATTACAAGGATCCAAATGCTCAAATCTTTAACCCATATCCCAACGATGTGGGCAGAGATGCGGGCAAGGCTTGGAGGATTCGCTACTTCGGCCCAGTCGGAATCGGTCTTGATTTGAAGCGTCCCGGGATGACGATGGAAATCGTCAACATAGAGGAAGATTCTCCCGCTGATAAAACGAACAAACTCAAGCCTGGGCAGATCATTGAAAGCATCAATGGTATCGTCCTTAAAGACACGGATCCACGCATCATCCTCGGTGACATCATCACTCAAGCCGAGGCGACAGATGGAAAGATCAATCTAAAGATTCAAGGAGAACGCGATGTCCTCGTGGAAATCCCCGTGATGGGTTCTTACAGCGAAACATGGCCGCTGAATTGCCCTAAGTCTGACAAGATCGTCCGCAACCTCGCTGACTTGATTGCCAAACAAGAAACTCCTTCATGGGGTTCTGTGTTATTCATGCTCTCAACCGGTGAGGAGCAAGATCTCAAGGTCGTGAGCAAGTGGATGAAAGGCATCGAAACGATCGGTGAAATGAACTGGGAGAAAGGCTACAAAGGCATAGGACTCTGTGAGTATTACCTCCGCACCGGTGATCCAGACATGCTGCCAGTCATTTCAAAAATGGCAGATGAGCTGAAAGAGAATATGTATAACGGTGGTTGGAGCGGCCGTGGGAAACCAGCAGCTTTCACCTATTCAACCGGCACCGGGCAAGTTCATGCATCAGGAATGCACTGCCTAACCTTCGTTCTCATGGCGAAGTTGTGCGGCGCTGAAGTGGACGACTACATGCTAAACGAGGCACTCACTCAGTTCTATCGGTTTGCCGGCCATGGCAACGTGGCCTATGGCAACGGAGCACCTGAAGGTGGCTTCCGCGACAATGGAAAAACCAGCGGTCTCGCCGTGGCTATGGCGGTCGCGGCTCAAATTTCCCCCGAGGGAGAATCCTCCGTTTACGCCAAAGCTCGCGACAATTCTGCAACGAAGGCTTTCTATGCAACGAACTGGTTTCACGCCGCGCATACCGGTGGAGGAATGGGTGAAATATGGCACCACGGAGCCGTCGCACTCATGCGCGAAAAACGTCCCTCCCATTACCGTAGCTACCATGACACTCGCCGCTGGGTGATGGATCTTTCAAGAAGACATGACGGCAGCATCGCCATTGAGGGCATGGATGATCGCTATAACAGATCCCTAACAGATGCGGAGGGCGGAAGGGATTGGGGAACCTACTTCGCCCTTACCTACACCTACCCACGTAAAGCCCTCCAAATCTGGGGTGCACCTCGCAGTGAATTCGCCAAGCATTTCGAATTACCCAAACACCCTTGGGGAAATGCGGCAGATGATGTTTTCCAGCTCAACGAGCCGATTGAAGGCGGCGAAAAAGTCAGACTCACCATGGAAGATCTCCTGCGTGAAGACGTGGAGAACAGCGCTTCTTTGGCTGTCATTCACAAAATGGAAGATCCCGCCACCACAGAGGCTGAAATTCTCCAATACGTGCTTCACCCCGAAAACGAATACCGTGCCGGAGCCATGAATCAAGTCGTTCAGCGAGGCTTTGTTCACCTAATAGTTCCTTTCATGGAATCGGAAGATCCGCGCCTGCGTCAAGCCGGGCTCCTAGCGATCACCGGAATGTTCAAAGGCAAGTCGCTGAGCAACGAGCAACTCACACCGGAAATGTTCGATCTCGTCGGCCAAATGATAGAAAACCCAGAGGAATCCTGGTGGGTCGCATTGCATGCTATCAAGGCACTCGGCCGGGCGGATACAGAACGTATAGCGAAGCACCGCGACCGCCTGCTCGCTTTTCTAGAGTATGATTGTGATTGGCTGCAATCAGAATCCATCATCGTGCTCAGTAAAATAGCGGTTCAGCCAGATCATTACAAAAAAGTCCTGCCCCTCATCATCGATAAAGCGTCTGCCATAAGAGTGGACTCCTCCTCGTACAACGCCACCAACGCCATCAAAGCTGCGGTTCAATCCGCCAGCCCGGAAGTTAAAGAATTCGCTAATCCACTGCTTGAGAAAAACTACCTAGCCATCAAGGGCGAGCTGGCAGATCCCTACACCGGAGCCATCATGAAGATGGGAGCCAAGACCATCCGCACTCGCATCGGCTCAATCATCCAACTCGTGCCGGGTGGCATGGATTTCATGCGTCAAACTCCCAAGACCACCCTGGAATCATACATCAGTGACGACGAGGAAGACATGTACGTCTATGACGGCAAGTTTAAGCCGAATAAAGAAATGCTCGGCACCTGGCACTGGGCGGTTCATCCCATCCCGATGAAACCTGAGCAGATTGATCCCGTCGTCAAAGCTTGGTTGAAGAACCAATTGAAAGATGGAAGCATTAATTTAGGCACCCCAAAAGATATCCTCACCATTGAAGAGGGCGGAAAGGTTTCCCAATCCAGATACTACCCAAATTACTTTTGGACAGATGGCCTCATCATTGGTGTCGATGACGCGAAAGCTCTGAAAGCAGAAGTCCGGACATACAAAGGCATCGATTTTCTTATCATCGAAACCGGAAGCTTTGGAGACAATCCAACCGATGATCTAACCAAAGAAGTTCCAAAGGACTTTCACTGTGGATACTTCGTTTACATGAGAGCCCAATGATACCCTGCGAATTTTCTAACATGGCTGACTCACCTTCCCGACCACCGCTTTCAGTTACCTCCCTGATTTTCCGCTTGGCTCCCACCGCGTTGGCAGGCGGTCTAGCTCAAAAAAAACAGCCGAAATGTGGTAACGTTTCGGTCGGTCGGATGATTACATTGTAAATACTTTAATTGACAATGTATCTGCGTAGAATTATTCTAGGAGCAAGTTTAATTGGAGTCTCGCGCTGGTCGTGACTCTGCCTTCTATAAAATCCCAATCCCTACATCATGCAAACCAATTTAACCACCCAAGGTCGGCCAGCCGGCTTCGCATTAGTCGTAACTCTTGTGCTCATGGTACTCCTTTCGATTTTAGCGCTCGGAATGCTATCGCTGTCCACTGTCACGCTCAGGACCACTTCTCGCAGCGATGCAATGTCCGAGGCCAGAGCCAACGCCCGGATGGCGCTTATGCTGGCCATCGGTGAACTCCAGAAGCAGATGGGGCCGGATCAGCGAATTTCGGCGAATGGGGAGATCCTGGATGATCCCGCCACTACGGCGAGTGAAGTAAATCATTCCCATTGGACTGGGGTATGGGACTCATGGAAAGCGGGGCCGACGGCTAGTCCTGGAGATCAACCCAGCCATCATTCGACCATACAGCCGTCATCCGGTTCGATACCCGATGCGTCAATGCACCCAAGCTACGATCCCAAGCGCGCCGACCATTTTCGCCGCTGGTTGGTCTCACTTGATCCAGCTCCGGGCACTGCCCCTGCCCAACCATCCGAATCTGCAGATATCAACTCTGCCAAGAACCTGCCTCTAGTTGGGGTGAAAGCTCCCGGCGCTAGCGACACAGCGATCCGGCTTGTCGGGGAAGGGTCGATTGGGAAAGGTGCGGATCCATCAGGCTTCGTGAGCGCCCGTCTTCTCCCCATGAAGCCCACGGCTGATGGCAAGGTAACCGGCCGCTACGGCTGGTGGGTGGGTGATGAGAGCCAGAAGGCGCGCATCATGGATGACTCGTATGCGGCGCAAACCAGCCTCACCGATGCAGAGAAGATTTTCCGCAGCCAAGCACCCGCTTCCACCGGCACGAAGATTGTTTCAGGCCTTGAGGACATCACCGAGGATTCCCAGCTGGATGCTCTTCCCACCCTATCCACCCTCAATCTGGTGGATGCGGTGACGGGCATTCCTGCTCAAAAGAACTTCCATGACATTTCCACCAACTCTACCGGAGTCCTTGCAGATGTCCGTGAGGGCGGACTGAAGCGCGATCTAAACACCTTGCTTGAGCGCCCCGTCAATCTAGCTGATTCAAGTAACGAATTCATGCTCTACAAGTTCAATGGCGTAGAGGAACGTGTGCCAATTCAGGATCTGTCGGCTTTTTATCAACTCTACCGGGATAATAGTGCTAACTTCGCAAGCGGAGGTCGGGGCGGCATCAAATATACATCGGGCGCACTGAGTGGCAGAATCCAGACAGCTGTGCCGGATTACGGCGCTTCGGCTCAAGAGTATTTGCGAGAATATACGGCGCTCTACCGCAATCCGGTGCCGGTAAAAGTTCAGTTCGTTTTGGGCGTCGGTGCCAGTTTACTCACTCCCGAGCAAATATCTTATGCCAATTGGTGGTTGGCAAAAAAGGGAAGACCTCTATTGGGGCCGGACGACAAATACAAACTCTCCCTCGGCGTCAAGCCAGTGGTTTCACTCTGGAATCCCAATAACGTTCCTCTGGTGATGGAAACAGGTACCACCCAAGATATGCAAGTCGGCTTCCCGCCTTTCGTCATCCAGTGGAAAAAATACAAAGCATCGGGAGGTGAATTTATCAGTAACTACGTCAATTTGAACTATGCTATAACGAATGAATCCACAGGCGACGGACGAGCCCGTTCACTTGATCCTTATATCATCAAAATCCGATACGCAGAAACTATTCCTATCGTCTTTGAGCCTGGGGAAATTAAAACATTCACCGTCGATATTCCCGAAGTAAACTGGCTGGAAAACGATGGCTATGCCTCTTACGGAAATAAATCGCTCTACAAGTCGCAGGAATTCCTTCCTGACGGGTTCTACGTGGCCGCAAAAGTCGCTCCGGCAGATAATACTTCAAACGTTGTTAAAATCGAAGGAGATAATGGTAGTACGACTATTCCAACTGGTGGTGAAGGCTATCAGGGATTCCGGATGATCTTTCAGGAGAATGATAAGATAACCATCGCCGCTTATCCAGAATCAGATCAGAGCTGGTCACAGGCAGTCGCCAGAGGAAATGAAATCCGGGGAGCAGGACTTCAGTTCTTCATGAAAAACAAGGATGCTGATAATCGCCACAGAAATTATCAATTTATCAGTCGATTCGGCCAAAACGGAGAAGACTACAATCAACAGACAACAACTGATTTCAATGCCGATATGATCCTGGCTGGATTTCCTAATGGTAAACTTATTGACTTTGAATCAGAAACCGATGCGACACCTGGTGCTTCAGGAAACGGTAATATAAAAAGCTTCACCGATGCTAATGCCGCAAAAGGCTTGCTGATGTTTACCATGATGCCGGGCGCCGAACTTAATAATAAATATACCGGTGGCTTCAGCGACGGTCGAAAAATCACAACTCGCCCATTCCTTCACGGTAGCACGTTAAGCGCCCCACAGATAGCAGACAACAGCCGCGCTGCACTCTACGATTATGGCTGGGAGTGGCAGGTCGAAAGAATCAATGATACGGAGGAAGAACTGCAGGACGATGGTGAGAGCAGAGGTTACTACGGAGGGGGATACAGCTTTGGAGTCGGCACCACCCATGTCATACAACAATACCTTCCTGTGCTACCTCCAATCTCCATCGCCTCTCTCAGCAGCGCTCGTCTTGGTGGCTACAGCCTAGCTAATAACCCAGTTTACAGCGGTGACAGGCAAAATGCCGAACTACTCGGCGATTATCGACAGACGACCGCGACTGGTCAGGGAGGCCTTGCTCCCCATACGCTCCAAGCTATCGCTAACTCCTACGCCCATCCGAATATTCCCGCAGATCAAGCATTTACCACTTACACACGGGAGCTAAATACCGATGTGCCATTGAGTGATCAAGAGACCACCTACGTCGATCACTCTTATCTCGCGAACAAGGCTCTTTGGGATGAATTCTTTTTCTCCTCAATCACACCGCAGTCCACAGCTGTTGAGCTTCAGGGTGTAGGTGCCGATAAAACTGCGTTTGAAGTGGCTCAGGATTTCCTCACTACTGACGACCCCAAACCATTACCCAACCGTCGCATCACTCCGTTTAAGGAAAACTTCGTAAGCTCCCAATTTAGTCTCTTGGAGAGCCAGTATGGTGATTTTAGTAATGGTTTTGCAGATAAGATTGCCGCCCACCTGATGATCAAAGGAGCGTTCAACATCAACTCCACATCGGTGGAAGCTTGGAAGGTGCTGTTTAGCAGTTTGCGTGACAAGTCGGTCGCCTATCTCGACGAAGCCACTGGCGATATAGCCACCGACACGCCTGCCGGTGAAACACCTGTTGGCCCCGGCATGCTCCCAAATAATCAACCCATCCCAAGTGGTGGCATCACTGAGGCTGACGCCAATAGTCCGGTAGACCAGTGGACGAGTTGGCGCAGCATATCCAATACGGAAATTGACCAACTGGCGAATGCCATGGTCAAACAGGTCAAGCTCCGGGGGCCCTTCCTCTCGCTCTCCGAGTTTGTGAATCGTCGTCTCGATGGCAGTAAACCTAAGCTCGCTGTGAAAGGTGCGCTTCAAGCCGCACTGGATGAAGAGGGCGACGGCGTTATCGATGAAGTCACAATCAACAAAGCCTTCCGCACAGCTTCCCGAAAACTGGATGACGAACTCATCAAGAGAGACGAAAACGGAGTGGCCATTTCTGACATGAGAGACGAAGTGGAATTTGGTGATGCGCTCGAAGGACCTGTTGCCTACGGCAGCACTCCTTACATTGATCAGGCGGATATTCTTCGACAACTCGGTTCAATATTGACACCCAGAGGAGATACTTACGTCATCCGTGCTTACGGCGACAGCCTAGATGCGAGTGGCCAGGTCGTAGCACGCGCTTGGTGCGAAGCTGTGGTCCAGCGGACGCCCGATTACCTCGATCTATCGGTCGATAAAAATCACTTCAAACAAGAAATTTTGAGTTCTGAAGCGAATAAAAGCTTTGGTCGCGGATTCAAAACAATCAGCTTCCGTTGGTTGAGCGAAAAGGAAATTTAAACGATCCTCGCAATCAGATCTCACCAACCTCAGAGTCCATAACGTCATGATATCAATACACCGTCTCCTGAAACTGCTATGCGGTCTATGTACTTGCATCTCCGTCCATGCTCAATCCGATATGGTAAACCTGTATTTTATTTCTTTCCCGAAAGTAGCAAATCCAGAGCCCTTGGAGCTTTTGGTTGGGGAGAATGTGACGATGGAGGTCGAACTGCCGACAAATCAAATTTCCAAAGCTTATCAAGTTCCTGCGCTATCGAATTGGGCGCTTGGCAAATCCGATCCCGACGCAGAAAAGTTCGTCTTCCAAAGCTACGGGAAATCCCCCTCGATTAAATCCAAGAGCCAGCTTGTTTTGGTAATCCGCTCAGACAAGAAAGATTCAACCGATTTAGAATTGATGACGCTGGACTTTAGCAAGAATGCCTTTGGCGGAGGGGAATATTTGTTCATGAATGCCGCAAAGGTTGATATTGGCGGGGTTATTGGAGATCTCAAATTTGTGATCAAACCCGGGAAAAATACTCTTGTGGCACCAAAACCGACTAAGACAAAAGATGGCCGAAATTACTCTTATGCGAGATTTTTTTTCAAAAATGAAGATTCTGCAAAAGGCTTCTTCTCTGCAACATGGCGATTGAATGAGCGGGCAAGAAGCATGGTTTTCTTCTATCACGACCCTGGCACCCGCCAAATCAGGCTGCATATTATCCGCAGCTTCTTGCCCGGTGAATAGTATTATCCTGAATATATCGAAGGATACTTCACCCCACCGTCCGGGAAAAAGACGGTCTCGCCATGTCCTCTCGCAACAGCCGCCTCACTCCTGAGCAACCGCGCGAATGCACCCGTCATCCGGAGAGCGCTTATTGAAGCATCCGAACAGGATTCTCCAGTGAAAGTCCTCGCCGCAGTGCGTAGAATCCTTTCGGAATCACCTCTCGGGAAAAATCGACTACCTCTCTCTTGTAGATTCCGAAACGGACGTAGCCGAAAGTTGGACTTTCGGAATCTTCGCAATTTCGCCGAGCATGATATTCCGAAAGTCCAACTTTCGGCTACGAATTCACCTCCCGTCTGACCCTCCACAGAAGCTCCCTCCACGAGGTAAGCACACAAACCTGTAACTTTACTAAACAGGATAACCTGAAAACATTATTTGCCAAAAATGGTGGCGTATGAGAACTTTTTTGTATCTCGGAAGTAAATACATTCCATCCAGCCGAATTATCCATCCATGCAAACCCATTTAACCGCCCAATTTAAGCCAACGGGCTTCGCATTAGTCGTAACTCTTGTGCTCATGGTGCTCCTTTCGATTTTAGCACTCGAATTATAAAAAGCCAGGCTTTTTGTAAGAATCTCTCTTGCCTACGGGGACGGGCTGGGTAGAATGGGGGGGAGATGAGCAGGAATAACCGCAGGCGATGGATCGCACCTTGGAAGAATTCGGCGTCGAAGCCGGAGATTTACCACGCTTGTGGGCGGGTGGTGGGACGTGCTTTTTTGTTGGAGGCGGAGGAGCGGGAGCATTTCCGGATGCTGATGCGAATGTGTGAGAAGTTCACGGGCTGTCGGGTGCTTTCTTACTGCCTGATGTCGAACCATTTCCATATCTTGCTGGAGGTGACTCCTATTCCTGTAGGCGGGATTGCGGACGGGTTGCTGCTGGAGAGGCTGGGTGTCTTCTACGGCGAGGCACGGGTGGCTCAGATTGCCAAGGAAATGGAAGAGGCGGCGGCGGTACGGGAGCGGGGGGAGTTTGAGCTTCCGCCCGTGGATGAGGCGGGATTACCGTTGACGCGGAATGACGAACTGACGAGAGCCAGGCAGGAGGCTGCGGGGCGTGTGGAGGAGATCCGCAGCCGCTACACACGGCGTATGCACGACCTTAGCTGGTTCATGAAATCACTACTGGAACGTTTCACGAAATGGTTCAACGGCAAGCATTCGCGCTCCGGGACTTTGTGGGAAGACCGCTTCAAAAGCGTGATCGTGGAAAGTGGAGTGGCAGCACGGACGATGGCGGCTTACATCGACCTCAATCCGGTGCGTGCGGGAATGGTTTCCGATCCGGCAGACTACCGTTGGAGCGGATACGGGGAGGCAGTGGGCGGCGGGAAAAAGGGCAATGGAAAGAAATCGAGGGAAGGGATTGTGCGAGCGTGCATGAGCCACAGAGGAGCGGGCTTTGAGGCGGAGAAGTGGAAGGATGTGTCGCGGATCTATCGGCGGGCAATGGGAATGGCTTTGGGGAGGAAACCTTCAAATTCCAAATCTCAAATTTCAAGGAACAGCACTCCGGGGCAGGTGACAAAAAACGAGGCGGAGATGCTGGAGTCTGGAAACAACGAGACGGTTTTACCAGATCTGGGCGTGGCTGGGATGTTGAGGAAGCGGATACGCTACTTTACTGTAAGCGCCTGAAACACCGCCCCCCAAGTGATCTTGGCTGACGGCGGGACTTCGAGGACTATCGCGGGATGGCTACAAACCATTCCAACCAGACATGGCCCGTCAGCGATCTCACTTTTGTCGAG
>Ga0222659_1000983_pt1 | contig 12599 bp, 21 predicted proteins | sample AntAcemetagen547_FD_179850 | JGI IMG/M metagenome (GOLD analysis project Ga0222659, IMG submission 179850) | Saline water microbial communities from Ace Lake, Antarctica - #547 | ecosystem: Environmental > Aquatic > Non-marine Saline and Alkaline > Saline | place: Antarctica: Ace Lake...
ACATCTGGATCTAATTTACGATATGCTTCAATAACAAGAAACTCACCAACCACCAAATCATTCTTCCAATCTTGGTCAATGTATAGTCTGTTATCGTGTTGATTAAATCTTAAAGGTTTTTCTCCTACTAGAATATGATCTAAAAAATCTAAATGCCTCATTACCGTATCATAGTGAACAACAGATGTTGAAGAAAAATCATATAGGTCATTTAATCTTAATTGGTATCTTACGTCAAATAGATTTTGACTACCTTTACTAGAATATGGAAAAATGTTGATTACAGAAATAATACTTTCAGGTACTACTATAAATCCATTACCTTCTTGCCAAGCAGTAGTAACTGAGTTTTTAGTAACCGATTCTGAGGTATTGGCGTTTATTCTATCGTAGTCGTCTTGTGTGTATTGATACTTTAAGTATGTTCTACGAATACCATCATAGTGATATTGAGAAAAATATTGAAGTGCCTCATCAATTCTATCTTCCAACTGATCATCATCAGCATTGATTTCAATAACAGGCTTTCCCAATGCTCTTAAAGCATATTCTTTTAAGTTATTTCTACTTGATGGTGTTGACATAATTTTCCTTATATAATACTATTTATACTCTTATCCTAGTGCCACAGCTTTAGCTATAGCGAATGCTGTTGATGCTTTTGCATCTAATTGTGTTTGAATAGCACTTGTAACACCGTCAGTATAATTCAATTCTGTCGCTGTTGCTGTTACTACTACATCTTCATTGATTTTAGGACTAGTTAAAGTTTTGTTTGTAAGTGTTTGTGTACTAGTTAATAATGTGATAGCACTTGTGTTTGATAAATCTGTTGAAGCAATAGTAATAGCACCACTACCATCAAATGATTGTCCAGCAATATTAACTGCTGACGCTAATGCTGTAGCTGTATCAGCGTTACCTGTAACAGCGCCGGTTACATTACCCTCTATATTGGCAAGTAGTGTACCTGTTGTTATAGATAAGTTACCAGTTGAAGCTCCTGTAAATGTACCTACACCTACTTTAAATTTATCTTCGCTTTCATCATAACCTATAAATGCGTTACTTTCATTTCCTCTTTCTATAACTATACCAGCGTCACCTGAAGGTGTTCCTGTTGTTCCATTAGCTAGTTCATAAAGTTTATCAGTAATTACTGTATTTGTAGATGATAAAGTTGTGGTATCACCACTAACTGTAAAGTTACCTGCAACTGTTAAATTACCAGCAACACTTAATCCATCACCACCACCAATCTCTACAATTGTAGAATCTACTGACTTGATTACATTACCAGCAATATTAATTGAACCAGCAGTAATATCAGTTATGCCAGCAAGTGTTGTTGCTGAAGCTCCTAAAGCTATTGAAGTTGAACCTACTGTTACAGCAGAATTTGAAAGTTTAGCATTTACTATTGAACCCGCTAATTGAGCATTTGTTATCGTACCAGTTAGTGAACTTGTAGGATAATTTGTAGCGTCAGCTAAATCTAGCGCTGGTGTAGTATCACTTGCGCCAAGCGCAACAGTAACACCACCAAAGTTTACACTTGAATTTGTTAGTGATGAATTACCTATATTAGATAATGTGTTTGTTGAACCTGAAATTGACTTATTAGTTAAAGTATCAGTAGATGTTTCTGTGACTACATTACCATCAGCACTAATAGAAACTTTATTAGCTGTAACTGTTGTAGTAAGACCATTACCACCTTCAAAAATTAAAGTTTCTCCTAATGCAACTGTGTCACTTGTAGATGAATCATCTCTAATTGTAATTGTAGAATTAGATAATTTTGCGTTAGCAATAGAACCCGTTAATTGAGCATTTGTTATTGTACCAACTAAACTAGATGTGGGATAATTTGTAGCGTCAGCTAAATCTAGTGCTGGTGTAGTATCACTTGCGCCAAGCGCAACAGTAACTCCACCAAAGTTTATACTTGAATTTGTTAATGATGAATTAGCAATATTAGATAATGTGTTTGTTGAACCTGAAATTGACTTATTAGTTAAAGTATCAGTAGATGTTTCTGTAACAACTCCACCATCAGTAGCAATAGTTAATGTATTACCTGATATTGTTGTTGTAACTCCTGATCCCCCAGCAACAATTAAAGTTTCACCTAAATTAATATCATCTGTCGTAGAAGAATCATCTCTAATTGTAATTTTAGAATTAGCTAGATTAGCATTTGAAATAGAAGCAGAACCTGATAAGTTAGTATTAGTTAAACCTGTTATAGTATTAGAACCAGCGGCTAAAGTTTTATTTGTAAGTGTTGTAGTTACATCTTTTATAGCAGCGTCTATTTGAGATAGAGTTGCTCTACCCTCTGCGCCATCATCTGAAACCATAAATTGGTCACCAGCTACTAATGTTTGTGATGTTAAGTCAGTTGCTGTATCAATATTAATGATTGCTTCAACAGCGCCAAACTCTAAAGCACTACCACCACTATTAACTTTGATTACTTGGCCAGCTGAACCAATAGATAAAGCGGCACCTAGTCCACCATGAGCTAAACCTACAGTTTCACCTGTTTGAAACTCGGCTAATCCTGTGGCTACATTACTGTCGTTAAAGACTGTTCGTATCGGTTTTTTGTCTGCCATAATTCTCTCTCTTACCTATTTATTAAAATTGAAATAGTGTGATATTACTATCAGCTAAATCAGCTCCCGTAGATAATGTAAATGTTTTTGATCCTGTAAATACAAACTTTTCATCAACAGATGAATTAAAGTTAAAGTTTGCGTTAACTGTTGAAAGACCACCTTCGCTTGAAAAGAAAGGTACAACAATAGCGTTTTGTTCTGCGCCACCTGAACCGGTTACAGCAACAGCAATTTTATTTGTACCAGCTCTTGATCCTTCTGGTAAAGTAGCACCACTGGCCGCTATATTAATAGCACCAGTTCCATCAGATGAAATAGTTGCTCCATCTAGGTTAATAGAGTTAGAAGACAAGTAAATATCTTTCCATCTCTTTGTTGCACTACCTAAATCATATGTATTATTAGCAGAGGGTAATATACTTTGATTTACTGCAGACAAATCTAAATCAGCTCCACCACCTCCAGCTAACTCAACTATTGTACCACTATTATTTACGAATACTTTTTGTTGTATTGGATTAATACCAACTTCACCATCTTCTAAATCACTTGTAGAAGGACTACCTGATGCGTCTGTAAATTTTTTTAGTTTTATCTTTAATGACATTAATTACCGTCCACTTGGTCTGTAAATTCTAATTTTCTAGTCGTAGAGTTATATGCTAAAAATTTACCATTACCAAGTGAGCTCGTATCAACGTCATCTAAATTCAATAACCTTACTTCACCACCGCCGCCTATAGAAGCCATTTGCCTACTTACAATATCTTTAAAGTGTTTAAACTCTAATTGTAATTTTTGTAAATCACTTAACGGAACAACTTCTTCTTTCTTAAATCTCATTCCAGACATTAGATTTGCCACGTTAGAAACTAAACTTTCTTTAACTTCTTCTTTTGGCTCAGGAATTTTAAATGTATCATCTCCTGTAAATGTCTGTATAACTACATTATCATCTGTAAGTTTTTCTTTTGTGTCAATAGTTTCTGTATTAGATACATCTTTCTCTCGTTGTTCTATTTGTTCAGATAACGATTTTTCAAAACCATTTAACTTATCAAAGAAAACTTGTAAAGCATTTACTTTACTTTCTTGTTTAGTTTCCTCTTTCTTAATTTCTCTAGTTACTAATATATGTTCTTTTTTAAATGTATTTACGGCACCAAAAAAGTTACCTAAATCATTTGATGAAAGATCGATAGGAGGATTTAATTTTCTATTCCACTCTTCCTGTATCTTTTTCTTTTCTACAGCTAATCGTTTTTCTTCGGTAGCCTTCTTAAAAAATTCTTGTAATTCATTCATTATATCTTCGTAGCTTCAGGGTTTACAGTAATAATTCCATAATGAACTTTCTCAATAGTAGAATCGGCTAGATTTAATTCTACATCATAAACATATCTTCCGGCTGTAATTGAAGCAGTTGTTGAATTTGATAGTGTTAATTTGTAAGTACCAGACGTGGCAGATACTAAAGAAGCTGTAAATGTGGCTGTGGCTGATGAAGAATCAAAGCCTTTTCTCATTTGTGCTTGAAGTGTCAATGATGATAGATCATAAGCTGTTGATCCGTCTGTAGTAACTGTTAATGTTCTACTAAAATCTGCGCCTTGGTCTATACTAAAGTTTTCTGCTGTTTTTTGAGTTACGGCCATATAATCTCCCTTACCGTATATTTATAAGTGTTATATGGTATAAAATTATGATGATTTTATCAAATAATTACTGGAATTCGTATCTTGTTTTACTTGTTCAGTCATAATATCCTCACTATGTTATTTTATTATATTTATACATTATTTTTTGTTCATTATTTTAGAAATATTAATAAAAATATCCATCAATCCATTGGCCTTCAGCCCCAGAAGCCGTAAATTGCTTGTTAAAGCCAGGCTTTAAATTTAATTTTTGTAGCATAGTTCCTCACTATATATGCTTTTTATTATTTTGGTAGTATTATATTCCAATCTAGCTTGGATATCAAATCTTCTATTTGAACCTCAAATATTTTATTTTTTCTTATATAGCTGTTTAATTCAAGTATATCTATAATAACCCATTGATCCGAATATTCAAAAACCATTTTGTCTGCTTTACTAGATAATTTTCCACCTTTAGCATATTGACCAGAATTAAGCTTCATCATAGGTCTAATGTCAAATTTTAAATGTTGATTTGAATTATTTTTTAATATTCCCGATATATTCCATAATTCTTTTTTTTCTTCTTTTTTTGTTGGATATTTAATATCAATAAGAAAATTTCTCTTTAGTTTTTTTCACTAATTAAAAGTTGCAATTAAAACTACTCTTTCTCCTTTTTTAGGAAAAAAATGATAATGTAAGTGACTATCAAAATAAATTCCCTTATATTTCTCAGGATGACCATATCTAAAACGCACAAAGTCACCATCTACCCATTGTCCTGGAAGAGCGGATGCTACGCTTTGTTTATTAAAACCTGCTGCAAAATCTACTTTTTTTAATGCCATAGGGTTGAATATATAAGGTTTTTGTTATTTTGGTAGTATTATATTCCAATCTAGCTTAGATAGCAAATTTTGTAAATGTACTTCTTTTAGATCATTTTCTTTTATATATTGATGTAATTCTTCTACATCTATGATAACCCATTGATCTTTCATATCAAACACCATCTTATCGGCTTTAGTTCTAAAGCTCCCTACTTTACCATTATCTTTGATTGGCCTTAAATCAAATTTAAATTTTTGATTTAGTCTATTTTTTAAAACTCCTTCTACATCCCATAATTCTTTCTTTTTCTGAGAATTAGTTGCGTATTTTACTTCTTTTAATCTATTAATAAAATTCATTATATATACTTATATATATATACCATAACATGAAAGATTATATAATTACAAATATACCATACATTGAAAAAAATAAAGATAAATTTATTGAAGGAGCTATATTAGCCCACAAAAGATTTGTATTTGCTTATGGGGTTCCATTTAATAAAATGTCGTCTACATGGTTTTATAGATATTACAATTTATCTACACTAACTTTTGGTTGTCCTTTTTATTATAAATTTTTTATGGACTTACAAAAAATTATACGAAAAACAGCAGGGCATAAAAAACCATTGTGGTATCAGTGTTGGTTAAACTTTCATAAAAAAGAAGAAGTATTAGATTGGCACGACCATCAAGATTGTTCTTTTCATGGTTACGTTAGTATTGATCCTAAAAACACACAAACTCAATTTGAAAAGTTTACTATTAAAAACAAAGTTGGTAAATTATATATAGGTCCCGCTAACTATAAGCATAAAGTTAATGTCTTATCTGGTTTTGAAGGAGAAAGAATTACTATTGCTTTTGATGTATGTTCAGTTCAAGATAGAAAAAACTCATTAAAGAAAAATAATAATAACGAAGTAGATGTTAATACAGGTTTTATCCCCTGCCCTTAAACCAAGAGGGTAAACCTAGATGGATTCTTGTATCAAAAATATTAGGTTTAGATACTTTTGATTTTATATCTGAGTAATGTAAAAAAACTTGAACACATTCATCCCCTTGAAAAGGTTCTCTCCAATGATACAAATCTTTACCTCTATAAAGTAACATATCACCAGGTTCTAAATCAACTTTAAGTGATTTATCTTTTTTAGGTTCTAAATAAATTGGCCACGTATCACCACCCAAATTTAAAGTTGTTGATATTTCACAGGCGGATCTATCTATGTGTTTTAAGAGTTCATCTCCTTTTGAATAGTTTCTACTGTAAGTATAATTAGGGTACAATTTTAAATTAGTTTCTTTTTCTACAATAGGTTGGAGTTTTAATAACAAAGTCTCCATAGCTATGTCAGAGTAATTACAATAAGTATTGGGTACCTGAGCTCCAAATTCTTTTAACTCATAGAACCCTAAAATTTTTTCAAAAGGAGATAAGTATTTATATTTTATACAGGTATCATAAACTTGTCTTTTCATTAACAAATAATTATAACAAAAAGTTGCTAGATCTTTGGATATGGCGTTTCTAATTATAATATATTTATTTTTTTTAAAACTCATTCTTTACCGTCCCATTCAAAAAAATCACAATTAAAAGCTATAACTGTTTTTCTTTTATTTGTTTTATTTCTTGGAGATCTATGCAACATGTGAGAAGGAAAAAATATTACGTCCCCCTCCTTTATATCTGGTTTACTACTATTAAAAAATTCAGTTGCTAGTTCTTTTTTAGGTAATTCTAAAAAATATACAGCAGATAAGTTACCTTTTGGATGAGTATGCCATTTATGATAATTTGATTTTTTATATTGTTGAAACCAACCATTATGTATCTCCCATTTAGTGCAATGAAAGTCTACACATATCTCATCCATTTGATCTTCAAAAGATTTATAAAATGCATATAAATAATCTCTTTTAAAATCTTTTGCTAAGTTCCAATCGCTCTTGTATACATTTTCAGAATTACTTTTAATATTTTGATTAGGCATACTATTGATTAAACCTAAAAAAATAGTTTTTAATTCTTCGTGTCTTTTATGTTTATAAATCCACATGACTAAATAGATTTAGCCATTTCTTTTAATACCGCTGTCACACAACAGTGTATAAACCTAAAAGGTTTTTTACCTGAGTCAACTGCAAATTCATGTTCTAAATAACCTGGAAAAATAATTAAATCCCCTGGTTTGGGTTTATAATGAACAAGCTCTGTAGCAGCATTTATTTCTGCTTCTGGTTTCATTTTTAATTTAGTTGCACGTGCACCTGTTCTAGGTTCATGAAATATTGGATAAGAAGTTTCTGGTGCACATTTTAAAAAATAAAAAGCATTAACATGTGTGTTCCAATGGATATGAGAACTATGATTACTACCCCCTTTTTTTGAAAACTCTTGAACCCAACTTTGTTCATAAAAAGTTGTGTAATGACTCATATCAAAACCAGAAGCGTCTAAAAAGTCCCAACACTTTTGTCCTACAAAAGAATGAAAGTCTTTGAATTTAGGATCCCCTAATAACATAGTTGAATGATAAGAAACTGCAAAATCGTCTTTTGTTTTGTATTGATCTTTAAATCTTTTTTTTGATTCTTTTATATATGAATCAGTTGATTTATTTAAAGAATTAATAAATTCTGGTTTTTCAATTACCCACAGTGGTGTTTTAAAACATTCTAATATTTTCATTTTATTTAAAAGGGTATCCTATGTTCCACATGACTAGAGAATACCTAGTTCCTTTCGTCACTGGTTGAACTCTGTGCCATACGTATGATGGAAATACAATTATAGAACCTTTTGGTAGTATTTCCTTAACAGTAATAACATGTTTTGATTCATCTCTCAAGTGAGGATCATAATCTCTATAATCAAATTGTAGTTCTCCTCCCTCATACTCTGAACCATCAGTTAGTTGACATGTAACAGATAATTTTCTTATCTTGTTATGGAAATTTAAATCTTTAGGTTTATTAAAAGGTTTACCAAAACTATCGCAGTGCCAATCGTAGAATTGGTTTTTCTTGTATTTTGTAAACTGAATACTTTCGTGATAATCTATATCAAAGTTCCAACCTGCACTTTCATTAGCTTTATGAAGATAAGGGGTTATTTCTTTATAGACCCATTCATCGTTTAACCAAACAATATCAGATTTTCTTTTATATTGTACATTAGGGTGTCCAACTTTTGCTTCTTGTTCTTTTACTTTTGAAGCGTACTCGATGACTTCTTCACAAAATCTAGGTGTCAAAGCAGCAGGAAAAGACCAGTAATATTGATTAGAAACGCTCATATAATATAGTTTGTATAAAGTTAAATTTATTACTTTTATTTTCAGTAAAGTTGTACATTAAATTAGATGGAAACATTACAAATTCTCCTTCTTTAATTTCAAAAGTTAGGGGTTTATTATTATAATATATTTTAATGTACGTAGATCCTGGTTTAATTTTAACTCCATACACCAAAACAAAATGATGTTTAAAATTTTCAAACAGAATGTTAATTTCAGATTTTTTGGTTGGGTAAATAATATCTCCCCAAGTCTTTACATTAGATAACGTAATATTAAAATTTAAATAAATATTTTCAATAAGGTATGTATTTAATTCAGAGAATATGTTTGTAGTAGGAAAAGGTATGTCATAAACATTAGATCCTGTAATGTTTACAAGTATTGATTCATGGTCAATTTCAAAACCTTTCGGCATTTTAACTTTTCCATGATAAATAGCTGTTTCTTCTAAGACTTTCTTATTCATAATCTTTATTATTTGTATGTAATACAAGCTAGATCAAAAGTCAAATATTAAGAGGAATAAGAGGTTTCTCTAAATTCAATATCCCAAGTTTGAGTCGACTCATTCCAAGTCGTATTCCAAATATGTGTCTCTGCGGTTATTTGAGTTATTTGTTCCTCAGTTGGTTCAGGTTGAGCCACAGGTGGATCCCAGCTTGCAGTAGTATTGTTTTTAGTCCAACTAGCATAAGGTTGAGGTGGCCAAAAAATTTCATTTTCAGAATCCCAAGTAAAACCAATACCTGCATAGTTTCCTCTGAAAGGTGTACCACCATCAGTATGTTGATTGTCTTTAGTATTATAAGATGTTTGAATCCATAAATTTGCAGGCCAGTTGTGATGTGTTTGTAAATGTTGTTGACCTAATGATTCTTGTTCAACATTGTTTTCATCAGTTATAACATTATTAGAAACATTTAAAACTGCTGATACCGTATTGTTTTCCGTTAATTTTGCAAAATGTGCCATTATTGAAATTTATACCTCAGATAAACTGTTCCAGTTCCACCGTTTCCACCAGCATATCTAGTAGCAAAGTTAAGACCACCGCCTCCGCCGGCTCCTCCAGTATTTGCCGTTCCCGCCGAACCAGCTGCAGTCCTTCCTCCGGCTCCTCCGCCGCCAGGGCCGCCAGAGCCACCCCCGCCACCTTGACGAGAACCGCCGCCTCCGCCACCACCTTTTGTAAAAGGTGATCCAGATCCTAAAATTGTTGAAGCTCTTCCAGCTCCTCCAGCACCTGCAGTAGTGCTTCCTGCCACAGCTCCAACTGCGCCAGCTCCACCGCCGCCGCCAGGATTAAATTGTCCATCGGGTGTACCTGAAACAGGTCCGGCACCAGCTCCTCCATTATTTCCTTGAGGTGAGCCATCTATAGGAGATGTGTCAGGTGTATTTCCTGTTCCTCCAGCTTGGTTAAATGCTCCTCCTGCACCTGATCCTCCAGTTGTAACTGAGGGACTAGGGGCATCTGGTCCTCCTGCTCCTCCCCCTGCTGCTGATAAACCAATAGCAGAAGAGTCTGTTCCTTTAGTTCCTGGTCCTGAAGACGGTGCAGATTTACCAACACCACCAGCACCTGTAATTACATCGTAAGCTCCTTTTGCAACTGCAGCTCCACCATCATAATCTTGTGGAAAATTACTTCTAAAACCTCCAGCGCCTCCTCCAGATTGTGGGGCTCCTCCGCCACCACCGCCAGCAATAATGACATAATCTACTGTTGCTAACGCATTGTTATTAACTGTGAAAGTTCCTGGGGAATTAAATGTGTGAATTCTATAATCACCATCATCAGAAGTGCTACATCCACCAGAAGCACACATAAAACAGTCGTAAGCTATACCTGAACCTGCTCCAAATCCTAAACTTGAACCTGCTCCGAAAGATGCTTTTAGTGGCATAAAATTTATTCTCCTTCTTTATTAAGCATACTGCGTTTGAGCTGCTAACACTGTAAACGTTGCGCTTGCAGTTTTAATAATTGTATATGTATAACTATCTAATGAACTAGCATTACCAGCATCCGGGGCTGCTCCACCTTGCCATTCTGGGGTTACTGCTCCACCATCAATTTGAAATGCTGAGTTATAATAAGCTGTTGCACCCTGAGAAACAATGTGTGCTACTGTAATAGATTCACCTGTGTCCATAATTGAGTCCAATGAATTTGATCCATCACCTCTAACATTTAAAGTCCAGTTAGCACTTGCATCTGTTGTAAAATTCCACACTGCTTGTGTTAAAACATCATAGTTAACAGTTCCTGTAGCAGCCGTTGCTTCAGTTGTAACTTTTTCAGCTACACTTTGAATTTTACCTTGACCGTTGAAAGTTGCTCTGCCAATTCCTTTTGGTGTAATATTAAAATCAATATTAGTATCTCCACCTGTTGCTGATAAAATAGGACCATCTCCTGTAGCAGCATTAGCCACAGTTAATTCATTTACTGCTGATGCAGTTGTTGTAAATATAATTTCTTCATTACCATTACTGTCATCAATAGTATTAATAATCGGATCATTAATAGTTGGTGATGTTAAAGTTTTGTTTGTTAAAGTATCACTAGTAGCTATACCAACCAATGTATCAGTTGATGTAGGTAATGTTAAAACGCCGGTATTTGATATTGAACTAATTACCGGTGTAGTTAATGTTTTGTTTGTTAATATTTGTGTGCCTGTTAGTGTAGCAACTGATGTTGGTAAACTTACTGTAGCATTACTAATGTCTAACGTTTGACCAGAAGGAATGGTAAGCGTACTACCACTTTGTCCCTCTAACTGGTCTACTTTTAATGTGCTTGCCATAATTCTCCCTTTTTATTTATAAAATCGTAAAAATTCCGTCGCCTGATATAGTGACTGTTGTACTAGCTCCACTTATTTCTATGGGACCAATTAATATGCCATTTTCATTTGACGTTTCAAAAGTTAAACTGTTTGTTATAGTTTTATAATTAGAAAAAAATGTGCCAGGTGTTATTAGATTAGTTGGATTTGTTCCTATACGATTATTATTCATATTTTACTCCTAATTACACATCCTCTAAAACTGATACTATTGCATCTAAAGATGTTGAAGTACCACAAGAAACTCTTATAACATCACCGGTAGTACCATCATTTTCAACTACGATTTTATTACCTCTCATAATTTCTATTGATGTACCAGCTGGAATATTTACATCTTTGACAATGTAACTATCATTAGATCCACTATTGTGATCTAAAAATACTTGTGCTGTTACAGCACTTGATGAGGTATTTGCTAAATTTATACCTATAATTATTGATTCTAAAGCAGATGAACCAGCGCCAGCGGGTACAGTATATACTGCTGAAGCAGAAGCACCATCTGATGTGTTTACATCTGAAATTGCGAATCTTTTAAAATCGTTAGCCATTATTTTCCTTTTAAAATTAATTAGTTATAATATAACCTTAATATTATATATTTATAATCATTTATTAGTCATTTTATAAATATTTATCATTTAATTTAGAAATATTTATACAAAACTTACCCTTTTAACCTAATGCTATTGCTTGAGCTATAGCAAAAGGTTTAGTAGCAACTTGAACACCACCCTCGGTAAGTGTAGTTGCGTCTAAACTAGTCAATCCTGTTATTGCTGAATCTAAAGATATTGTTAAAGTATCAGTTGCAGATACTAAAGCAGAAATACCACCTGAACCTACAAGATTTAATGTATCGTTACCAGAAATTAATTGAGTAGAAGAGGTTTCATCTCTTAATATAAAACTAAAGGTTGCCCCTACTGCTTCATTAACAGCAGCAACTACTGATGTTTTATCAGTTGTTGTTAAACTATTTAAATCACCAACGTCTGTACCTAGACTATTAAACGTGGTTCTAAACGTTTCTAAAGTATCTGATGATGCTACACTTCTTGTTGCCATGTTATTGTGTTACCTTTTTTAGTAAATCTTTAATTTCTCTTAACTCTGCCTTTAAAGTATTTATCTCTTTTACAGTGTTTCTTATCTCGTCACCTTGTTTTTCTCTATCTCTTACTCTTTTCATGTATAATGAATATTCATTAATATTTGTATTAATAATACCATTTGATCTTGTATCTCTTACTAAACTTTCAAATCCTTCTACTTTTAATCTTGCCATTATACTGCCAGTGCTATTGTTCTAAAGTCTTTTAGTCTTGCT
>Ga0222659_1000987_pt1 | contig 12524 bp, 10 predicted proteins | sample AntAcemetagen547_FD_179850 | JGI IMG/M metagenome (GOLD analysis project Ga0222659, IMG submission 179850) | Saline water microbial communities from Ace Lake, Antarctica - #547 | ecosystem: Environmental > Aquatic > Non-marine Saline and Alkaline > Saline | place: Antarctica: Ace Lake...
CTGTGGTGGTATGAACAAGGGTACCGGTCTTGCGTCGTCTCTCCTCCCCCGCGAAGTTGCGTCAGCCGAGGACTTTGGACAGTTTGCCCCAGAAGACATCCTTGCGGGACAGAACTTCCTCGAGCCCCGCAAGCAGATCGGCTTTCCTGAGACTGTTGGTGGTGCCCTCCGCAACGCGAACCAACAGATTCGCAAGGATCCCCCTAACCCCAAGGAACCTTTCGTGTGGAACAATTCCACCATCGTCCCCGATCTCATGCAGCGTGGTCTCTGCGCTTAAAGATTTGATCCAATTAGTATGTAATTAATATGACAACCGTTGCACCTGATCTCTCCGAGAATGTATCTAAACTGGTAGAGCTCACAAAACAATTAGCTGAAGCGAAATCTGACATCAAAATCCTTAGTCAGGAAGAGAAACGTCTCAAGGAAAACGTAAAAAAGCATATGGTCGAACAGGGTATCGATACCATTAATCTCAGGAAAGGTAAAATTAGCATCCGTAAATCCGTCAGGAAGTCAGGTATGAACAAGGATGCTATAAAAGATGGACTCATGACATTTTTCGGTGGAGACGAAACAAAGGTCGAAGGAGCCCTAAATGCCATTAAAGATGGACTTAAAACCAAAGAATCTACATCTATTTCATTAACAGGTATAAAAGAAACACCCGAGAAAGAAGATAAGTAAAGCATCATGGTTTGGAGCCAATACGTATATGAAGCCTCAAATGGATTTGATCCCGATGTCAGCGATGATGACGGGATCGATGACGATCACACTCCTCCGAATATCGAAGACTGGGAAGTCGAATACTCAGACGAACTATGGCACATGTGGAATACTATGCGAACACTCTTGTATGATGCCCAAATTGAACACTCAGGGGAATTCTGTGACTTTGTCGAATTTTGCTACGTGGAGCATGACCATTCTAACGAACGGGACGAAGATACAGAATGGTACGATGAACACCTGTCCCATATATGGAAGAATGTCAGGCGAATCATACATAACAATCATCTCCATGGGGAAATGATGCGAGGTGCCACATTCTATCACTTTACATGTTTCATGAAAAAATATATACATCTATATTAAATGTTTCCCGATATCACGTCCCAGAAAGTCGCTATCCCCGCTGCCCTTTTTCTCGCGCTCAGCCCCGGTGTTCTCGTGACCACCGCCGGCAAAAACGTCAAGTTCGCGAACGGCAAAACCAACCAGATGGCTGTTTTTTTCCACGCACTCGTGTTCTTCCTTGTGTTCAGTCTCGTCGCCAAGGCCATGGGTCTCGTGCTCACTAAGACCGACCTGCTCGTCACTACCGCACTCTTCCTGGCCCTCAGCCCCGGTCTCCTTCTCACGTTGCCCCCGGGCTCGGGTGGTGTGTTCCGTTCCGGTCAGACCAGCCTCCCCGCGGTATTGACCCACGCGATCGTCTTCGCGGTGGTTTTCGCGCTTTTGCGTCGCCAATTTCCTCAGTTCTACTAAGTAAGAAGATGAAGTATCTCGTACTTGGTCCGGCATCTATGGGAATATTCTCACTCATTGGAGCACTAAAAGCTCGTGAATCTTCACTCGCGGACGTGAAGGAAATATCCGGATCTTCAGCGGGTGCGATTTTAGCGTTATTTTTGGCGGTCGGTATGTCGATGGATGAAATTTTGGATACATCACTCTCATTAAATATCCCCAATTTTGTTAAAATACGCTTGGGCTCATTTTTTAACAAATTTGGTTTTGTTGATATGGGTCCAATTCGTAAAAAGTTGGTGGATATATGTAACGGAGATCCAACGTTCGCAGAATTGGAGACTAAAATATACATATCAGCTTATTGTCTAAACAGTGCGGAAACTGTTTATTTTTCCCGTGATACACACCCAAACATGAAGGTCATAGATGCTGTGTGTATGAGTATGGCTGTACCATTCATATTCGCGTGTGGGACACATGATGGTAAAACGTACATCGATGGTGGTACAAAAGAAGATTACCCTCTAGTTCCATTTCTTGGTAAAAAATCACACGAAGTTACGTGTATTAAGATTATCATGGACAAAATGTACCAGGAAAATATAGATACTCCCAAACAATTCATAGATTCACTCGTTCGTTCAGCTCTTACAAATAGAGAGACGTATACGACACCCATAGAAATCGTAGAAATTAATGTAAGAGATACGAATGTATTTGATTTCAATATGGAATACGAAGAAAAGTTAAAATTGTACACTATTGGATATTCGACATAACACTTTTTTTATCAGTTTACTATATATGATTGAGGTTTGCGATCCCGACGTAGATCTCGATGTCCTAAAAAAACTCATTAAGATGAATACAGGACACACTATTAAATTGACAAAAGAACAAATATGTCAAGTCTATGACGATATCAAGGCGGGAAAGTTACCCCTCCCCCCATTGATTATGAGTTCTAATAAGACTTACCTCGTAGATAAGAAATCCCCATTGAAACCCGTCGATTACGACATTCTATTCAATTCCTCGTCGAAACGTGATGAAATTAAACGGGTTGCCCGTAAAGTTGGGATCAAACAGATGGAGCAGATGACGAAGAGTCAAATGATTGATTCTATCGGTAAGCGTCTCAGATACATGAAAGTTCATGAACCCGTGAAGATTGGGAAAAAGTATTCACCCCCAGTCAAGAAGGAACAATTTAATAACACAGCAGTGTTCAATAACACAGCAGTGGGGAATAATTTCAATAACACAGCAGTGGGGAATAATTTCAATAACACAGCAGTGAAGACGAATAACTTCAAGAACACTATAGTAGCCAACAATTTCAATAACACAACAGTGAAGACGAATAACTTCAAGAACACTATAGTAGCCAACAATTTCAAGAACACCACTCCCACTCCACAAATAAAGTTCCCTAAAGGTGGTCTTCTCATGAAAGGTCAGAGACCAAAATTTCTTAACGGTCAGGTGAGTGCAGTTAAGAAACCCAATAAATCATTTTTTGTTGGACTTTTTGATAAAAAGAATTTTATTTCAACTAAAAAGTTTAACGGTGAAAAAAAAGGTTACGTTTTTAAAACTGATAATCAGGGATTAGGATATTACAAAAATAAAGGATCTAATGTTCCATTCCCCGGGGGGCAAGGACCTCTACCCACTCCTAACGTGCCCAAGGTCCCAAACGCACCCAAGGTCCCAAACGCTCCTAATGTGCCAAACGCACCAATTGTGGAGACGAATATCAAACTCGATATAGCGGCTAATCGAATCAAGAAGATTGGTTTGAAAAGAGAGAAACCATTTCTCAATAAGTTGGGAGTGGGTGGTGTGAATCGTCAAAGTGTCATAGATGAAGCCATAAAGTATGGCGAACTTGAGAGTGAATTCATATCAAAGATTGGTAAGATGTCACTCTCAAATGCGAATCGACAGACTCTTATCAATCGCATGATAAATGATAATTTGAGACAGTTAGAAGCTGAAGCGCAACTCAAATCGGATGAAATGAACAATGTTATGAAGACGAATGAACAAAAGATGAATATAATCCTGGCGACGCTCCCGTTTATTAACAACGCGAGTAAATTGTCATTCAAGTCAAGATCGAAAGCTGAAGGTGCGAATATAAATAGTCTCATCAACGAGGCTAAAAAGGAAAACGAGACCAAGCGTGATACTTTCATTGATACACAGAAAAAGAAATTCATGGGTATGGTCGTCAATGTCAAACTTTCAAATAATGATAAGAAGAGTCTCGAAGATTTAATTGATAATAAGACAAATTTAAACTCGTTGAAGAATCGCGCAGAAAAATTAGTCGAACAGAAAATCAAAGAAAAGAAATCTCTCGTGAAGCAGAACCTTCTCACATATCTGACACCTTTGAAAATTAATCAAACTAACAAGAATAGTTTCCTCACACGTTTCAATGCGGGTGAAAGTATAAACATACTCAAACGAGCCGCGAAAGCGCGTGCGGAGGAAGTGTCTCGCGGACAAAGTGAAAATGTGAGAACTCGTCTCGTTAAAAACCTCAATGCACTAAACCTGAATTCCCAGAATAAAAATACAATCATGAGTAAGTTCAATAACGGAAACAAAAACATTGGCAAACTTGTGGAAGAAGCTAAAAAACTTAAGAATCAAAGAAATACTAGAACGCTGAACACTGAAAAACAGCGACTGACTACTCTCGCTAAACAATTAGGTGTAAATATAAACGTCTCAACACTCACTACACTTAATCGTGTAGCACTTCTTGAAAAGCGGATTAGAAATGCGGGTGACGAGAAGGTCAAGGGCACATTTACTGAAAAGGTTCGGGCTTTATCAAAAATAGCCTCCAATATGAACTTGAATAGCAACATACAATCTAATATTCTTAAACTCAAGAATGACTCCGAAGTCAATGCCATGAAGGTCAGGATCATCGGTGTGGGTAAAAGTAAGCTGTCCAATAGGGCAACGTCACTGAATGTTAATTTTTCCACGAATATTGAGAGAGTCAATAATGTCACTAAACTTACCCCTCTTAAGACCAAAATAAATAATGAGGGTAAAACTAAAAAGGATACCAAAAACATGAAAGAACTTCAACAACTCACTACAAAAAGGAATGAGTTGAAAAAATACATGAACGCAAATTCAGTTTTAACACAAAATAAAAAGAATGCTTTCATTCAACAAGTAAATTTAAATGGTGTGAATCTTATCGAACTTCGTAAAGAATTCAATTCTGAAATACAAAAAGTTAAAAATGAAAAACGAGCTAAAAATTTAGATGAATTGGAACAATACTTGCAGCCACTCAATATCAATAAGTCGAAGTTTATTCAACGTTTCAAAAATTCTAACATTTCCCTATCGAATATCAAGATTGCTATTAACAAGGAAGTGACTGAAAAAGGTGATCATCTCACGAGTAAAAAGCGCACACTCGCGAACAAGATTGATGAAGCCAAGCGGTATAACGTTGCGTTCAATTTCAACACGAATACAAACACATTAAATTCATCTGAAAAGATTATGGGATTGAACCGTAAGATTGATTCAGTCGTCAAGGGTGTGATCAATAAAGGTAGAAACAACCTTTCTGATAAGATTATTAATGCTAATGTGAAGAATGAATTGATGAACAAAGTGACTGCCATAAAAACACTCAAAAATCTAAAGAATGTTCAAAGCCAAATTGAGACCACCATAACTGCTAAGAAGGGTCTCAAGAAAGAAGAGATTTCCAAGTACATGAAAAGCTTGGGTCTCAACAACCAAGAAATTCAAGTAGTTGTCGGTCGTAACCTTAGTCTAAATGCGAGTCGTCTAATGGCGAATGACATTTTAGACAAGAAAAAGAGACTCGAACTTACCAAACTTTTAGATGAAAAGAATGTTCCGATTATCGACCGAAAACAATTTTACAATAAAATTACAAAAAAAAATAGAGTAAAAAATATTAGTGGAAACATTGATGATTACATCCGTCGGAAGAGTCGCGAAAACGCGAATAACGTTGGATTGGTTCTCAACAAGTACAATCTCAAACCGGAAAACCGGGAAGCTATATTAAATAATTGGGATTTCTTTGAAAATATGACTACTATCAATGTGAAAAATAGAGCATCCACACTTGCGAATAGTTTCAAGAAAGAAAAAGAAACTGCTTTGCGACGATACATGACGGAGGATCTGAAACTCAAAGAGAATGATATCGAAACAATTATGAAAAATTTCAATCTGAACCCCAAAAATATGGAGTCTCATAGGAAAAAGGCTAAAAATATTCAAAACAGTTCGGGTGAAAAGAATCGTCTCACTGAACGCATCAGAAAGGCTCGCGAGGAAAATAAAATGAACCTAAAGTTCAATGTTAACAAGGAAAACTTGAAAACACTCAATGCTAAGATCAATCAGGCGTACATCGGTAAGGGTAAGAAGAATCTTTCCCGTCGGGCACTCAACAAAAACATCAACATCTCGGATGAGCTTAATACCGTCAAGACGATGAACAATATTCAAAAATTGAAGAATAAATTGAATGGGATCATTGGGGGTAAGAAAAAAGAAGATCTCAGGAAACTCGAAGAAGTCATCAAGAACTTGAACCAAGAAAATAAAAATAGATTCTTACAAAAGTTCAAGAATCAAAACATCTCTTTGAATACTCTTTTACAAAATGTTGAAAAACTAAAGAAAAATAAAATGAACAAAAACTTTGAAGGTAAAAAACAAGAACTTTATAAATATTTAAATGAAAATCTCAACCTCAACGTGAAGGATCGTAACACTATCATGTTTGACTTCAATACATTTAAGAATCTCGATGCCATGAAACAAAGAGGTAATGCACTCAAAAAGACTCGTGCGAGTGAAAAGATTGTAGAGAATCGCAAGAAGCTTGAAGAACTCTTGAAACCTATGAATTTGACAGAAGAAAATAAGACCACTCTACTCAAGAAGTTTGATAATACACCTGGGGATTTGGAGTCATTCGAAGCGAATGCCAAGTCCTTGATTGAACAGCGAAAGAATGAAAAGCGTTCCAGTGAGCGTGCATCACTCATGAACTACATGAACACTTTGGGACTTTCAGGTGAAAATAAGAATATGATCACTGGATTTTTCAATCAATCACCAAATAAGACACTCAACTCTGCAAAGAATAATGCTTCGACTATAAAACAAACACGCGAACAAGAGAGACTCGAAAATACTATTAAAAAAATGTCATACATTTCCGAAAATAACAAAACCAAATTGCGTACAAATCTCAAATCAGGTATGAATATTAACCAGGTGATAAACTCGGTGAAGCGTATAAACGCAGTTTCAAAATCAAAGAAGGCTACTGAACAGAATGTAATCGATTATGTCACTGGTAAAAATCTGGGTGAAAATGGTAACAAGCTTATCAAAAATTTCAAGAATGGTCTTCTCACTGTGAATAAGGTTAGGGAGGAAGCCACCAAGAAGAGGGCTTCTCTGAATGCAGATATCGTCACAGAAAAGAAGAAGAATATCCGAGATTTCATGAAAAATACACTTCTTACCGATAAAGAAAAGAATGGATTCATCAACCGGGTCGTTTTGGATACCAATCTCAGTAAATTGGAACAAGACATCCAAAAAGTCGATAAGGAACGTAAGGATAAACGTGCTATATTCGCCGGTAAGCAATCTGAGTTACAAGTGGTACTCAATGGTCTAACAAATTTGACCATGAACCAGAAGACGAAGTTTATGAGTAGAGTTAAGAATGTAGGTACTAACATTGAATCCATTAAACGTGAAGCCCAACGAATCGACGATGCTAAAAAGAAGGGTAAGCAAAAAACGAGTATCCGTACCGCCAATAAAACAGAAAACAACTTCAACGCGGGTAAAGCTTTGAACATTCTCAATAAACAGCGTGCCGGTGAAGCTAAGCGCAAGGAAAGGGCGATGGTGAAAAATAACTCAAATGCTATATATACACTCGATACACTCAATACAATGAAGGATGCTCGGGAACTCCAAAACTACGTTCGTTCGACATCTTTACCCGAAAAATTGAAGAAGTCGTATCTGGCTCAATTAAACAGACCCGGAACAAACTTGAGGGCTATCCGTGGTCTCGTCGAGGTGAATATTCGCGAGGACGCGACATCTAAACTCAAGAAGATCAAAGGTCTCATAAATGCGGATATCAAAGAGTTCGCGGAGACGCGGAACTTCAACAAAGCCCGAAAGAGGGGTGCTGGTCGTCTCGAGGGTACGAGTGTGACAAAGGAACGCGCGAAACCCGAAAAACCGAACACCTTCAACGCCTCTACCGCATTCAATAACTTAAACCTAAAACCCAAAAGAAACGCACTCATAAAGAAGGCGAAAAATGTGATCACCAATCCTTTCGGACGAATCGGTAAATGGAATCCGGCGATCACGAATGCTAAGACGATGAACGAACTCAATACTATCGAGAAAAACTTGAATGCTCGAGTTAAATTGAGAAACAATATTAAGAGAAGTACGCTCACTCCCAAGGAACAACGTGAATATACCACAATGGTGATGAAACTCAATAAAAATGTCAAGAATACCCGGAATCTCTTTGAAAGGGGTGTGAATAAAAAGGTTTCAAATGTCACGGGACCCCTCATGAAGGGTATTCTGAACAAGGTGGTGGCTAACAATAAAGGTAGCTTCAATGGTGGTTTGAGACTCGGGAACAATAACAAGCCAAACATGAAACCTAACCCCACATTTGAGAAAATTACTAACGCGGATAAGAAACCACTTATTTCTGCTATCAACACACTCAAGAAATTACCTCAAGCTAAGAAAACTACGTTCAAGGGTCAGCTTGATACTGCGTTCAAGAATCAAAATCTCAACAAGATGAAAGAGATTAGGAATAAGGCAGTCATGGAAAACCGGGAGATTTCAGAAAAGGAAAAACGAAACAAAGAAGAAGCCAAGAGAGTTGTGATATTGGAACCTAAACCAATCATGGTTAATAATCCCATATTTGAGAAAATTACCAATGAAAATAAGAAACCACTTATTTCTGCTATCAACACACTGAAGAAATTACCTCAAGCTAAGAAAACTGCGTTCAAGGGTCAGCTTGATACTGCGTTCAAGAATCAAAATCTCAACAAGATGAAAGAGATTAGGAATAAGGCAGTCATGGAAAACCGGGAGATTTCAGAAAAGGAAAAACGAAACAAAGAAGAAGCCAAGAGAGTTGTGATATTGGAACCTAAACCCCCTAATACACCCAAGCCCAATAAGCCTTCATTTAGAGGTCTCGTTCAAAAAAATAAGAACCAACGGTTCATGAACGGTGTAAAAATAGCGTCTCAAAAGGTGGCAATCAGTCAAGCCAATGGAGTGGAACGTAAGAAATTGGCAGTGAAATACGCACCAAGGACACAGGCCAATGTATCCAAAGCTAATGGTTTTGGTAAGATATTCAAGAGTAATGTTAGAAAAGAAGCTGAAAAAGCTGCCAAATCGGCTAAGAAATATATATCTGAAACTGAAAAGATGCGTGCGAAAGCTCGAGAAAATAAGAAGTTCAACAATTCACTCGCAGAAAAGAGGCGAATTTTGAGAGAAAGAGAAGCTAAGTCAGCCACAAAAAAGAAATAATGTAAGTAAAAATGAATGAATATGACGACTGTACCGTGACTACCGACATGCATCTCAGCGACGATGTTGCCGATTTCATCGAAAAGGGTCTTAACGGGGATGCGGATGTAAAGGAATGGTGTGACAATAACCTCGATAATATCGCAGAGATATATGAGAAGTACGGGCATTCGTACATGTCATACAGGGATGCGGAATTGGTGTTATTATTTGCGAAAACGTTATACGAGAATGAGATTTCAGACGCACACGAAAAGTTGTCTCTATTTGTAGCGTGCCAATATTAGATTGTAATTTAAAGAAATAAACTTCCTTTAACTTAATGGAAAATTGTGATGTATGTTGTGAAAAATTAAATAAGATAAATCACAAAAAAGTTAAGTGTCCTTTTTGTGATTTAACGAGTTGTAGAACATGTTCTCAAAGATACACACTTTCATCTTTCGAAGATCCACATTGTATGGGGTGTAAGACTTTATGGAATCGGGAATTTGTAGATTCATTTTGTACCAAATATTTCCGAAACACAGAACTTAGACGACATCGTGAGAATGTTCTATTTGAAAGGGAAAAGGCGCTCATGCCTGAGACGCAGCCCGAAGTTGAACGAATTATACAGATGCGGAGACTTCGTCGTATAATTCGAAAGCAAAAGGAGCGTCTAATGGATCTTCATCAAGTGTATCAAGCGGGGTATGAAGTTACTAACCAAATACCACCAGAAATGCAGACACTCTATCGAGAAATGGAAAACACCTATCGTCATTTAGAACAACTTCGAAATCATGGAACACTAGTAGATGCAGAACCTAGACGTTTTGTTCGTCAGTGTCCAATCGAAGAGTGTAAGGGGTTTTTAAATGAAGAATGGTTTTGTGGATTATGTGAGTGTAAATATTGTAAAGGTTGTAACGAGATCCTCACTGAAGATCATGTATGTGATCCAGAAACGGTCGAAACCATGAAACTTTTAAATAAAGATAGTAAATCATGTCCAAAATGTGGAACGGTCATACATAAAACGAGTGGATGTGCTCAGATGTGGTGCATCAGTTGCCATACCGCGTTTAATTGGCGAACGGGTGAAATTGAAACTGGGCGAATACACAACCCGCACTTTATAGAATTCAAGAAGAAGACGATGATGTCTCGGGAACATGGAGACATCCCATGTGGAGGTGTGCCAACATTTAGGGAACTTCGGGAGATGGGAGCTACCAATGAGATACTTCAATATGCGATGGTGGTACATCATGTCGAACGAGAAAATATATATCTTGATACGAGACCCATTGAAAATTTACACGTTCGTGTAGGGTATATGCTCAATGATATAGATGAAATAGAATTTAAACATTATTTACAGCGTCAAGAAAAATACAAAGAGAAAAATCGAGATCTTTCTAATATTTTTGAAATGATTGCAAATACAGGGGGTGATATTCTCAGACAATATATACTCGAACCACAGCGTCACGATGAAATTATACACTTGTTACAACAAATTGTAGAATACGGAAATGAAATTTTTGAAACAATTCGAAAAAGGTATAATTGTAAGTTACCAAGAAATATTTTTGTGTGAGTACAATAAGATGATACTCATACTATTTTTAATCATATTGGTCATTTATATGTTACCAGTGTACCCACGACCTAGAATATACCACAATTTTATAACACCTGAGGAAAGGAAATATATCATAGAGAGTGCCAAAAAAGAACTCCGCCCATCTGTCCTTTCTGAAGATCGATACATAGATGAATCTATCCGTAAAAGTGAAACCGCTTGGTTGACTCGGGAAGATCCAATTGTTGAAAATATCATGATGAGATGTTTAAAGCACACCGACAGACCACTTCAGAACTGTGAAAAGCTTCAGATTCTTAGATACAAGTCAGGAGGGTACTACAAACCTCACCAAGATGCATTTGAAGATGATAGTAACATGAGACTCCACACATTCATATTAGCACTCAATGACGACTATGAAGGTGGTGAGACTGTATTTCCAAATATAGGGAAAGAGTATAAGCTTAAGGCGGGTGATGCACTGTTCTTCGACACACTTGACAACTATGAATGTATGACATCCAAGGCTTTACATGGTGGGAAACCTGTAAAGTCAGGGGAAAAGTGGATATGTAATTTATGGGTGAGGAAGTATCCTTATTAAAGATTAAATATGTAATTTTATAAATGGTATATAAAGAACCTCAAATTATAAAAAATTTTTTAACACATGAAGAATGTGACTTCTTAATTAATTTTGAAAAGGAAAAACTTAAACAATCACGAATTGGACTTGGTATAGATACTCGAACTGTTACAACATTTAGAAATTCTTTACAAAAATGTCACGCCATGGATTCTGATAAAGTTATTGCATCAGTCATGGCTAAATGTTCCAACATAATTAACATACCATTGAATTTTTTTGAAATTATTAATATAGTTAAATATGAGACTGGTGGGTTTTTTAGACCACATAAGGACGGAGTGGGTCACGATGTGGATCGAATAGCCACATTCTTGTTATATCTAAATGACGATTATGAGGGTGGTGATACACGTTTCCCAAAATTAAACAAGAGTTACAAACTCGAAAAGGGTGATGCACTATTCTTTCATAATTTTAATGAAGATTTGTCGGAAACAAAGTACTCAATCCACGAGGGTTGTATAGTTACAAAAGGTGAAAAATGGGTCGCCAATATTTGGGTCCATAAAAAGCCTATTATACGGTATTAATATACTTAAAATCTTTATTCCATATTAAACTATGAAATGCTTCGCAACTTTTTCCGAAAACAGTCTCTACAAGATAAAGTTGGCAAAGACTCGTAAGAATGTTCTTGAAGCTATGTACCAGCGACCGAGTATCGTGGAGGTGCGTCCTATTAGGGAAAATCTGAGACTTCGTTTACGTTTCACTGAAGCGATAAAAGAAGCACAGGAAATGTGTGAAATGGATAAGGATTCGTCGGAGTGTCATTGGGCTTGGTACGAGGTGGATGAATTAGAGGATTCTATGCTACGTCTATACCCCTATAGATGGTAACATTTGGTGGATCATCATCATACCCATAATACTGAATCGATACCCCAAAGAGATCTATCATTTCCGGATTAACTTCTTCATTCATGTATCTTTTCCAATTTTGTAAAGTTGTGTGGAAATATTCAACACCATCCTCTGAAAATGCACAAATACGCATGAATGGCCTACTGCGTAGCTTTCTCATATATTCATAAACAGCCTCAGGTAAAGGTGTTGTTCTATTATATACTGATTTTAACACGTCGACAATGTAATATCCATGTGAATCGCAAATTATATTTACCTGCATTTTAGGAAACCCCTTGATATACACTTCAAAATCCGCATTACTGGGGA
>Ga0222659_1000991_pt1 | contig 12488 bp, 6 predicted proteins | sample AntAcemetagen547_FD_179850 | JGI IMG/M metagenome (GOLD analysis project Ga0222659, IMG submission 179850) | Saline water microbial communities from Ace Lake, Antarctica - #547 | ecosystem: Environmental > Aquatic > Non-marine Saline and Alkaline > Saline | place: Antarctica: Ace Lake | collected...
ATGGCCCATTCGTGTTTGGGGGTTTAGCTCAGTTGGTAGAGCGCCTGCTTTGCAAGCAGGATGTCAGCGGTTCGAGTCCGCTAACCTCCACTGACCAAACCTTCCTTTAGCGAAAGCAACAGGAGAAGCTTTGATGGTGAGACTAGATTTTTTTGCTGTGAATGGATTTCAGCTTCCTTTCATTTGATTAGGTTAGAGTCATTCTATTGGATTTATTCTTTTGAATAGATTTTATTAGAGTTATTTTAACATTTTAATCCATTGAAAAGACGCTGGACTCTTGCTCTGTTGGCTGCAAGGCTGATGGAGTGGTGGTCAGCAGAACCTTGACAACTGCATAGGTAAGTCTGAATATTAAGCATCTCATAGATGCTCAATTCCAGATCCAGTGATAGATCCATTGGCTTGATCGCTTGCTTTGGTGAGCGGCGAGCGGATGAGGCTGTAGCTGAGGAGGAATTGAGAGATTCTAAAGTAAGAGCCGAGACTCTGCATGGTTCCTGGTTGTTGCCGAAACAACTGGGTTTGATCTTGTTTTTGCCTCTGAAGCCTTTAATCTTTTAATCCTTGTGGTTGAATGGTTGCAGAGCTGATGACGGTAAAACCAGGAGAATCTGCGTACAACCGCAGCAATGCTGTGTAGAGAAACATTGGTCAAGCTACAAAGGGCTCACGGTGGATACCTTGGCACACAGAGGCGATGAAGGACGTAGTTACCTGCGATAAGTCTCGGGGAGCTGGAAACACGCTTTGATCCGGGAATTTCCGAATGGGGCAACCCCTAGAACGGCCAGCTGAATCCATAGGCTGGCTCGAGCCAACCCAGCGAACTGAAACATCTTAGTAGCTGGAGGAAAGGAAAGTAAAAACGACTCCCTGAGTAGCGGCGAGCGAACGGGGACGAGCCTAAACCGATGGTTTCGACCATCGGGGTTGTGGGACAGCAATGTGGACCAGGGACGTTAGAGGAAGCGTTTGAATGGCGCGCCAGAGAGGGTGAAAGCCCCGTACTCGAAAACGAAACTGGCCTAGCTGTATCCCGAGTAGCACGGAGCACGTGAAATTCCGTGTGAATCCGCGAGGACCACCTCGTAAGGCTAAGTACTCCTGTGTGACCGATAGCGCAACAGTACCGCGAGGGAAAGGTGAAAAGAACCCCGGGAGGGGAGTGAAATAGAACATGAAACCGTGAGCTTACAAGCAATGGGAGTCCTACTCATAGGATGACCGTGTGCCTGTTGAAGAATGAGCCGGCGACTTATAGGCACTGGCAGGTTAAACCGGAAATGGTGGAGCCATAGCGAAAGCGAGTCTGAATAGGGCGATCGTCAGTGTTTATAGACCCGAACCCGGGTGATCTAACCATGGCCAGGATGAAGCTTGGGTGATACCAAGTGGAGGTCCGAACCGACTGGTGTTGAAAAACCAGCGGATGAGCTGTGGTTAGGGGTGAAATGCCAATCGAACCCGGAGCTAGCTGGTTCTCCCCGAAATACGTTGAGGCGTAGCGTTTAGTGCTATAGCAGGGGGGTAAAGCCACCGTTTCGGTGCGGGCTGCGAGAGCGGTACCAAATCGATACGAACTCTGAATACCCTGTGTGAAACTAGGCAGTCAGACTGTGGGGGATAAGCTCCATGGTCGAAAGGGAAACAGCCCAGACCGCCAGCTAAGGTCCCTAAATCAATGCTGAGTGATAAAGGAGGTGGGATTGCCCAGACAACCAGGAGGTTTGCCCAGAAGCAGCCATCCTCAAAGGAGTGCGTAATAGCTCACTGGTCGAGCGATCCTGCGCCGAAAATGAACGGGGCTAAGCATTGTACCGAAGCTGCGGATTTAATTGTTCTTAGGAACATTCAAATGGTAGGGGAGCGTTCCATGTGGGGTGAAGCGTTAGCGTAAGCGGGCGTGGACTGCATGGAAGTGAGAATGTCGGCTTGAGTAGCGAAAACATGGGTGAGAATCCCATGCCCCGAAACCCTAAGGGTTCCTCCGGCAGGCTCGTCCGCGGAGGGTTAGTCAGGACCTAAGGCGAGGCCGAAAGGCGTAGTCGATGGACAACAGGTCAACATTCCTGTACCTGTCATGTTTTGGGAAGGGGGACGGAGAAGGCTAGCCCAGCCAGATGTTGGTTACTGGTTCAAGCGTTCGAGGCGTTGAGGAGCGGAGAAAACGCTCTGAGCTGAGGCGTGAGTACGAGCTGCTACGGCAGCGAAGTGGGTGATGTCAAGCTTCCAAGAAAAGCCCTATACCCGTTAAGGCATGATGGCCTGTACCCGAAACCGACACAGGTGGGGTGGTAGAGAATACCGAGGGGCGCGAGATAACTCTCTCTAAGGAACTCGGCAAAATGGCCCCGTAACTTCGGGAGAAGGGGTGCCACCGCAAGGTGGTCGCAGTGAAGAGGCCCAGGCGACTGTTTACCAAAAACACAGGTCTCCGCTAAGTCGCAAGACGATGTATGGGGGCTGACGCCTGCCCAGTGCCGGAAGGTTAAGGAAGCTGGTCAGCGAAAGCGAAGCTAGCGACTGAAGCCCCGGTGAACGGCGGCCGTAACTATAACGGTCCTAAGGTAGCGAAATTCCTTGTCGGGTAAGTTCCGACCCGCACGAAAGGCGTAACGATCTGGGCGCTGTCTCGGAGAGAGGCTCGGCGAAATAGAATTGTCTGTGAAGATGCGGACTACGTGCACCCGGACAGAAAGACCCTATGAAGCTTTACTGTAGCTTGGTATTGTGCCCGGGCTCTGAATGCGCAGGATAGGTGGGAGGCTTTGATCCATGGCTTGCGGGTCGTGGTGAGCCAACGGTGAGATACCACTCTTTCAGAGCTAGGGTTCTAACAGCCACCCGTTATCCGGGGGCTGGACAGTATCAGGTGGGCAGTTTGACTGGGGCGGTCGCCTCCTAAAAGGTAACGGAGGCGCGCAAAGGTTTGCTCAGGCTGGTTGGAAATCAGCCGACGAGTGTAAAAGCAGAAGCAAGCTTGACTGTGAGACCAACAAGTCGAACAGGGACGAAAGTCGGCTTTAGTGATCCGACGGTTCTGAGTGGAAGGGCCGTCGCTCAACGGATAAAAGTTACTCTAGGGATAACAGGCTGATCTCCCCCAAGAGTTCACATCGACGGGGAGGTTTGGCACCTCGATGTCGGCTCATCGCAACCTGGGGCTGAAGTCGGTCCCAAGGGTTGGGCTGTTCGCCCATTAAAGCGGTACGCGAGCTGGGTTCAGAACGTCGTGAGACAGTTCGGTCCATATCCGGTGCATGCGTAAGAACATTGAGAGGAGTTCTCCCTAGTACGAGAGGACCGGGAGGAACGCACCTCTGGTGTACCAGTTATCGTGCCAACGGTAAACGCTGGGTAGCCATGTGCGGAGAGGATAACCGCTGAAAGCATCTAAGTGGGAAGCCCACCTCAAGATGAGTGTTCTCATGGCTTAAGCCAGTAAGGTCACGGGAAGAACACCCGTTGATAGGCTCTACGTGGAAGCGCAGCAATGCGTGAAGCGGAGGAGTACTAATAGACCGAGGGCTTGACCAACACTTCGCTCTTGCTGCAGATAGCATGAGCTGTTTGATATTCAGAAGGATTCTGCCAACGGCCTGAAAGGGTGTGTTGATGGGATTCTACTTACCTAGGCAGTTCTCAGGGTTCACCTTGGGGGCAAGAGATTATTTCCTGGTGTTCATGGCACTGTGGACCCACTCCGATCCATCTCGAACTCGGTTGTGAAACGCAGTAGCGGCGACGATAGTTGGAGGGAAGCTTCCTGCAAAAATAGCTCGATGCCAGGATAAAACTCTTGTCTATCCATTTTTGGTTGAGCGCGGCTAGATCTAGCGGCTAGACCAAGACGAAAAGGCCACCGTAAGGTGGCTTTTTTTGTGGCTTGAACTTGCTGGTTCAGCTCAGTTGAAGTTCCTCCAGGCTGTTGATCAGGTTGTGGCGGCCGGGGTGCTGCTCAGGATTGCCAGCTCTGCGGCTGAAGCGTGTGGCCAGTCCGCTGGCTTGGGCGGCATCGAGCTCGGCAAGGGAGTCGCTCACGAACAGGATTTTGGCGGCGGACACGGCAAGCGAGTTGGCGATGAGGAGATAGCTGGCTGGATCCTGTTTGGGGCCGCTGCGAGTATCGAACCAGGCGCTGAACAGTGGGCACAGATCACCGGCGTTGCTGTGCGCGTAGAGCAGTTGCTGGGCCGCTACGGATCCTGATGAATACACCGCCAGTTGCAGGCCATCGGCATGCCAGCGCTTCAGGGTTGGTGGCACATCGTGGAACAGGGGAGTGCACAGTTCGCCATCGGCATAGCCCTCGTTCCAGATCAATCCCTGCAGATCTTTGAGGGCGGTGAGCTTGCGGTCGGCATCGATCAGCTTTTGAAGAAAGCTGCAGAGTTGATCAAGGCTGGGAGGCTCATTCTGTGGTTTTTTGGCTTCGTGATGGGCGCTGTGCCAGGCCGCGTTGAGATCGCTGAGCAACGTTTGCAGATCGGCATCCTGCCCGTGCGCTTGCAGGAAGGGCTGAAGGCGAGCTCTGGCGTAAGGGAAGAGCGTGGCGGCCACGAAGCTCACCGGGCAGGTGGTGCCTTCGATGTCGAGCAGGACATGGCTGATGGAGGATGGTGCTGTGTTCATGGCGGGGTGAGGGGTGGCAGCAGCAACTCACGCCAGCTCTGCTCGAGCAGGAATTCGAGAATTTCCAGATGGCGGCGGGCGCAGAAGAGATCCTTGCCCCAGGCATAGAGCCCGTGGCCGGCGATCAGCAGGCCGTGGGGGGCTTCGCCCAGGTGTGGTGAGGCCGCCAGGCTGAGGCGACGCAGATCCTGATCGTTGGCCAGCACGGGTATAGCAATCGAGCTGTTGTGGCTGAACTGGCCCGCCAGGCCCTTGAGCATTTCCAGGCCCTCTATTTGCAGAGAACCGATCCGCAGCGACCCGTTGCGCAGGGCCCGACGGGAGAGCAGGGTGGCGGCCTGGGAGTGGGTGTGCAGCACGGCTCCGGCCCCCGTGCGCCTGACGATTTCCAGGTGCAGCAAGGTTTCGGCGCTGGCTGCCCCATGGCCGGCGATCACCTGGCCCTCGCCATTCACCAGGATCAGGTCTTCGGGCTCAATGGAGCCCTTGTCGACACCGCTGGGGGCCATCAGCAGCTCCAGCGGCTCGGTCCGGCTGACGCAGCTGAAATTTCCGCCGGTGCCGTCGCACCAGCCCCTGGCATGAATCGCCGCGATGACTGCGCTCAAGGCCCTGGTCTGGTCGTCAGGAGCGGTTGTGGGCACGGACCCATTCACGGCACGATCACCATTCTCCTGCACCGGTTCAGTGCTGGCAGTTGGGGCACCAGTGGCTGCTGCGTCCTGCCAGGCGCAGGCGCTGGATCGGTTGGCCGCAGCGGCGGCAGGGTTGGCCGCTGCGGCGATAGACCCAGGCGACGCCGCCGTAGTTGCCATTGGTGCCGCTGAGATCGCGGAAGTCGCTGAAGGTGGTGCCACCTGAGCCGATGCTGATCTCGAGCACCTCGATCAGTGATTGGCATAGCCGCTCGAGCTCTGCGGGGCTGAGGCTGCCGCTGCGGCGCTGGGGGGCCACGCCTGCGTTGAAGAGGGATTCATCGGCGTAGATGTTGCCGACGCCAGCCACCAGCGCCTGGTCGAGCAGGGCGGCCTTGATTGGGCGGACGGAGCCTTTGAGTTTCTGCTGCAGGTAGGGGCCGTTGAAGCCTGAGCTGAAGGGTTCGGGGCCCAGCTTCTGCAGGCCCGTCATCACGCTGGAGCAAGCCTGGCCGGAGGGGATGAACCACATCTGGCCGAAGCTGCGCACGTCGATGAAGCGCAATTCCTGCCCCTGGCGGTTCCAGCAGCGCACCCGGGTGTGGCGGCAGGGGTCGCGGGGTTGATCCAGCCAGAGAAATTGGCCGGTCATGCGCAAATGCACGCCCCAGTGGCCTGCCGCCTGGCCGCCGCGGCTCAGCTCGGCCATCAGGTATTTGCCGCGGCGGCTCCAGGTGCCCACCAGGCAACCGATCAGCCCGGCACGGAACTGATCGACATCTGCGGGCGCGGCGATGGCGCGTGCCCGCAGCACCTCGACCCTGTCGATCTCGAAGGCGTTGTTGAGCTGGCGCTCCAGCCCGCGGCGCACGGTTTCCACCTCAGGGAGTTCGGGCATGCGCTCAGGATTGATTCACGCAGCCTGGCAGGAAGGCTCAAGACGCGAGCACTGGGGTGAAGAGTGGGGTGAAGGCCTGTTCCGCCCGCGCCTTGAGCCAGGGGTTGAGGCGGTATTCGCCGCGGGTGTGGCCATGGCCGGCACAGAGATCGAGCACGGAGCCCACATCGAGGGCGATGCCGCCCTGCTCGCGGATGGCGTGGCAGTAGATCTTGCCCAGGATGCCGGCCGCTACGAGCACCAGCATTCCCGGGCGGATGGAGGCTTCGATCCAGGCGAGCACCTGCCCATAGATCACCGGGTAATGGGCATCGCTGCCATAGGCATCGGCACGGCGGTTCAATTCCCCTGGGATCAAGAAGCTGCTCGCCGCCAGGTGTGCCAGGGAGGGCGGCAGCGAAGGAGCGATCACTGCCGCCACCGCCAGGAACGGTCCATGGCGGTAGGCATTGTGTTGCAGAAGGAAGTTGTGCAGGTGCCAGCCGCCGTTGAGCAGGCGCGGCCGCAGGTTCTCCAGGGCAGCGCCTGGAAAGTGGCGCTGCAGGCCAGCGGCCACGGTGTGCATGAATTCAGGCCCGTGGTGGCATTGCTCCAGATCCGGGATGGCGATGAGGTCGCTGCCGGCGATGGCCTGACGGAAGTGTTCAAGGAGCTGCTCGTAGCTGGTGGGGTCGAGCCGGTTGCCCAGGGCATGGAGCTGGGGATCGATGTGTGTGCCGTTGGCGATGGCGCCACCGAGATCGTGACGCTCGCCGCAAAGGAACAGCCCCTCACCATCACCGAGGCGGATCAGGCTGAATGGTTGCTGCATCGCCTGGGCATCCCGCAGGGTTGCAACGAGCCCCTCAAGGGCCTCCGGGCTGGCTGCTTCTGGCGACTCCCAGTTGTGCCAAGGCCTGCGCAGGCTGGGGCCGAGCCTGGCGTAGAAATTTTCCGCGAGCGTCAGGGAGATGGGGGCCGGCTTTTCGCTGGCGGCAAGACAGGTCTGCAGCTCTTGTTGCTGATCGTGGGGCAACGAGAGGCTTCCTTCTGCTGCAGCGGCACGCAGGCGGCGCAGGCCTTCCGGGGGAAGCAGCGGCACGATCGCCCAGGCCTGCGGATCGGAGCTGGGCTCCCAGTCCCAGCGACGGCCAGCGCAGAGCCAGAGCCAGGTGCGGTAATACCACTGCCAGGGACCTGGCGTGCAACGACTCAGCCGCTGCCAGGCCCGTTCGAGCAGGTCAGGATCGCGCAAGCGACAGACGGCTTCGATCGCGTCAAATGAGATCGGCTCGGTCTCCAGCGCTCCAGCCGCCAAGGTGCGAATGGCCGACGCGGGATCGGCGGATTCCCACAGACAGGAGAAGAGAGTGCTGGGAGGGTCGGGAGGTGCCGTGGTGTGAGGGAGTTGCCCCTGGCGCTCAGGTGGCACGATACCGGCGCCGTGTCTCCCTTAGACTTGATTTCATGGTTTCCGTCGACCCTGTCGCCTAGATGTTGGCCCATCAGGTGCTCGAAGTACTCGATCAGGCGCTCGATTACACGCAACAGCTCGAGCGTCTCACGCTTGATGCCAATGAGGGCCTCAGCATGCCTTCGGAGTTGGCGCCAGGGCTTAGCGCGCAGCGTCTGAGGCTGGCTGAGCTGGTGGGATCTTTTCGAGAGGATCTGGCTGAATGCGACGATCCGGAGGCCATTGATCAGTGGCTGTTCAGGCGGATCTGTGCTGTCTGGTCGCTGCATGTGCAGAACGAGGGCTTCCTGTCGCTGGGCAGCCACCTGTTTGCACTGCTCAGCGGTGACGCTGCCGAGCGGCTGCGGCAAGACTTGAAGGATCAGGTCTGCATTCTGCATATCGGCTGCCGGCCGAGAGTGGAGCGGGCTCAGCGAAGCATCGATTCCTTCAAGAGCTTGGACAGCGAACTGCTCCATCTCATCGCGGTGGGAAATCCAGAGGGGGGGGCAGGTGGGTTTCGCTTCAGCTATGGGGATTCGCTTCTCAGTTTGAGCTGCCGCGACGATTACGAAGGCCACTGCGGCAAGTGCCTTCTCGCCTACACCTTGCTGGCCATGGTGGCGGCACCACGGCTGATCTACAAAGTCGAAGACGACATACGGCTGGACTCGGCTGACCTCTTCCGATCCCACCTCCACGATCTGCTCAGAAATGACGTGGCCTATGCGGGGCATCCTGTCACCGCCTTTCCCAATCATCGTCAGTTCTGGCATGGCGATCATTTAGGTCAGTGCCGGAACCAGAATCTGGATGACATCAGCTATCAGTCACCGATCGGTAGCCAGTACGCCGATGGGGGATTCGCCTACGTGCTTGGGCGACGCGGACTTGAGGAGTTCGCCTATGCCTTCGTTACCCATCAGGCGTTTTTGGCCATCGACAGCATCCTCTTTGAAGATGCCACCGTTGGCTTGTTTCTGCAGATGGCAGGGATCGGACTGACGCCCGTGGCTCCGTTCTCCACTGGACTCACGTCCGAGCGGCATCGGATGCAGCTTGATCTCGCATCCGGTGGGCATCGGTTCACGGAGCGGCAGCAGGCTGGCTTGAAAAGCTTGCGGCAGCACCCGCTTCATGGATCTGTGGCAGGGGCACAGGCTGCCTTGAGGCTGAAGTTGTCGGATTCTGCCGAAAGGCTGGCCGAACATCCGCCACGGTTCGCTGCCAGGGTGAGTGCCGATCTCAAGGCGCTGGTTCGCCGCTGTATAGATGAGCAGGAACGACTTGGTTCGTTCCGGCCACGCCGGATCCATCTGGCCAGCAGGAGGCTGGGGCGATACTTCGATCCTGAGTTATACGCAACGCTGGAAGACACGTTGCGTGGATTGCTCGAGCCCACCTGCGGCAGCAAGGCCCTGGCGGAGATTGAGCGGATCACGGTGGGGGAAGAACTCGGCCCACCACGCCACGACACCCTCTATTTGATTTGCGTGCACCTGATGAACGGGGAGTTGGAGGAGATCCAACGGATTCGGGCCGAGACAAACTCTCTGGTGATCGGTTGGTTCTGGGACAACCACCACAACTATGTCACGAATGCAAAAATTGCTAAGGATCTGGATGTCTGTATCCCATCCCATCATCATGGCAGCGGTTTTTTGGCCGATGTCAATCCTAGAACCACCTATCCACTGCCACTCTGCTGCGCCCAGTGGTCCCTACCTACGCTAGAACAGCTGCTTGCTCATGCACCGCTGCGCGGAAATCGCTCGACAGCAATCTCAGGTCGGTTTACTGATTGGGATGTTGGAACTAAAAGGCGCGATCTCGTTCGCAGCTATTCAAGTGGCTTCTTGCATGGCGATCATGTTGATCTGAAGCTTGAGGAAGATCAAAACTATCCTTATTTCTCGATGTCAGCGGAAGAGCGTTTTGCTGACTGGTGCCAACATCTCTTTTCGCTTTGCCTGCCGGTTCGATCCGATCTCTCGCTGCGATTCTTCGACGCGATTGCAGCTGGACAACTGCCAATCGTGGATCGTGAGCTTGCTGGTGCCGTGCTCGACGACCTGGCTCCTTCCCTGATCGCCGGTCGTGATTTTCTGCTGGTGGACGTGTCGTCGCCCCAGGATCTGAGGGCGGCCAGGCAACGTGCGCTCGAGACCCATCGCCTTCAAGACCGGGAGGCGGCCAGCCTGCGGGTGCGGGGTGGCCACCTGTTGGAGCACCGCGTGGCGCTGATCTCCGAGGTTTGCCTGGAGGTGCTGAATGAACAGAAGTGGGTGCAGCAGCAGCAGGCGTGCGAGGGGAGCCAGGAAGCCTTACGCCAGTCTCTCGATGCCTGCCTGGACGCCTTGGCGGCGGGCCACGACGGCGAGGCTCTCGATCAACTCGCCACCATCCTGGAGCAACCGCCTGCCCTCGCATTGAGGCTGGAGGGAATCGCCGCCCAATGGATGGAACTGCTGGCCGGGATCGATGGGCGGATCCAGGCCGAAACCGAGGCGGCACCGGATGCGGACCAGAGAGCCGAGCTGTGTTGGTCTGGCGTGGTTGTGCTGGATCGGCTGGGGCCCCTCCTCTCTGGCGATGCCCTGCCAAGCTGGCTGCCCACCCTGAACGAACAGTTCAGCCGCTACGGGGCGCTTCAGTGGCGGGAGATTTCTCATGCCGGCGGGGTGGGCGTCCGTGAAGCACGCCGGCGCGCGATCGTTCTGTTGTTACGACTCAGCCAGCTCCATGTTCCCTGCCCGGAATGGGTGTTGGGCGCAGCCAGGGAGCTTCTGGAGACTGACCTTGCAGATGATCAGGCCTTGCCCGAGAGCGCCCATTCCCGAAGGCTGTTGTTGAAGCAATGGCAGGACCAACTGGTGGTTCACGCTGAAGTGCTTGCTCACTTGGAGCCCAATTTTGACCAGGCGAGCCGAGCCGCAGCCAGGCGCCTGCAGATTTCGGTGGTGATTCCCTTCCACGGCAAGGTCAGCGAGTTGGAGGTTGCACTGGCCGCCTTGGTTCTACAGACATTCCGCGATTTCGAGGTGGTGGTGGTGGCCGATGGCTGCGCTGTGGAGGAGGACGTGCTGGACGGGCTGAGGGCCCAGGGAATCCCTGCCTCCTTGTTGCAGCTTCCAGAGCGCCAGGGAGCCTTCCGCGCCCGAGCGGAGGGTGCCAAGGCAACATCGGGCAGTTACCTCTGGTTCTTTGACCATGACGACGACGTGGAAGCCGTGTTCTTGGAACGGATGCTGGCAAGGGCCCGCAGCAGCGAGGCCGATGTGGTGGAGTGTCCATTCTGGGTCGTGCCACCAGGGAAGGCTCCTTACATCCTTCAGCGCTTTGCAACAGAAACGATGCGCGTGGATGCCGCCATCCTGGAGAGCTATCTGATGGGTGAATCCCATAACAACCTGGCCAACAAACTGATCCGTCGCAGCCTTTGGGAGCAAGCCATGGCGCAGCTCAAGACAATGGGCCTCCCCAAGGACTCCCAGGTGATCTTCTGCGAAGACATGCTGTGCACGGTGCTGCTTTACCGTTGCGCGCACACCTATGCCAGCACCATCCAAACGGAGTATCGCTACCTCCAACGCTCCGATAGTCCCATGGTCAGCACGGATCCTGCCGTAGTCGACGCCTGCCTGATCAGCCTTGAAACCGTGTTGAAGGTTCTGCGGCCTCTGTTGCAAGACCATGGTCAGTTTTCTTCAGTGGTGGAATTTCGCAACCGCGAAGTGGACTGGCGCCTCAAGAATCTGCTGGACCGTGCTGGCACCTCTCTTGGAGAGGAGAGTTTGAAACGGGTGGGCCGCATCCAAAGCCTCTACGACTGACAATGATAGGAGCCCGGATCAACGTTTCTCCCCGCAACGTTTCTGGGAAGGCTACGGCCTTAATGCCGAGCTTGCTGTGGACTTGACCTTTGCCATCAACCCGATCAGCTCCATAACGTTTGGTGGAACTTGTTGATTGCCTTGATGATCCAAACATCTGGGGTTACGCTTTACTGTTGAGAGTAGTTTCTGACTCTTCCTGAACAAATTCTCGGGCAATGAATTCTTGCATCTTCGCGAAACCATTGCTTTGCTGCTCTTCCGTCATGCTGGTCCATTTGCCTTGGGAATGCGTTCTATACACACTCATAACATCTGAAAAGCAGAATCCAGAACCCTGGCTAAGGCATACCAACGATAAGGCCCAATCAAGAAACGGAGCAGCTGCAAGAATTCTCACGACATCTGGGTGAATACAGGTTTTACGAAATACGATTGAAGCGGTGTTCTGGCCAAGGAAGTTATTGATCGCAAAGTCTTTAATTTGCATCTGCTTGGCCGGTAAAGTGGTTTTTGTCACTGTCAAGCCTTCGTTGTTGATAACCCTTGAGCTTGAGGCTGTAATTGTATAGTCAGGATTGTCTTGCATGAAGAATACTTGCTTCTGAAGCTTCTCGCTATCCACCCAGAAGTCATCACCTTCGCAAATGGCAATGTATTTGCCTTTAGCATTCATGAATAGTTGCATGGCATTTGCGTTAATGCCGAGATTCTTGTCATTGCTTAAAAGCTTTATTTTGTCTGGATATTTTGCTGCATAGGACCGGCAGATCTCTTGCGTTCCATCTGAGGAGCCGTCGTCACAGATGATGATTTCATAATCAAAAGTGCATTGCTGAGCTAAAGCTCCATCAATAGCCTGGCTTATAAACGGTTCATGTTGATACGTCAGTATGCACGTTGAAACCAGTGGTTCAGAGTTGTGCTGAGAGCTGAGAGCTGATTCTTTCGCCATATGTCCGGCGACAATCAGGTTGACCGGTTGGCGACAAGCTCGTTGGCCGGTTGGGAGCGGGGTTGCTGACCCTGGGGCCGATGCGCATGGCCCTGGTGAT
>Ga0222659_1000997_pt1 | contig 12428 bp, 5 predicted proteins | sample AntAcemetagen547_FD_179850 | JGI IMG/M metagenome (GOLD analysis project Ga0222659, IMG submission 179850) | Saline water microbial communities from Ace Lake, Antarctica - #547 | ecosystem: Environmental > Aquatic > Non-marine Saline and Alkaline > Saline | place: Antarctica: Ace Lake | collected...
CATGGGCATGAGACTCGCCGGGCGAGGCGGACAGCGTGCCAAGAAGAAAGCTGTCGTCGCCGTGGCCAGGAAACTTTCCGTGGTGATGTTCTCGCTGCTCAAAAACGAAACCAGCTACCAACCGGAATCGGAACCGATCCCGAACTTTGATATCCTGGACTTTGAATAAGCGATCGCACCCACAATAAGGAGAAGGGTCTTTCCAAGCCCTAGCAGTGCACCGGCAGAGAAGACTCCGCTTGATAAAAGGGGTTGGGAATACCCATTGGGCACGCAGACACCCTTCTCCTTATTCAAACAGCCGCCGCTACAGCGAGCGGAACTGGATGGCCTCCAGAATTTCGTTGCCGGTGATTTTTTCTTTTCCGGCGAGGTCGGCCAAGGTCCGGGCGACTTTCAGAATGCGGTCGTGGGCGCGGGCAGAGAAGTTCATCTGCTCCATGGCGTGTTCGAGGTAGCCTTTGCTTTCCGCATCGAGCTGGCAGCATTCGCGGACTTGGCGAGCTCCCATCGCGGCATTGGTGGTGAGCTTGGCGGATTTAAAACGCTGCACTTGGATTTCGCGGGCGTTGGCGACTCGCTCGCGGATGACGGCTGAGGATTCGCCGGTGATGACATCGGAGGTGAGTTCCTTGAAATCGACGAGCGGGACTTCGACATGGATATCGATGCGATCTAACAGCGGTCCGCTGATCTTCTGGCGGTAATTTTCTATCTGGCGGACGGAGCAGCGACACTGCCTTTTCGAGTCTCCGTAAAATCCGCAGGGGTGTGGGTTACATTTTAGGGGACCCTAGCATGAAACCAGAAAAGCCATATTCCACGGAGGGCTTTTGGCAAGTGAGTGCATAACAGAGGGAACCAAACGCTGCTGAATCTACAAAGAAGTGAAAAATCGTAATGGACTTCAAGGGTCGGTCAAAAATACGGAACTGTGCCGCCACCCCAACTGCCCCTGGTTCAAGATCGCCGAGGCGGATTGAGTAACATGATCCGAATGATACTGGTTTGGAAGCGATCTTTATTGATCGTGAAATTGACATCTGGTTCAGGGGGTGGGTAGTTTCTGTGTATACATTGGAGATACGAAAATTTATTAACCCGAGTATCCCCTTTCACATATGAAACTACCAGCACCCTCCAATTCTCTGAGCCAGCCTAGTCCCATGAGAGTTGAGAATACGCCCAAGGGCTTCGCCCTGGTGGCGACACTTATGCTGCTGCTGCTGCTGCTCGTCCTCGCTACGGGTATGCTCTCGCTTTCGAGCCTGAGTCTCCGCAATGCCAATACTGACAACGCAACCAAACAGGCGCGAGCCAATGCGCGGATGGCAATGATGATCGCTATTGGTGAGTTGCAGGCAGAGATGGGCCCGGACATGCGTATCAGTGCCGAGGCCGCAGTCCAAGATGCCGACCCAGCCACCGAGGCCATCGACGGGGTGGCGCAGCCGCATTGGTTGTCCGTCTACGATTCCTGGGGAAATTGGCTCAACGGGGAGTATACTCCCGAGGGTAAGTCCCCCACCGACGTGCGCACCATTGGGGACACCTACGGCAGCAAGCGCGCTCCCATGTTCCGGCGCTGGTTGGTTTCTCTGCCAGATAATCTGCGAACAGATGTGAATGCCGCCGCCACCCCACTGCCTGAGGAAGAGTCTGTCACCTTGGTAGGCAAAGGCTCGCTGGGGGAGGCACATGCAATTGCTGAACCGATAAATATCACCCGCGCCTATAAAATCAAGGTAGGTGATCGAGGTTCCTACGCTTGGTGGATCGGGCCGGAGAATCATAAGGCGAAAATTAACTTAGCCGCACAGCAACGCAGTCTCTCCGCTGACCAATGGGCAGTCGGGCAAGGGGCGACATCGGAAGTCGCTGTGGGTGGGATAAGCGGGCTGGAGGCCTTGGATATCGACAAAGCGGATGCCGCTAGTCTGGCGCAGCGCGTCATCAGTCTCAAAACTTTGGGTTTACCTTCGCTGAGCGCTGATGCAGACAGCGCTAACAAGCTCTTTTTCGATGTCACGGACGTCAGCTCCGGAATATTGGCGAACACTCGCTCGGGTGGACTGAAGAAAGATCTCAGTCTTCTCTTCGAGAACAACGACACCGACATCGCTCCCGAATACAAGCAGTCTAGCCGTTATGCGCCCGAGCCTTCCATTCGTCCACACAGCAAGGATGTCCTTGCAAAGAACGCGGTGCTGCCCCGCCGCCCCTTCGCCTCATGGCCACGCATGCGCCACTACTACCGGATGTACCGCGAAGACCAAGACACGGCCTTCCCCATATCGGGAAAACGTAATCTTGATTATACAGCAGGCGAAGCACCATACTCAACCGTTCTGGCGCCAGAAAATATGCGGGATATTGAGACTACGCCGCGGTGGCTTGGTGAGAATAGTTATTTGCGATTTCCGGTTCTGACTCGCTACCTGCTCATCCACTCATACAGTACGGAGCGCTTCACGGATAACAGCAAATCAGGTAGAGAGGAGATCGCCTTTAATTATTACGACACTCCCGTCGTGACCTTCTGGAATCCATACAATACTCCCTTGGTCATGAACAGCGGCCAACTGGGAGTGGCGGTCTCTTCTAGGATGGTCTGGCCTCATCGTTTCAGATTTCTAAACCAGAATATGCAGAATTCTTCAAATAGTGCGCGTGTGCGAACAAATCAAGAAATTGTCCCGACAGGGCTGCATAGTGCTAATGGTTCCGCCATCGTCTTCCAACCCGGCGAAGTCAAAACTTTTTCCTTTAGAAAAGGCGAGTTCCATACCGGAATTAGTGATGCCACTTGTATCATGTACGAGGGCTTTGACCCCAGCGGCATTGGTGGGGTGACGAGAAACACGAATAATCGGTGGAAAAGTCTGGGAGAGCCAAGCAGCACCGGGGGTCCGCCTCCCAATAATGCGTTTTTCGTTGTCGAGACAGACTACGCATTGACCTCGAATTATGGGGGGAACTACAGCGAGGGTAACACTCCCGGCTCGCTGAGCATTTTTAACAGCTCAAGCACAACTCGGGATTGGAAGGATGACGGTTTTCCTCCGCATTACCAGATTGATTGGTTTCAGAAGAGCCAGCAGATGACTCCGATCAACGCGGATGAGACAGGTAGTCCGACTCCCTTGACCGAAACTACCGACCCACTTCCGGTGGGTTACACTATGCTGACCCTGAAGGGCATCAGCCGCCTAGGCATGTCAGCATCTTGGAAGAAGGATTGGCGCTCGCGTAATTGGCTGCATTCACCCCCGTATTACTTCGGAAGTGCGCTCACGATGTCTGAGGAAAGTGAAGCCCGCGCCCATACCCAGCGTTTGGATAGCCCATACGAAGTCTCCTTCGGTCCGACATCTTCGAGCGAGTTGATCAAGCTGACAGGTGAAATTAACGGTAAGCCGTGGTTGGGCTTCGGCTCCAATCCTTACGAGAAAGTCACTGCAGTGCCAGCCATCGAGTTGCCCACTGCGCCCCTGAGCAGCCTGGCCTCATTCTCTGGCATGCGTATGTCCCCAGGATGGATTTACAGCAAGGATCTCAATCCGGATTGGAAGGTCAGAAGAACTCTGGGTCGTAATAATGACGTCAGATCCACTCCCAACGAGTCTCTTACCAGTTACAATGGACAGACCAAGCATTATATGTATCAGAGCGGTATTACCGGGGGGGGCATTGGTAATTCATTCATTCATCCTATGATTCCGCGTGAGGGCATCTACTTCCACCATGACAACTCCGTAAGCCACGAACAGAACTCTATTAAAACGAGCGGGGACTCCAATCAGGATGTCCAAGCCATGCTAACTACAGCGCACGACAACAAAGCTTACTCGGATTACTGGGATCACGCTCTGTTGCTCAATGATGCCCTATGGGATGAGTATTTCATTTCATCGATTGCTGATCAAACTCGAGCTTGGGCAAGTGTTGCGGACAACCTCGATGCGAATATCGAGGCCCTTACGGATGGAGAAGGTCTACCCATCAGTCGCTATGAATACAACGACGGCGGACTGGATGCCGCCGCTGTGCAGGCGAAACTCAAGGATACAGACGCCTACCTGAAGGCCGCCGAGCACCTGACGGTGGACGGCGCCTTCAATGTTAACAGCACTTCGGTGAATGCCTGGTATGCGTTGTTTAAGGGAATCCGCGAACGCAAGCTATTCTACCGCGATTCGACAGGCGCGTTGAGAGAAGTCGCCGTGCCCGCAGGCCACATCGCCCTGTCCCGCTTCGATACACCTACAACTGACAAGGAAACCACCGACCTATCCGCCGGAGTGGCTCGGGAAGATGGTAACATGGCGTGGAGTGGAGTGCGCTTCCTCGATGACCTCCAGATCCGCCTGCTTGCCGGGAAGTGTGTCGAGCAGGTCAAGCGTCGGGGGCCCTTCCTCAACTTCTCCGAGTTTATCAACCGACGTCTCGAAGATAACGAGATGGGTCTGATGGGGGCACTGCAGGCCGCCATCGACTACGATGACGCCAGTCCTGAGTCCGGCTCGATCAACTACCGCTACAAAAGCACCGAAAACCTCAGGATTTCACCCAGTGATCTCGGCGACAATGAGTATCCGACCCCACAAGCGGTTGAGGGTTCGCGCCTGGCCGGCATTCCCGGCTACGTGATCCAGTCCGATTTGCTCAAGCCCATCGCCAACACCCTGCAGGTGCGCGATGACACCTTCCGCATCCGCGCCTACGGAGAGACTCTGGACCCCGAAGGCAATGTCATCGCACGCGCCTGGTGCGAGGCTATCGTGCAACGCACTCCCGAATACGCCGATCCTACCAATGAATCCAACGAGGCCGCCATGCTCTACAAAGGTAATCCGGCAGGCGCTTCATATGATCCCCGATGGAACGGCGAGTTCGCTCCCAACCCCGACCTGACACCCACCAACCGCCGCTTTGGCCGAAAATTTAAAATAAAAAGTTTCCGTTGGCTGAATTCCGACGAAGTATAATACATATGAATCATTACATCACTTTGATATGCTGTCTTGGGGTCGTCTCCCTGCCGTTGCTTCGCGGGCAAACGGTTGCACCGGAAAAGCCGGATATCGCAGCTCGCAGAGCTTGGGTGGTGGCCACCACCTTGCCCAAGGATTTGCCCAATCCGCTCCCCTTCATGTCCGGGGAAACGCTGCATCAAGTGAGGATGCATCTCCGGTCGGTCGGGCAGGCGGTTCCTGTGGATAAGACAGGTCTTGTTCGTGCGGTGCAGGAAGAAACCGACGCGGACGGTAACATCCTCTACAAAAACCTATCTCTCAGTCAGATCCCCGAAGGCGTTCGCGAAGCGCTCATTGTTCTCGTCCCGAATGCAGAGGGAAGCGATGGGCTCAGGTTCCGCTCCAAGGTCATCGACCTGTCCAAGTTCAAGAAAGGTGGCTGCCTCTACGTGAACCTAGTGCCGACCAAGCTCGGGATTACCATCGGCGAGAGTAAAACGGTGATTTCTCCTGGCGGGATGGAGTTCATCAACCCACTAGGAAATAAGGAGTCGGGTGTCTTCCCTGTGGCTTTTTTCTACGAGATACCTAAAGAGGATGGGGCGGAATGGAAGCTGATGACCTCGTCCAAAATGGCGATCTATAAGTCGAGGAGGGAAATCTGTATCTTTTACTACAATAATGAGATCGAAAATGTGGATTTCCGTGGCATTCCTTTCATGACACCGGAACCCAGACCGTAGCCCAAAAAAACCTGACGCTCCTGAATACACCCGCCAATGGCACAAATCAAAACAAGCAGCATCCCGGAGCAGGCGGCGGCTCATCTTCGTGAAGGGATAACATCGGGCCGTTGGGTCGGCGAAATGCCCGGACGCGATCAATTGGCCAAGGATCTTGGGGTTAGTCCGCGCAGCATCCAGAAGTCCTTGAAGATCCTTGAGTGCGAAGGCTTATTGGTATCGCAAGGAAAAGGACGCAACAACAGGATCCAGGACTTGGCGAAAATACCTAGCGTCAAGCCGATGCGGGTCGCCGTTCTGTTATTCAAGCAGGCTGACCGCAACGACCCTTTGGTGATCGAGCTTCGCCACCAGCTGGATGACGCGGGCCACGTGTCAATTTTGCCTAATATAGGTTTGCAGGATTTGGGTATGGACGTAAAACGCGTGGAGCGTCTTGTGATGAAGACCAAGGCCGATGCATGGGTGGTGCCTGCCGCCTCCCGCCTCATCCTGCAATGGTTTGTCGAGCATGACATCAAGGTATTTGCCATCGCGGGGCGACGCTTTGAACTGCCGATCGCCGGCACCGGCCCTGGTAAGGCGGCGATCTATGCTGAAGTCGTCCAGCGGCTGGCCGATCTCGGCCATAAACGTATTGTGCTTCTGTGCGGACGCCAGCTGCGGAAGCCTAACCCTTCCAAATTCAGCCGCGCTTTTCTAGACGGGATGAAAGAAGCCGGCCTGGCCGTCGGCGACTACAACCTGCCCGACTGGGATACGGGCCCTGAAGGCTTTCAAAAAATTCTCAATTCGCTGTTCAAGGCCACGCCGCCCACTGCGCTACTGCTTGATGAGATCCATCTCTTTCATGCGGCCTATCACTTCCTTGCCCAGCGGCAGCTGAGGGTGCCTCAAGACGTGTCTTTGGTCTGCACGGACGGAAACGATGGGTTCGCGTGGTGCAGACCCTCTGTAGCTCACATCGCTTGGGATCATAAACCCGTCGTGCGCCGTATCATTAGCTGGGTGAACAACATTGCCCGCGGCATTGATGATAGTCGCCAGAGTTTCACCAAGGCGAAGTTCATCGACGGGGGAACAATCGGGCCTGCGCCTGATCGATAAGATACTGGCTGGGGTCGGGCCGGGGGGGCAGCACATTCGCTACATGATCCAAAAGATACTAGCTTGCTCGTGTCATGGGGTGAAAGATTCATTTTTTAACCTGGTTATATCTGGCACGGTCTTTCGACCAGACTCTATTCATCCTTCGCCCGATTGAGATTTCCTTCAGAAACACCCACTTGCTATAAAATGAACCACAAACTCATCCTCGCCACTGCAACATTCGCCTTGCTGGGACTGTCCGCACCTTGCCAAGCCCAGAAGCCTGCGGAGGGTGTCCCCGATCTGACCAACGGGGGTAAACTGACAAGGATCAACGAACGCTGGGCAGGGCCGATTGGGGTTCATTTCGGATATTGGCGTCCGCGTCAGGGCAGCAATGAACAAAAGTGGGTGCGCCAGCTCTTGGTGCAAAAGATCGAGGAAGGCTCGCCCGCTGATGGCGTACTCGAGGTGGGCGATGTGATTTTGGGAGCTGACGAAGACGCCAAGCAGGCGCCTCTATTCCAAGGCGCTAACAGCCCCCTAGTTTCCCTAGCCAACACCATCACCGAAGCGGAAGCGAATAACCCGGCCGTGGTTAAGCTTTTGGTTTGGAGAAAGGGCAAGACCAGCACCATCCCCATCCAGTTGGAGTATCTGGGCCGCTACTCGGAAACTGCCCCCTATAACTGCCCCAAGAGCAAAACCCTGCTGCGCAAGGGGATCGCCGTCTTGGCGAAGCAGGAACAGGGGGACAAGGCAGGCTTTGGCATTCTTTGTCTTCTGGCGGCCAACGATCAGACCAATCCCGATAACGATAAAAATCAGGCCTTGGCCAAAAAATGGGCTCACGAGCTCGAACTAGGTGGCGGCCCTTGGCATTCCGGTCCCAAGTTGATGGCTCTTGCCGAATACTACATGAAGACCAAGGACGAGAGCATCTTTCCCAAGCTCGTTGCGCAGGCGGAGATGCATGCGAAGGGCGTGAGTTGGTTTGGCACCACCGGACACCGATGGTCCGAGCTCCGTCCCGATGGCTCCGGCAACGGCATGATCGGCGGCTACGGCCCGATCAGCTGCAGCGGCGCATTGGGTTTTCTCGGTCTCTCATTGGCCCGCGAGGCGGGAGTGCAAAGCGAGGCGGTGGAGAAATCCCACAAGGCGCAGCGCACCTTTTTCGGCCACTATGCCTTCAAGGGCGGCTTGCCATACGGCGAGCATGCCTACGGAATCACGGATGGTCTCGAAGACTTCAATGGAAAGTGCGGGATGTCGGCATTGGCTTTCGCGCTCGAGGAAGGTGGGGAAAAGAAGGCCAAGTTCTTTGCCAAAAAGTCCGCGCTCGCCTCAGACAAGATTCGTGGCTACGCCCATGGCGGACCCTACTTCGGTCAGGTTTTCCATCCCTTGGGTGCTGATCTTCTTGGCCCTGATTCCGCCAACCTTCAGTTCCGGGAGATACGTTGGCATCTGGATCTGAAGCGACGCTGGGATCATGCCCGCATCTTTGATGCGAGGAGCAACCCCTACGAAGACTTCAGTTACGCGGCCACGGCACTGCTTTTCTATGCCACGCCGCTCAAGCAACTGATCATCACCGGGCGCGACAAGAATCCAGCGGTGCAGCTCAGCGATACGGAGTTCAGGGAGCTTGTGATGACCAAGGAATTCGAACCAGCCCTCGGCACTAACGAGCAGTTGCTTGCTGCGATACCGAGCGCTCAGGGCTTTCTCAGGGGCTCGATCGCTGATGAGTTGTCTCGCCGCATCAAGGAGAAGCCCGAGGATCCAGAGTCCGCTGCCTTGATCGACCAACTCATCGCCACAGCGCTGGATGAACAGGCCTTGCTCCTGGCGCGTGTTGGCTCCTGCGGTGCACTGATGAAGATCAAGGATCGAAGTTCGGATCCGGTGAAATCCATGAGGAACGCCGAGATCGCCAAGGCCATGGTTTCGCTTTTGCAGCACGACACGGCCTACATCCGCTTCGCCGCCGTGCGGGTGCTGCAGAAATTAGACCAGTCCGCAGTGCGGCCACATATTGATGCCATCATGGAGGCCATTGTCGCCATTGAGCGCCCCACCTTCCCGCTCAATGAAGACGATCCGCTGCAATGGTCGCATGGCATCATGGGTGAGTTGTTGGTCGAGCAAGCCTTGAAGGATGGGCTCGATGGGGTGGATCGTTCCAAACTCATCCCTGCAATCCGCTCGATGCTTCAGACGCCAAGCGGTCAAGCGCGCACGGCTTCGACCAAAATTTTAAGCAAGCTCAGCAAGGAGGAGACCTTGGCGGTGTCCGACTTGCTTTTGGATAACATTCAAACGCCTCCGCCAGCGGATTCCATGTTCGGGCGCGGGGCTGGCCCCGCCAGTCAAAACGCCTTGGCTCTGTATAAGTTCAAGGAAGTGCTGCCGATGAGCTTCGAGTATCTGCCCGATGAAGCCATGAAGAGCAAGCTGCCCTTGAAGTATGGCAAGGCAGCGCTGGAGGCGGAGTCTCCCCGTGAGTTCATGCGAACCATGGGCGAGTTCCTGCTGGTGCGTGGCGCGGACATCAAGGAACTGATGGCTGCCGTGGAGACTGAGGGAGAGGTGGAGGAGTTGCCGAGTCTCAAGCGGATTGAATCCATCAAGGCGGCCGATTCGTCCATGAGGCTGCCCGCTGCACAAACCACGCTCGAGCTTGAGGCCACAAACTTTGCTGTCCGCGAAAAAGACGGAACCATCTACACTTGGCGCAAGCTTTACGGGCCAGGCAAGGTGAACTTCGAGCCCAATGCCTCAGGCACGGCCAAGGCGACCATAGTCAGCTTTACTGGCAAGAAGCCGGGTAAATACATGTTTGAAGTAGAGATGTCCGATTCGCTCGGCCTCAACGTGGTGCGTGAGACCGTGGGGGTCGTTCTTTATGATTCCAGCGGAAAGCTGCCCCCTAACAAGCTGCCTCAGGCCAAAATGCAATCGCTTCAAGCGGTGCCCGGCCAAGCGCTGGCAGTGAAGCTTTCGGGAACGGATCCAGACGGGGATGATCTTGGCTATGTGGTCAGCCAGCTGCCAAAGCACGGCGAATTGACCGACGCCAATGGGCGCCTGGTTGAGGCGATGGCGGCTTTTGATGAACCGCTGAACTACACTGCGGATTACGGCGGTCATCAGGGCAAGGATCAGCTCGCTTTCCTAGCCATGGACGGCCAAGGCAAGACCGCCAAGGGCACGGTTGGCTTCAGCATTTCAAGCAAGGATGTCGGTGTCGCCGTCTATGATGGATTCAATTACGCTGAGGGGCCGATTCATGGCCTTGAGGGAAAAGGATCTTTCGGTTTTGCCGGACCATGGGAAGTGCTCAAGGCAGATGAACGCTACAAGACGGATCGCGGGCCACTTGAAGGATCCGAGGCGGGAGCTTCCATCAGCTACCCCGATCTGCCGCACGCCGGTGGCCGTCTGATCGGGCAGAAGCACCGCGATGTAATACGCCCGCTCGACCGCAAGGTCATGGATACCCACCAGCTTTTGGATCCTGGCAGCGAGCTCTGGTTCAGCCTCTTTATGGAAAAACCCGCGGTGACCCTCGAGTTCATGGGACCCGAGATCAAATTTGGATTCGCCACCGAAGTTAACCGCCAGAAACTTCATCTCACACTCAACGGTCAAAAGACAGGTGAGACGCGCAGCCCATCGGGAGGCAAAGAGCAGCCCAAGTTCGGCTCATCAGTGCCCGACATGATGATCGGACGCTGCGTCTGGGGAAAAACCGACAAGGATCCCGACGTGGTGGAACTTTACCGGGTATACGACTCACCCTTGTTCGGCCCCCTGCTGGTCGAAAAACCGGTTGCCATGTTTGAGCACGTCATTGACCAGCAATCGATCGAGCGCGTGCGCATTCTTCTCGGAGGCGAAGGAGGTTGTGACGAACTTCGCATCGGCCCGACGCTCAACAGCGTGATGATCGGCACCGTACCGCTGAAGTGATGCGCGCATCTTCCACTCATTCATTCACACTCTGACTCAACCTTACTCATTCATGAAAACACACATCCATTACCTAGCTCTGTTAGTGGCCTCGCTGCTGATCTCCTCATCTCTTCAAGCTGAACCGCCGGTGAAGGTTTACATCATGGCCGGCCAGTCCAACATGCAGGGAAAGGGCGGCATTGAAGGCGAGGGTGGGGGCAGCCTCCGAAGCATCGTCAAGAACCATCCCAAGGAGTATGGCTTCCTCGTCGATGACAAGGGTGAGTGGATCGAGCGCAAGGACGTGTGGGCCTATCTTGACATTGCCCCTCATTCTCCAATCCACAGCGGCATGAAGCCGGGTTTCGGCTCGCATCCAGGACACGTCGGGCCGGAAATCGGGTTCGGCCCCAAGATCGGGGAGATCCACGATCAGCAAGTCCTCGTAATCAAGGCCTGTTGGGGCGGCAAGAGCGTGGGACACGACTTCCTACCACCAAGCATTGGCAAGTATGACATGCCAATGAAACCCGGTGATCCTGGCTTCTATTATCACGAAATCCTACGCATCGTGAAAGATGTCACCGAAAACATCGGCACTTTTTTTCCTGACTACAAGGGCCAGGGCGTGGAGATCGCCGGCATCTGCTGGCACCAAGGTTACAATGACCAGTTTGGCGGCATGGATGTGAAGTATGAGGAAAACCTAGCTGCCTTCATCAAGGACATCCGCAGCGTGGAGCACGGGCTGGGCGTGCCGGGCGTGCCCTTTGTCATTGCCACCAGCGGCATGATCAAAGCCGAGTCCCCGGTTGTTCAGGGTCAGATCGCCATGGGTGACTTCGGGAAGTATCCGGAGCTCAAAGGCAATGTGGCGGTCTTCGACACCCACCAGCCCTACGGCCAGGATAAGATGACCTTCAAGTTCGACAAGGATGACAAGACCACCGAAAAAGTCAGCTATCACTGGAACAACAACGCGCGCAGCTACACCAACATCGGGATTGCGATGGCCGCAGAAATGCAGGCGCTCAAGCAGCCTGAGCCACCCGCGCGCTTCCGCGCCCACGGCAGCGAAAAAGGCGTCCAGCTCCTTTGGCAGCTCGGCACAGAGAAGCCCAAGGGCATTGAGATCTTGCGCAACGGCAAGAGCATCGGCGCTAAGCTGCCGCCGACCCAAACCGCCTTTGTCGATACTGCGGCGCTTCCCGGGGCCAATAGCTACGAGCTGATTCTCGACATGCCTTCCGGCAAGATGAAATTCAGCGCGTCCTGCGACAGTTCGCCCACGAATCTCACTGCTTACCGTAGCCTTGAGGGCGTGATGCTCAGTTGGGAAGCACGCGGCAAGTATGATGCTTTTAAGATTTCACGCGACAGCAAGCTGATCGCCGGAGCGGTCGCGGCCGATGCCCGCAGCTTCGAGGACAAGACGGCTCCGGCCAAAGGCACCGTAGTCTATGCGGTTGAGCCGAGCACTGGCCAGGTGACCCCGGCCGAACTGACGGTGAATTTGGGACCTACCAACGCCGGCGGTGCGCTGGTTTACGAACCCTTCAACTATCCGACGGATGCTAAAGAACCAGTGAGCCCTTTGGGTATGGCGGGAGCCTTGGGCACAACAGGCAATTACTTCAGCTTGGATGAGAAGCCCAAGCAT
>Ga0222659_1000999_pt1 | contig 12407 bp, 26 predicted proteins | sample AntAcemetagen547_FD_179850 | JGI IMG/M metagenome (GOLD analysis project Ga0222659, IMG submission 179850) | Saline water microbial communities from Ace Lake, Antarctica - #547 | ecosystem: Environmental > Aquatic > Non-marine Saline and Alkaline > Saline | place: Antarctica: Ace Lake...
CGCAGCGGTCAGCCCGCCTCTCCCTGCAACCAAAGCCGACTCCGTCGGTCAAATCCGCCGCCGCATATTGCCTCCCGGCCATACATTTTCTTGCCCTCTATGGGATGGCGCTCGCGCGCGGGTATTGCAAGGCTTTATTTTGCCTCCCATAAGTGGTTAATTCTCCCTCCGCATCCGTTGCCGCCTTCCGCCGCAGGTGGTGCAGAGAGAACCACTGATTGAAGACTGAGTTGAACCACTTATGGAAGGCAAAATGGGAGGCACAATAGGGACAAGAGGAGAGAGGTGGGGGACTCCGTCGGAGTCGGATGTCAGGACAGCGGAGCGGAGCGATCTCTCAAGCTGGCTTGGTGAGTCGTTCCGCACCGCTTCCCAGACCGCGCAGCGGTCAGCCCGCCTCTCCCTGCAACCAAAGCCGACTCCGTCGGTCAAATCCGCCGCCGCATATTGCCTCCCGGCCATACATTTTCTTGCCCTCTGTGGGATGGCGCTCGCGCGCGGGTATTGCAAGGCTTTATTTTGCCTCCCATAAGTGGTTAATTCTCCCTCCGCATCCGTTGCCGCCTTCCGCCGCTGTCCTGCTGGCCAGTCATTCTCCACCTCCTTTGCATCCTTCGCGGTCTCCTCTTTGCGCCGTTGAAAGCCTGGCCGTTCTTACAGATCCGTTGCAGCCCATCCTTTGCGTGAGGCATTGTCTTCCCTCTGGTCTTTTGCGCCTTTTGTGCTTTTTTGCGGCCGAAATCCACGCAATGCACAACTTTTGTCAGGCATCCTTATTTTTTGACTTGAGTATCCACAAGAATTTCATATTTTATCCATCAATGAAGACAACTTTAGACATACCGGAATACTTGTTTTCGCGGGCCACACTGCATTCCAAGGCTCGAACCAAACGCGCGATTGTCATTCAGGCGATGGAAGATTTTATTCAACGAGCGGAAATGAAGGCCCTCGCACGCAGTTTGGGAGATTCGGAGACGTTTATGACCTCCGCCGAATTAGACAATCTCCGGTCGCAAGAAACCTCGCTTTCCCATGACCCTCATTGATACTTCGAGTTGGATTCACTTCCTTCGAAGACAGGGCGATCCAAAAGTGAAGGACCGCGTCCGAAGATTGCTCGAATCTGGAGAAGCGTGCCTCTGTCCGCTGGTGGAGGTCGAGTTGTGGATGGGCGCCGGGTCCGATAAGGATCAACGCGACGTTTCCAGTCTCGGGCAGAAACTGCCCATGCTTGATATCGATCAGGCGGTCTGGGCCGAAGCCAACCGCCTCTCTCAGATGTGTCGCCAGTCGGGAACCCCGGTTCCCTCGTCAGATGTCACCATTGCGGCCTGCGCCTTCATCCACGGGGCGGAAATTGAGTGCGTGGACAGCCATTTTTCAATGCTCAATCGCCATCGGGCGTAGTGTAAACTTGAGGGAAACCGCACGGGAGACCTCCGTAGGAGGCCCGAAGGGCTCAGATAACCGACTGAAAGGAGATAGACTGCCGCAAGGCAGCCCGCAGGGTGAGCGGAGTGCTGCAACGGGGCGCCCCATGGCTCGATTGGTTACGGCCTGGCTCGCCAGAGCTCGGACCGATTTTGCGACCGCTTTCCGTCTTTTTCTCTCCTCAACACCCATGGGAAGATCCTTCGGCAGGCTCAGGATGACAGACTTTTATTTTGCCTCCCCATTTGACCTTCTCATCCTTCCCAACGTTGAAAGCCTGGCCGTTTCTCCGGATCTGTTGCAGTGCGTGAGGTCCGCTTTTTGCCTTTCGCCTTTTCTTCTCACCATTCCACAACGGCCAAGGCAGGCACCCGCCGAAATTCCGATGTGTTTCGCGTGATAAGGGTAAATCCCATCGCCCGGACGGTGGCCGCGATCACGAGATCGTTCGCTCCAATTGGATTTCCACCTTTTTGCAAGTGCGCTCGAATTTCCGCATAGTGAAGAACCGCTTCACCTCCAAAAGGAAGCACTTGAAGCGGGGAGAGAAACCTTTCTACCAACAAACGGTTTTCTTCTGGCTTGGCACTGACCTGGGCACCAAAGAGTAACTCGGCGCGAACCATTTCCGGCACCGAGTAGTCCCGGGGATTTTTTTTGAAATACCTGTCCGCCAGTTCGGGATCACGAAGTCGCAGCAATTCCACCACAATGTTGGTGTCCAAGGCAAAAATCATGCTTCGAATTCGGCCGACTGATCATTTCGTTCGTTGATTTCATCCGGAACGCGAAAGGTGTCATCGGAAATACTTCCGAGGACGGAGGCATACCCCTTCGGCCAGGCTGGAGATCCCGCTGCAAGAACGAGTTTCTCTCGGGCCCACCGGGAAAGAGACAGGGCTTCACGCTTCGCCGCCGCCTCAATCAGACCGCTCGAATTGGCATCAAGATAGATCGTTAACTGCGCCATGGGGTCAATCTAAAAGTTGGCACATATAATTTCAAGTATATTTTCAATTTTTGTCGCCTTTGACATCTCATTCAAGCGAGTCATGAAAGCAACTGCCGGTGTAAATTTGGAAGCCTGGATTGTTGCAGGGATACCGCTGCGCCTTGACAATATTTGCCAACATTTGGCCATCTGGCGCAATTCCCACAGATGGGTCCCCTGGCCAAATTCAAAGACCCCTCATTGCAGGATGTGCGCAAGAGCACCTCGGTATCGCTGGTTCCCTCAAATACATGTCCTCTCCGCCCAAGAGCTTTTTGAGGATTTCGGTGAGACATGAACTCTTTCTTTCTACTCCCCATTTGCTTCGCTGGGCAACAACTCTGCTGCTGGCTGCGGCATCACACGACGCCATCCATGTGGGTGAGATTGACATGGCTGCCGCAAGTGACCCGGAGATTCTTTTTTTCGGTCAATCTTCTGAACGCGTTATCCCACGGAGTTCTGGCGCATCGCTGCCAAAGGGCTCTATTTCCATCCTGGGGGCGCGCCGGTTCGACGCTGCTACGGCTATGTCGGCAATGTCGTCTGGCAAATTCTCCGCGCCCTCGAACTCCTGGAAGATCAGGTCAAGGGCCAGACATTTTACGTCAGCGATGAAGTGGCCGACATTTACGCCTGGGCCAACGGGTTTTGTCAGGCTCTCTCCGGACGCTCGGCTCCAAAGATTCCCCGATTACTGCTGCGCCTGATCGCTTTGGTTGGCGATGCCATTTCTGTCGTCACGGGAAAGCCTTTTTACCTCACGTCCTCACGCTATCGGAGCATGACCAGCGACTACCCCGTGCCGATGGAAAAGACCTTCGCCGCCCTTGGGCGCGGCCGGGCGCCGGCGGTATGAGGACCACGATTGAGTGGAGGTCTTCCAACGCGGGATGGAAGACGCTCTGAGTCCTGTCGGGGGGACTGCGGAGAAAGTGGGAAAGTGGGAAGGTAACAGGTAACGGATCGGACGGAGTCGGAACGGCCAGGCTTTCAAATTGAAGACTGAGTTGAACCACTTATGGAAGGCAAAATGGGAGGCACAATAGGGACAGACAGAGGGAGATTGGCGGGGGCCTCCGAGGGAGTCGGAGGTCGGGACAGCGGAGCGGAGCGATCTCTCAAGCGAGCTTGGAGAGTCGTTCCACGCTGCTTTCCCAGACCGCGCAGCGGTCAGCCCGCCTCTCTCCCTGCAACCAAAACCGACTCTGTCGGTCAAATCAGCCGCAGCCTATTGCAAGGCTTTATTTTGCCTCCCATAAGTGGTTAATTCTTCCTCTGCATCCGTTGCCGCCTCCCGTTGCAGGTGGTGCAGAGAGAACCCTGGCCGTTCGGACTCCATCCGATCCGTTGCAGGGCCTTTCTCTTCTTTCGCGTCCTTTGCGACCGTTGCGTGAGGTCCGGTCTTTTTCTTCCCGTTACCCGGCGTTCAAAGGATGAATAATTCCTGCCGCGAAAATCTTTAACCCGTGATTGGCAAATGGAAGAAAATCGTCGCGATTCAAGGTTACAATCTCGGCCTGGCAGTGGATACAGGCCGCTGCGATCATACAATCTGCGGTTGAAGCCCGGCGTCCGGTGGCGTTAAAAAGTTCCGCCGCCTTCTCGGCAATTTCTCGAGTTACGGATGTCACGCGGTTCTCGATAATGCGCAGGGCACGCTCGCGATCCTCTCCCAGCAAGGGACCTCGTGCAAACTCATGCCATGCCACAGCATCCGTGCCGACAGTCCAGCCTTCTTCCAGCCGTCGCTCAATTTGCAGGAACAGCGGGTGTGAAGGGTCGCTCAATAAAATAAGCGCATTCGTGTCCAAGTGCAGCCGGTTTTTCACGGAAGATCCGCCCGGTTCCAACCCTCCCGGCGCAAGGTGTGGCTGTTCTCGATGATCGAAGCGACATCTTCTGGAGCGTGAAGGGGGCGGCGGCGGATTTCCCGAAGAACGTCCAGCGGAGTCAATTGCACCCGGGAACGTTTCCGTTCCTCGAGCGTCAGTCTCAGCCCCTCGGTGACGAGATCCTTAATAAGAATGCCTTCCAAGGCGGCAACAGCTTTGACCTGCCGGTAGATATCGTTTGGGATGTCGAGCGTCGTCTTCACAACAGAAATGTGCCAGAAAGCTGCTTTTCTGGCAAACCATATTGACCTCCGGGCGGCTTGTGCGTTCGGAGCTTCTATCAGCCGCGTGAAACGGGTGGATCTTCTGGCCGCGTGAAGTTTCTCGCGGACGCCCAGCTTCCTGCCGGACTCTCCGCGCTCCTGAATCGGGCCGGTCACGATTGTGTCCACACCTCAGACCTCCCTCAAGGGAACACAATTCCCGATGAGGATATCTGCACACTCGCGGATGATGAAGGACGGATTGTGATCACGAACTCCGGCGCGAACCCGTTTTTCGGATGTGTATTCTTCCAAGATGCCATGGTGGAAGAGATTCAGGAGATCTCCTCGGAATTGATCGAGGGCAACACGCCGTGAGGGTGGCTGCAACGGATCGGACGGAGTCCGAACGGCCAGGCTTTCAAAAGTACGGAGGTAGGAAGGTAACAGTGCAGGGTGAAGACGCGCTACCCGTTGATGCGGTTATACGAAAAGCCAGCGGTATCGTCGGTCTGATAAACCGCCTGGTTCCCCGGAATTTTTAGCCCTTCGTGTTGACGGATCCGGTCATGCGACTACATTGGTCACATGATTGCAACTTTGCGTGAATCAAAAGCTCATCTCAGCGAGCTTGTAAACCGTGCCGCCAGTGGCGAGGAGGTCTTGATAACAGTCCGGGGCCGCCCCATGGCCCGCCTCGTCGCGGAATCGCCTTCCCAGATGACAGGATGGGCTGACGAACTCCGAACGATTCAGCAAAAGTATCCCTGCGCCCAAGTGGATACTGTCCAAGATTCCGTCCTGGACGACTTGCGGGAAGAGCGCGGAAGATGAAGGAGTATTGGGACACGTCTTGTGTCATCAAACTCTATTGCGAAGAAGAAAATTCGGAATTCTATTTGGACAAGCTCGCTGCCCAAAGCGGGCCGCTATGGTCATCCGTTTTGCTGACTTCGGAATTGATGTTCGCGCTTCACCAAAAAGAAATGCGGGGCGAAATTCCTCCCGGATCCGCGATCGTAATCGACGAGAAGTTTCAGGCTGATGCCGCCGCCGGTCGATTCCTTTTGCTCCCATTCGGAGAGGATATTCGCCGGGAATGCCGTCGCATTGCCGCGATGTGTTACGGGCACGCGCCACCCATACCGTTGCGCACCCTTGACGGGCTTCATTTGGCGTCGGCCTATGTGGCGGGGTGCCGCCGAATTTTGACCACGGACACGCGCATGCGAAAAGCCGCCCAGCTTCTCGGTCTGAAACTGGCTCCTTTAGCCCGGTTACGGCCGGATATTCTGTCGCAAGATGTGAATGTCCAAGAGTTACCTTGAGTCACTCTGTTGGCCGATCAACAGCAAAGGGGTCAGGCCTTGCGGTTTGACATTGGGGGGGAATTGTCGCGGGGTTTGCGGCGCCCGGTTCCGAAAATCCCTCGTCCACTCCTTCCTCCTTCGGCTGATCGCCCTGGGAGGAGATGCCATTTTATCTCACGTCCGTGCGCTACCGGAGCATGACCAGTGACTACCCGGTGGCGATTGAAAAGACCTTTGCCGTCCTGGGGCGCGGCTCATATTCCCTGGATGAGGGAATTACGGAGACGGTCAAATGGTTACGCCAGCAGCCCGAATTCCAACTGCGAGAATAGAATATTGACCTGTAACAAAATCAACCGTTTTCAACACTCCGAAGCTGCGCTGGAGTGAGGACTCCAAGGCACCGCGTAGAAAGCAGTAGAACTATCCCCGGATTTTCAGGCAGATGACAGATTGAAGACTTTATGGCCTCATCAACTATCAACCGTTTTTTCTAGGGTAATGACAATAAGACCGGCCGCTGTCGCGAGTTTGGCTTGTCTCGCGTCGAAAGTGACAAAGGTCTCCGCCCCAAGGACCACGGCTGCCGCAACCTGTAGCAAATCCAATGAGCGGCAACACATCTCTCCGGTGAATCGCTTGGAAAGTTGCCGGGCCTTCTCAAAGTGGCGGACTTGGTTGATGGCGCGCCTGATGAGAAATCCATCCGCCTCATCACCGGCGATTTTTTTGAGAGTGGCGGCGTAACTCGCGTGGTCGATCATTTTCTCGCCAAGCCCGCGATTGAGGGCATTCAACACCTCCAGTTCTCCGAGGAGAGTATAGGGCATCGGCGCGGTGAATCGCTGGGCAATTCTGCAGGCGGGAACATGCAATGCGTCGCGCTCCACAAAAAGCGAAGCGAGAAATGAGGAATCACAAAAGGTCATTCCCGCGCCCGGATCAGAATGCCTGAAATATCGGCCTCGCCTGATTTGCCATCCTTCGAGGCTGCATAGCGTCGCATAAAATCCAACCGGGCCGGTTCGTTGTCCGCAGGGTCCGCTGGAACCAACTTGGCAACCATCCGCCCGGCCTTCGTAATTCCAACCGCACCAGACTCGGCCAACCACCCCTCTACTTCGGGAAATCTGGTTCGGATATCCCGAACAGTTGCAGTTTTCATGCGTGAACCCTCTCATGTTTCACGCGTAAACGCAAGAAAAGATGATCAGGGGACGGTCCCGCCATTCGGGTCACCATTCGGGTCAGGCCTTGCGGTTTGACATTGGGGGTAATTGTCGCGGGGTTTGCGGCGCCCGGCACCAAAAATCCCCCGGCCACTCCTTCGCATGATCGCCTGGGTTGGGGATGCCATTTCTGTCGCGACGGGAAAACCCTTTGACCTCACGTCCTCACGCTATCGAAGCATGGCCAGCGACTACCCGGTGGCGTGGTTTTGCTGAGGTCAGCGGCCCCAGCTACACCCGGGCCTGGCCCGATCAGACGAATGTGGTTCGATCAATTCCACTGACTCCCGCATCTCGACGCCTGACTCCTCTTCTTTCCCCATTTTATCCTTCCGCTTTCCGCTTTTTTCCCTCCCCTCCCTATCGCGGATACATCGCGGGGATTTTCTGGGAGCGAAACCGTCGGTAGATGGAAAAATCTCTACGATCTGTTGTAATCACCTGCGCGTCCGGGAAGACCTCCGAGAGAGTGACAAGCGAAGCATCGCCCGCATCCATCTGAGGATATTTTATCATCAGTTCCTGGGTTCGTTCGAGATGTGTCGGCCAGGGGCGCAACAGTTGGAGAGCTCCTTTTCTGACCAGGGACAAAAGCGCATGGGCCGGTTGGGAGTTTCCTCCAAGATTCCAGCAGGCCTCGCCCAAAATCACTTCGCTTGTATGCAAAGGGCCTCTTGTCGCAGACAACACGGAAACGCTCCAGGCGTGCCACTGGTCGGCGGCATTGAGCCAACCGATGAGCGGACCCGCATCAACGAGAGTCCGAACGTTCATACCCTTCGCGGCTGGAAAGATCTCGTGGTCCACGGATCATCCCCTTGTAAGGAGCCGCCAGAGTTGTAAAATCCACCTCACTCTCCAATTCCCTGGAAATCGCCCGCCGAATCGTCTCCGAAAACCCCTCCTTCCGCTCGGTCGCGCGCTTTCGTAACTTGAGGCTCAGTTCGTCGGGAATCTTTACCGTGACCGTCTTCATGTAAGACCGAATGTATTACCATCTGAAATATCTGCCAAGAAAAATGAAACTTCGTTTCAATTCGCGCTTGATGCCGTGGCTTTGAAACCGAAATTGGGGTCAGGGTGGAATGGCGCTTACTTAGGCACACTTCCGATGGAGGGCGTTTCGCAGCTCGGTGTGTTGGAATTCGCTCAGACAAATTGGTGTCCCATGGGTCTGAATGAGTCGGACCGCGTCCGGGGAATTTTTTTCGCGAACATACAGCTTGAGCAGAATGCCCGGATCAAAATAGATCTTCAAAACCGCTCCTCCCTCAGCTCATCCAAAATGGATTGCGAATCTGATACCACCCGACTTCCGTAGGTGGAGTCAAGACGGTCCAAATAGTTCGGCAACTCCGGTGATTTTTTTTCAATCGCCACCAGCTTGGCCACTGGCACGTTTCGCCTCTTAATCACAATCGGCTCACCGTCGGAGAGGGCTGCAAGAACCCGACTGAAATTATGCTGGACACTATAGACAGATGCGGTCTTTATGACGCATACATTCACGCATGATTGGTTTTTTCGCAACCGATTTTTTCAAGGCGCCCTGGATGGGTTCTCGCCGCGAGGCGAAATTATTTATTTTCACTTTCGACCTTGTTCCCGTCCGGGATGCGTCGGCAACGGCCAAGAGCCTGGCCGCACTCCTGTCCGATCCCGCTCTGCGCAAACGCATGGGCCAAGCCGGGCGCGCCCGTTATGAGGACCGCTATCGCGTGGAAGTCTTTCAACGCGGGATGGAAGACGCTCTGAGTTCTGTCGGGGGGACTGCGGAGAAAGTGGGAAGGTGAAAGGTGAAAAAGTATCAAGGCAACGGATCGGACGGAGTCGGAACGGCCAGGCTTTCAATCCTTCCCTCCATCTTTCCCTTCGCGTCCTCTGGGGTGGGCGTCCTTTAACCTCCCGGTAAATTTTTGCGAGATATTCCCCAATCACCCCCAAGCAGATTAATTGCACGCCCCCCCTGGCATCAACCAACCCGAAGTTCCCGCTATCGGGAGGCACCAGCTTCCCGGTCAGCCGCTCAAAAACCCAATGGAAAACACTAATCCAAGCCTTCCGTCCGGAGGTTTCGGCCCGGGAGGCCCGTTGCAGCGCTTTTTCCGCCCTCATCCTTCGCGTCCTTTGCGTCCGTTGCGTGAGGTCCTCTTCGGTCGTGGCGGACGGGGAAAAGGGTTTGCGCCACTAAAGTCCAACGACTACCTTCATTATCAATGACACTAGGCTGCCATTTCGCTCCTCTCCTCATCTAAAATGAATCCGAAAACTCTATCCTCTCGCGGCATGCCGAGATGGCGAGACCGACAAGCTTCCCTGCCCTTGCCAGAGAAGGTTCGTCTGATCGGCCAACTCATCCTTGAAACCCGCCGCCTGGAAGACATTAAATTGCAATGCAGGAAGTCTGCGACATTCTCGAACAACTCGTTCAAGACGGGACACTGAAAAATTACGCACTCGGAGGAGCTACCGCCGCAGGTTTTCATGGCGAACCACTGGCGACGCGTGATATTGATGTTTTCGTTTTTCTCGAACCTCTGCCGGGAAGCATCCTGATCACATTCGACAAACTCTTCACGCGGTTGAACGAGATGGGATTCAGCGAATTCGACGAAGAAGGGATCTTGATCCACGGCTTTCCTGTCCAATTTTTAAGTGCTTCTCCCGGATTGGAGGCGGAAGCCCTCGAACAAGCACACGCCTTCGAATGGGAGGGCCACCGGATTCGCGTTATGCGTCCCGAATACCTTGCGGCCATCGCAGTTGCGACTGGTCGCCCAAAGGATCGTGCCCGGCTTGTCTATCTGGCTAGCCTTGAGAAATTTGATGACATCGCTTTTGAAAATGCCCTTGGTCGCCACGGTTTACTCGACCGCGGACGACAATGGAAAGACGCCCTCGGCCTCTCGTCTTAGCGCAGCCTGTTTCGCCGCTCACCATTCCACTTTGCTCGCATTTGACATTTCATCCAATTGGTCTATTTTAGACAGTCATGACGACAGTTGCAGCCAATAAAGCGAAACAAAACTTTGGCCAAATCTTGGATTTCGCTCAGCGAGAGCCGGTTCTTATCCAAAAACATAATCGCCCTGCGGCTGTCCTGCTCTCCACTCAAGAATATGAACGACTTTGCGGAATTAACCGGGCCGAGTTTGCGGATTTTTGTCAGCGGGTAGGAGATCGGGCCGAGAAGGCGGGTCTTACTGAAGACGGTCTCGCAAGCATGCTCAGCGGCGCATGATTTCCGGCCGCCACTGGGTGGTGGATACAAACACCCTCGTCAGTCATTTGCTGAGCCCTCGATCTCTGCCGTCCAAGGCCGTTCAAAAAGCCCTCTCTTCGGGAGACTTGCTGGTGTCGGAACACACGTTGGAGGAATTGGCGGATGTTCTCGCCCGGCCCAAGTTTGAAAAATATTTGTCCCGCGTCGAAAGGCAGTCATTCTTCCGAGTACTGAGTCGCGTCGCCATTCGCATAACTAGAGCCTGTCCGAAAAGACGGATTTAAAAATGAGGCTCAAAAATGACGATTTTTTCACCTGTTTTCGGCCAGCGAAAACCACAACATATAGACATTTTCCCAAACTCGCTTTTTTGGAACGGGCGATTATCAACAACTTACGTCAAAAAGGCACACCTCTCTTGTGGTTGTGCTTTTTAGGTGCGCGGCCTTTAGGCCGCCTTGGCCTCGACCTGCTGGTCGCATGCCCACGGCAGGCGAGCGACGACCCAGAGGTTGTGGGCTAATACGGCCCAGGCCACTTGAAGTTGCCGGTTCTTGAACCCTTTGGCTCGCGGCGTTCCGTCCAAAAATACGTTCTTCAATATGCCCACCCTTCCCTCGGTTTGCGCGCGGCGACTCAGGGCAGACGCGAAGACTTCATCCTTCTCCATACGATGGGCGAGTTCCTGCGGATTCCTCGGACACAGTCCGTTGAAAACCCCCTCATCCTCAATCGTTTGACGATTATCTTTACTCTCGAAACCGCGGTCGCCGATGATTCCGGCGAGCTGCCCTCCGCTCTTTTCCTTCATCCCGCAATAGCGTTGATCAAGCCACTTGGCATCCCCCGGTGAGCGATCCTTCATCAACTCGTGGTCGAGAATGTAACCATCAGCGGTTTCCCCCAAAAACAGACTGTTTCCGAATTCCACGGCCGCCCCCGCTTTTCCTCTCACGATCACATGGATCTCGCTCTCGTAAAGGCTCAGGATCTTATCCTTGCTCGGCACCTGCCGCCCCCCGATCACTCGCTCGTGCGCCTGGCGTTTGGCTTCCGGCATCTGTGCGATCACGTTGTCCATCCCTCGCAGGATCACTTCCGCTTCCGCTCGCGTGAGATCGCTTTCCTCCCAGCAGTCATCCAGGAGTCCACGGTAACGCCGGGCATGTTTGAGCACCACGTCGCACAGGGATTTCATTCGACGGAGGATTTTCTTACGCGCTTTCTTACGGTCTGTTTTCCCTCCGGTTTTCGTCCCCGTCCCGGCGGTCATCGCCATGCAAAGCGCGTTCATCTTGCGCAAGAAACTCTCTGGCTCCGGCATGCGATGCAATAGCCCGTGGCGACGGATCGTCAAAAGGTGTCCCGTCAGCGACCTCACCCCGTCGCGCAGGAGAACCCAGTCCACCGGAAAGTGAATGTTCGCCTTCAAGCACGTCGAGTCCACCCACACCACCGCCATGTCCAGTTCGTGCTCCAGCCCGATGATTTTCGCCCGCGCCTCGTCCCGCAGCGCCTCGCTCAGGGTGTCAAGCAACGTGCCCATTTGCTCTGCCGGAAGCCACTTCGCGTAATCGTTGAGCGTGCTTTTTGACGGAGCCCTCACCACCGGAATACGCTGCACCCGGCAGAACCACTGGTAAAGTTCGCACATGGCCAACTGCCGACTCATCTCCCGGTAGCCCACGCCGATCAGGTTCTTGAGCACCATGCACCGCAGTGCCTGGCTGCTTTGTTTCTGATATCGCCCGATGGCGTCTGGGCCGGAAAGCACTTTCTCTCCGGCCGCTTCCAGCTTGGCCACACGGGCTTTGAAGCGCTCCGTGCTCAGCTCCACAAACCGGAATTCCAGCCCGCTGCCGTGCAAAATCCGGTCGACGCGCTCCAGCAACCGCTTGTGATCCGCGTAATCTTTATTTCCGAAAACCGGAACAATTTCTGGACTCAGGAACTCTTGGAAGGATATGATCTTGCTCATCGGTGTGTGTGTTTTTCAGTGTGCAAAACCGAAGTATAAACACCCGATTTGGGGCATGGCAGCATTTTTTGCTGTCCATGCCTTCTTTTTTTGGCCTTCAAACCCGCTCCATTGCTTGCTCTCCGTCATTCCGGACAGGCTCTA
>Ga0222659_1001001_pt1 | contig 12396 bp, 7 predicted proteins | sample AntAcemetagen547_FD_179850 | JGI IMG/M metagenome (GOLD analysis project Ga0222659, IMG submission 179850) | Saline water microbial communities from Ace Lake, Antarctica - #547 | ecosystem: Environmental > Aquatic > Non-marine Saline and Alkaline > Saline | place: Antarctica: Ace Lake | collected...
TTCTCTTCCCCCGGGGTACCCCGAGGGAAGAGAAGAGCCGAAAATGTGTCGAAGCCAGCGGACTAGCAGAAAGGAAGTATGGAAGAACACCACAAAAAATGTGACAACTTTAGATCAGGACTTGACCGCGGTCAATTTTGTCCTAGCGAAACAGCCTCAAAACACCATAGGACTTGAGTTCTGTAGTTTTCGCTAGGGCAAGATTGCCCGCCAAGGCTAGGGCTGTCTGGTGACCGTGCTCCGATCAATGGCTCACGTCGACTTTAGCCCCTTTGCTTTGACCAATTCCGCTAAGGAGATCGTTAAACCAAGGAAAGTCGATGTCGAAGGGTTTACCGCCTTTGATACGGGGGAATTCGATGGCACGTAATTCGTCGTTTTGTTCTTCGTCTTCACCGATGACTCCCGTTTCCCGTCGCAAGGCGCAATCGGCTCCCAAGGTCGCGCAACGTTTAATGAGTTCAATGTCGGCTTCGTTACTTGCGGCGGCTCGACTATAGTATCCACTCTTCTGAATGAGGGTTTTCTCTGCATCCAACATGGATGCGAACTGTTTTCCAAACCAAGCGCCGGGGTTAACGGCATCTAGTTTGACGTGGCCAAAAGCATCGCGAGGTACGTCTTCGCCCGCGGCTTCCATTTGGGCAACAATCGAGTCTAGCCCAGCACCTTCGGAGATGAAGATGTTTACACAGTCCTGTTCGTCCATGATCGCTTTTAGGCGAGTCGCTTCCGCTTTCAGATCCACATCCATTTCCGGTACGAAGACCGCGTGGACTTCTTTGCGCATTCGTGAAAGCCCCAGCGATGGTACAAAATCCATGGTGTCGAGTAGGTTGCGATACTCAACCGCGGTAGCGGCGGTGAGCCAACCGCAATTACGTCCCATGACTTCATGAATGATGAGCATGCGGGGGTTAGCATTGTGCTCGGCTACCACATTTGCAAAGTACTTCGCACCTTCCTCGGCTGCGGTCCACGCGCCCAGAGATTGTTTGATGGGAATGACATCGTTATCGATGGTTTTGGGGAGGCCTACAACCGTAAGCTCGTAATCATTGGAAGCCAAGAAAGCGGCGAGGTCGGCCGCGGTGGTATTGGTGTCGTCGCCACCAATGGTGTGAAGCACATCCACACCATCTTTTATGAGTTGGTCGGCGGCTACTTCGAGAGGGTTTTCCCCTTCTTTGACCAGTCCGCGTTTTACGCAGTCTTTCAGGTTTGTGAGCTTCACTCGGCTGTTGCCGATGGGGCTGCCCCCGTGTTTGTAAAGAATCGCTGCATTCTTGCGAATCTCGTCGGTAATAGGAATGGATTCTCCCAACAGTAGCCCTTTGTATCCGCTGGTATAAGCGATGAGCTCCACATCCGGAGCCACTTCGTTGTATCGCTCGATTAATGCGGCGATGGAGGAGGACAGGCAGGGGGCGAGACCTCCAGCGGTCAGAAAGGCAACTTTTTTTACGTCAGACATTGGGTATTTCTCTTTGAGTTTGCAGATAGTGAATATGCGCCCCGCTACCTTATGGATCGCCCTGGGGCAAGCGGAATGTTCAATCGAGCATGAAGCGTTTCCAGGTCCGATTTGTGTTTTCGATATAGATTCCCTGAATGGGGCCAAAGGAAATCGACGTCTCGTCTGTGGAGAAGCGGTTTTCCGTGAGGATCAAATAGGGATGCTCCCTCTTCAGCGAAAATTCTAAAGGTTGTGCATCCAGGTTTCGGGGGTTCCAGGGAAGCGGAAGGCGATCGCTGGTAAATCCCTCACGCCACAGCATACTGACCACTCCATCGCTGGCGACAAGCTTGGCGTCGGGATAGTCATCCAGCCATGCCTCTAATTCCGCTACATTGATTGTGGAGTCCATTTGGGGGCCATTTCCGAAAAGATACATATCCTGCAACTCGACGGGTTCTCTGTTTAAATGACCCGGGACATAGGAAAATTCAACCCACTCTATTTTTTGAGCCGGCCAAAAAATATCCATCTGATTCTGGAAGCCTTTGAAGTAAACCCGATCTCCGGAAACGTAAGACGTCCCTAGACGTTTTTGGGTTTTGGCCAGTACGAACACCTGGCCGCCTCTTCCGGCCCTTACCTCATACTGGTAAGGCAAGGATGCGCCCGGGCCAACGGTCAAACGTAATCCGTTTAGCTTCGTTGCTTCGTCGAATGTAATACGAATCGGATTTTCGTTTAGGTCGAGGGCTTCAGGAACTTGAATACGTTTGAAGTTTGCTAAGACATCCATCGGCACTGTTGGCATCCTCATTACGTTGAAACGTCCTACAGATGTGACAGGGGGCATGGGGATCCCCATTGCGGATAGGGATCCTTTAATAAATGGTTCGTAATCTTTTGGAAATAGATAACCAGCTTGAGGGCTCTTATACCAAGCCAGTTGAGCACCCCGCCGGCGTTCATCATAGGAAGACGTGAAGGTCGGGCTTTTACCCGCTTGAAAGGTGAAGGCTGACATACGGTGTCCCTCCATTTCTGATCCCACCATGCGTAGGTGAGTGAGGTTGTGCGAGCGAGCTACCTCGATGACCTCTTGGACAAGGGTAATTTTTTCTTCGGTTCTTCGCTGATAATGCATCAGGCTTATAGGATAAGAGATAAGCTGAAGTAGCAGCCAACCCCCAAAAGAAACCTGTGCCACGATCGATACGGGGCGGAGGCTGGAGGATATAGCCAAGCTCAAGAAAATCGAGCAAATCAGCACAAAGGGGGCTATGACATATCGGGGAATAAAGCCCGCCATGGGATGCGGAAAATAGAGGATAGAAAATAAGACTACGAATAGTCCGCAAAGTGCCAAACCACGTAGAGAAACCGATGTAGGTTTTTTGAAGATTCCGATGGTTCCCGTTAAGATAAACAGGATATAGGGAAGTGCATAAACAGTTGGTGAAAAGAGGTTCTGGCCTCTCCACCATACTAGTTCTTTTAGGTTATGACGGAAGAGGCCACGAATACTAAAGGAAAGTTTCTCAAGAGAAATACCTTCAAAGAGAGGAGGCGACGAGGGGTTCTGATTAGACAATAAAATTTGAGGAATCACGGCTAAGGCAAGCGCGATGAGAACCCATGCGAAAGGTAACCATTTTTTTGGGGTTCTCCAATTCGGGATCAGCAGAAACAGCCATATCAATCCAGCTACCCCAATGAAGGGGAACACTTGTAAGTTCGTCCAAGCTCCGAGAAAGGCAACTAAACTGAAAAAGAGAGCATCCTTGACTGGAGCATAGCTTCTGGTTTTTAGGCGTAGGGCGGCGTGAAGGATCATCACCATTCCAAATATATACATTTCCGGATATCCCCCATAGGGAACGGTAGTGTACCAAAGGATTTCTTGTGCGGGGAAAGCGACTAACAAACTTCCGGCGAGAGCGCCCTTCCAAGGAACATCTTGTTTAAGAAAGAAATAAAGCAGTACCGACCAGCCAGCTCCGAAGAGAGAAGGAACGAGGGACATGGTGCAAGGACTTGTACCGAATAGCTCAAACACCCCTGCCGTTAAGTAAGCTTCTAGGGCTCCCATATAGCCTTGGCCCGTAAAAAAAAGAGGCCGCGCGCCTTCTTGAATATCCATGGCCATTAGGCCAACAATCGCAGTGTCGAGAGTGGGGGCATGAGCATTCCAGCCCCAAATCAGGCGGAGGATGGCTCCCAAAATATAGAGCCCAAGTGGAATCCAAACCCCTTCAATGCGTTGGGTCTTCAAGACCGATGATCCAGTGTAAGGTGGCGTAGGCCATGGGGGCGAATACCGATGAGACGAATATCAAATTCTTGCGAAACCGGGTAAAGCTCTGCGGGTGCTGTGACTTTCCAATTCTCTGACCAGTTGTACTTAAGAATAATTTGCTCGGCATCCTCCTCAAGATTCACTTCGATCCGATTCATTTCGGCATGAACGTTTCCACGTCCCTCCACGAGCATATTATTTTCTCGTAGAACTTTGTACACCTGAACGCCACCGTTTTGGTATCGTAGCTGATAGTGCTCGGGATGCTGCTTAAATGCAGCCACCCAGCTTTGGTGGTAGGTCATAACGTGGGTGACGTTATAGATTTCCAAATAGCGAAACACACCCTCTGGTCCTTCGTTTAAGACCTTGCGGGGAGGGCACTGGTACTCCACTAATTTTGGGCTGAAGCCGTAATAGTCGCAAGAGATCATTTCACGTCCGATCATCAAAGGCATAGCCGCTACTTTGGCTCCACCATATCCGTGCACCGCCCGTCCGGCTATGAGCACCCGACCTCCCTCAGAAAGGTCCTGTTTGAGCCAGTCCATCAGTTCGGCGGTATGAGAGGGCATGGTCTGAAAATCCATCATCCCTCGGTTCGAATAGATTTTATAGCCTTCATACCCACCGAGGAGTAACAAAGATAGCATCCAAGCCACGAGGGACTGGCTTAGAGCGGACGATAGAGGTTTGGTGGATGTACGCTTTATCTCTTCCCATTGAGAAAAAATGTGGTCCATTCCTAATGCCGCTGCAATTGCGCAGACCAAAGTCGCCGGAATAATCTGGCGTTCCCATTGCAGAAGAGGAGTAACCTCTTCGCCCCAGCCAGCCAGTAAAGCGGAGCCCAACACAAAGCTTCCCATCATTCGACCACGTGCCCTATTTTTATCAATAAAGAGTTGGCTTAGACCTACGACAACAATCAGTGGGTGTATTCCCTGAAGTAAATCACCTAGCAGGTGTGAGCCACTGATTATATGTTCACCAAAGGTCTTGGAAATTTGTCCGGTCACAAAAGCGTTAATTGGCGAATAGCGGATAGGAACCAACGCGAGAGGATACAAAAGGAATACGAGACAGGCCGCACAAATAAAAAGCCAGAGAAGTTTTCGACCATTCCAGAACCTGAACATGGACAGGATAGCGAGTCCAAGCGGGATACTGCAGAGGATCGCTCCCGGCCAGCAGAGAGCCAGTGCCGAGCTTACAATCAGTGCACAAGCGATGGATGCGGTTTTTTTGAGGCTATCGGCATGAAAAAACCTCCAAAAAAGCGAGAGGATGAGTGCAAACAAACTTAGGGAAAAAATTGAGGGAAGGGTCCCATAATGAAGAATGTGGGTGAAGTACCGTTGACCGGGCACTAAAAATAAAAGCGCCGTAATCCATGCCGCCCGACGACTCCCATCAAAAAGCCGAGTTGCCATGTATCCGCCTACTGGAACCAGCCCCATAAATGTAACTGCAAGCATGGGGGTATATAAGCTGTCAATCGACATGAAACGGAGAAAAGGATACCACAAAAGGGCTAGCGACCATACCCCAGATGCAACTAAATAGGGAACGGGTTTGCCTCCGTTCCAATTGGGATCGTAAAAAGAAGGATGAGGAAAGCCTTCGATAAAGGTCGTAAACCGATAATAAAAGGAACTGTGGTCCATTCGATATAAAGGCTCAAAGCCTGTCTCACGGCCAAGGGTCGCTAGGCAGGCACCTATAACAAAAAACAGAAGTCCTAAAAAGACGTTCTCTTTTATCAGCCCCGGTTTGATACCTAGGATGATAGAAAACCCAGTGGTTAAAAGAAGGGATCGAAAGAGCCAAGATTCAAAAAAACGGTTCCCTTCCCAACCCCAGTCTGGCATGAAAAACCAAATATTTTCTGTAATTCCGCTACTTAAATAAATAAGTAAGAGCCCAAACACTGCGATATGTGAAAGCACCGGGCCCCTCGGATCGTCTTCGTTGCTTTTCTTACGCCCCAAGTAGACGGTTGTAGTTAAGATCGTACCCAGACCGACCATGGTTGCTACAGCATTTTTCAGATGTAGAAAATCGGCCTGAGTGGAGAGAAGCAGCATTAGAACCAAAACCATCCCGACAGCACAAACTACCCGGAAGAGGGCACGTCTATTTAGTGATGTGATGAATGTGAGTTTCATAGGTCCTTACCAGAACTATACATTTCTGATGCTCTGATTGACAATTCAAATATGAATCATATAGAAAATGAGTGATTTTTACATTACCCTCCTTTAAAAAACTCGGGCCTGATCTCGCGGGTGGTGTTACCACCGCAATTATTTCCCTTCCCTTAGCTTTGGCATTCGGGGTCGCCTCAGGTGCTGGGGCAAAATCCGGCTTAATTGGGGCCGTTTTAGTGGGCTTATTGGCGGCAATTTTCGGAAGCTGCAAGCGACTAATTTCCGAACCTACGGGACCCATGACGGTGATTATGACGGCGGTCATCGCCTCCATTACCGCATCCTATCCTGAACAGGGATTAGCCATGGCTTTCACGGTAGTCATGATTGCGGGCTTGGTTCAGATTCTAATTGGAGTCCTCAAATTGGGTAAATTCATTACTCTGATGCCCTACTGTGTGATTTCCGGTTTTATGTCGGGGATTGGCGTGTTGTTAATCCTGATGCAACTACCTCCTTTTTTGGGCGTGGATTCTCCGGGAGGAGGAGCTGTGGGGATATTGAGGGCCGTACCGGCAATGGTGAGCTCCATTGCCTTGCCTGAATTAGGCTTGGGCCTATTTGCTTTCTTGATCTTGTTTTTTTACCCCAAGGCTTGGCGGAAAAAATGTCCGCCCCAACTGGTGGCACTTTTGGCGGGTACGCTCGTTTCTATTTTGTTGTTTGATGCGGATACGGTTCGCAGAATTGGTAGAATCCCCATGGGGCTACCCGAGCTTCAGATACCTACCTTCAGCCCAGAAATGCTCAACCGGATATTGATTGATGGCATTGTCCTTGGGGTATTGGGATGTATCGACACGTTGCTCACAGCTATGATTGCGGATAGTTTGACCCGGGAGTATCATAACAGCGACCGAGAACTCGTGGGACAGGGCATTGCGAACTTCGTTTCTGGCCTGTTTGGAGGATTACCCGGGGCAGGGGCCACTATGGGTACGGTGGTAAATATTCAGACCGGAGCCCGTAGTAATTTGGCCGGAATTTTTAGAGCGTTAATTCTTCTAACCCTTTTATTAGGTGCGGCGCCTCTTCTTTCCCCGGTACCCATGGCGGTACTAGCCGCCATTGCCCTGAAAGTGGGAATCGATATTTTAGACTGGAGTTTCATGCAGCGGGTGCATCACTTTTCTCGTTCCTCTACTTATATGATGTGGATCGTGTTGCTCCTGACAGTGTTTGTTGATTTGGTGATGGCGGTGGGGGTTGGGGTATTCATCGCAAACTTACTTACTATTAAGCGCCTTTCCGACCTCTCGGCCAAAGAAGTGCGCACCATCGGTCTAAATGAAGCCGGCGAGGAATTACCGGTTGATGAAAAAGTCCTTATGGAGGTAGCGGCAGGCAAGGTGCTGTTATTTCAATTGAACGGCCCCATGATTTTTGGTGTTGCCAAAGCTATCGCCCGTGAGCATGCGGCTATGAAGCATGCTAAAGTTTTGGTTCTCGATCTGAGCAAAGTGACGTTACTTGGGGTTACGGTGTCTTTAGCTCTGGAAAATATGGTAAAAGACGCCATAAGTGACGAGGGAATAGTTTTAGTAGCTGGAGCGCAGCAAAGTACCCGAGAACGCTTAGATAAGTTCGGATTTTTTGAAGTGGAAGGGTTAGAATTTATGGCGGATCGTAAGACCGCATTACTCCGCTCCGTTGAGTGGTTGAAAGAACAAGGAGAGATTTTATGATCGGCAGTATGACCAAACCTTGGATGTTAGGGGATACATTGATGCGGCGTGATCTCCGCTTGTTGTGTTGGATGTTGCGTAATGAATTAATCCTCGAAGGCAACGACGATATTTGGGGCGAAATTGTGAAAATGCGTCTGCTGGCGGTTCGCCACGAAGATGGCGATTCCAAGGCCGATCTAGAATTAGCCACACTTTTTCAAAAAGTTCCGCTCGAAAAGTTGGACCAAGCTCTCCGTATTCTCGGAATCTTTTTTGACTTTGCCAATGTTTCCGAAGATCTGCAGCGCGAGCGAGTGCTTAAAGACCGCCGTAAAACTAATCGGTTGAAAGACGGTTTAGATGACCGCTTGCAAAATTTTAAATCTGCACCGTTAAGCGTGGCTCAACAAAAGAATCTTTTAGAGAATCTTCAAGCCGAATTTGTATTTACCGCTCACCCTACAGAAGCGAAACGCCAAACGATTCGAAGGATTTTAGGACGAATTCGTTCCTGGCTTCGGCGTATAGATGGTACCCAAGATCGTACGATACGGTCTTCACTCCTGCGTTCACTTCGTGAAGATGTTCGGACGTTGCTACGTACCGACCCTCTGCATCCTCACCGTCCTGAGGTTCTTGAAGAGTTGGACCGGGCGCTCTATGTGAGCGATACCTTATGGAAGGCGGCACCCGCTTTGGTGAAATCAGTTGATAAAGCGTTGGGCGCTCCTTCAAATCCGTTGAAGTTTGGTTGTTGGATCGGTGGAGACCGTGATGGACATCCGCATGTGACCGTAGACGTGACTCGGGAAACCTTAGGTCGCTTACGTTCACGAGCCTTGAAGTTACATCTCGAAGAATGCACGTCCTTGAAAGATCGCCTCCCTATGCGATGTAGAAACGAGAAAGCTGCAGAAATTTTAGAAGTCTTGGTATCCGAAGTGGACAGTGAGCGCTTGACTGCAAAACTATCGCGTATTCATCCCGAAGAACATTACCGTCGAGCCTTCGAATCTATTCGGATTCGACTTCAAGAGGAAGACGTCCGTTTCGAATTCGGAGGTGAACTCGAAAAAGTTCAACTTCAAATCACCAAGGCGATGAAATTGGATGGGTTGCTGGGGACGAACTTCACGCGTCTTCAAAATTGGCGTCGGCGCACTCGAGTGTTTGGATTGCAATTCATGCGCTTAGATATCCGTGAAAATAGTGTGGGATATCGCAGCTTGATGAAGTCTCTTTTGAAGCTTTTAGGTGAAGATCCAAGCCGGGTGGATCAGGACCGCTTAGATGGCCTTTGGGAACAAGACTTTGCCGAAATCCCCCAAGAGATCTTAAAAGAGAAACTGGATGAACGGGCCTTTGATTTGTTGGCGGTTACACGACTGATGCAAGAGTGGGGCACCGAGTATTCTGCAGAAGGAATCGGAGTAAACGTCATTAGTATGACCCACTGTGTAGGGGATGTGCTCTGGGTGCTTTGGCTCCATAAACTTGTTCAAAGCTGGCGTGGAGATTCGAGCTTTACTGTGCCGATTGCGCCTCTTTTTGAAACCATTGATGACTTGCAACGCGCTTCGGTAATGCTTACCGAGCTATTCAACCATCCCATCTATCTCGAATGGCTTGAACAACAAGATCGTCGTCAGACCGTGATGGTGGGGTATTCGGATAGTGCTAAAGACGGTGGATACCTTGCCGCATGCTGGGCTTTGTATGAAGGTCAGGAGCAGATGCAAAAAACGGCAGATGTTAATCGCATTCATCTCACCTGTTTTCATGGACGTGGAGGCGCCTTGGGGCGTGGAGGTGGTCCTGCTGCTCGTGCGATCGAAGCCTTGCCCCCGTCGGAAGCAGATGCACACATTCGGATGACCGAACAAGGAGAGGTGATTGCCGATCGCTTTGCCGATCCCGCCTTGGCTCATCGTCATATGGAACAAATTTTAGGCGGACTCGTTCTTCATGCGGCCGGTACGCCCAATCCTCAAAATGAATGGCGGGACTGCATGACCGCGTTTTCAGGCTTAGGACGACAGGCCTATCTCGATTTATTTGAATATGAGGGATTCCCCATTTACTTCCGCGAAGCAACGCCCATGAGTTGTATCGAAAATTTACCCATTGGATCACGCCCCAGCCGACGACATGGCGTCAACTCGCTGGAAGATTTACGTGCCATCCCTTACACCTTTTCTTGGACGCAGAGTCGTCAGCTGATCAACGCCTTTTATGGTCTCGGGTCCGCATGGGAGGGCTTAAGCCGGAAGCAGCGTTTGGTTTGTTTGCGAATGTATCACGAATGGCCCTTCTTCAAGTCGATGATCGATAACGCTGAATTAGCGCTAACAAAATGTGATGAAGTTATTGCTCTCGAATATTCAAAACTGGTTGAAGATCAGAAAATCGGACAGTACTTTGGAGGGAAAATCGTTGAGGAAATGTCACGTACCCGCCAAGCTATTCTGAGCATAACCGAACGGCCTTCTCTGATGTCGGAAACCGCTTGGTTACGTCGCTCTGTTGAGATCCGTAAACCTTTCATTGATGTATTGAATCATATTCAGATTGAATTGCTCAAGCGTCAACAAAAAGAAGGGGTACAGGAAGATCTACAGCGTAGCCTTCGACTTTCCGTTCAAGGGATCGCTGCTGGGTTACGGACGACGGGGTAAATAGTTAAAAGTTTTGGTTCATAATGTTCGAACTTTGGGGTAAGTTGTATTTATGAAACGTATCCCTATTATGCTTTTGGCTTTATTCGTTCCTTTCGTTTCCCAAGCGTTAGTCGCTCCTAATGGAGCTTTGACCACATCGGATCCTTCTGGAACCGTAGGCTTCGAAGACTTGGACTTGGACTACGTAGTGCGATTTAACAACAGCTCTTCAGTAGCTATAGCTCCCCACTGGTTGCTTACTGCCGCACATGTTGCGGACGATGCTGGACATAGCTCTGTAATTGTAGGCGGAACGACCTACAATCAAGATGGCGAATTTTATCATCCAACTGCTGACCTTGCTTTGATCAGACTTGATGCACCTTTACCTGGTAGTTATGATATTTATACTGGTGGGTATTCGGCCTTGAGACCACAAGTTGCGATGGTTGGTTATGGTGGAGTTGGTACCATTCCAAGTTCAACAAACTTCACCATAAGTTCTTCGGGAAGGGGAACCCAGCGCTGGGGAACCAATCAAATTGATGCTCTCGTCAATTATACGGGAGGCTTTGGAAATGCAAATCAGGGTTTCCAGATGTTGTTCAATACCTCAGAGCCAGACTCTACAAATGAAGCCGGGGTTGGCATAGGGGACTCTGGTGGTGCGGTCTTTTACGATGATGCAGGGGCCTGGAAACTGGCAGGAATTATGACCGATGCTTCAACTGGCGGGTCTTTGGATTCTATTTTGGCTATTGATGTCCAGCAGTATGACTCTTGGATCATATCCGTGATCCCTGAACCTGCTCCTTGGCTTCTTTTAAGTACGGCTTTGGGGCTAGTGCTACTGGTTCAATACGTCCGTCGCCCGCGCTCTCCGAGTGTGAAAATACAATCCGTATGACCGTAAGCTGAAATTTCGGCCAGTGATGCAAAAGTAGAAGTCTTTGGTTACTAGTTCTGCGCTCGGAGATCGAGGACTAGACTTTCGCAGCTTTCGCCCTAGCCATCACATCTTCCGCCATGCGTACACTGGCTTGATCGATCATGGAATCGCCGATCGATCCTGCGCCTTTTCCTTCGGAGAGAGCTTTTTGATAAGCTTTTATAACTTGTTCCGCCCGCTCGATTTCATCGGGGCTAGGGGAGAAGGCTGTATTTACGCCTTCGATTTGGGACGGGTGAATACACCATTTTCCATCAAACCCAAGGGCCCGACTACGGGCGCTTGCTACCTTGAGTCCCTCTGTATCCCGGAAGTTTCCATAAGGTGCGTCGATGACCTTTAGGCCTTCGGCTTTTCCACAAAGGATCAGACGACTATACACAAAGTGCAAGGGATCTCCTGGATAAACGCCGTCGTTTTCACCATGCCCGGATATCGAACTCAGGGGCATATTGATGCTAGCCGAATAATCCGCAATTCCGAATACCAAACAGCGAACACGCGATGAAGCGGCCGTAATTTCTGGAGCATCACGTAAAGCCCTTGCGCTCTCTATAATAAGTTCAAGGCCTACTTTACAGTTCAAGGCACTCAGTAAATGGTCGAGATAATGAATTTGAGATGCTGTTTCAACCTTTGGTACCACCAGAGTATCTATACGATCCCCCACTTCGGGAATGATCTCCAGAATGTCCTGAAGCGCAAAGGGACCCGCTAAATCATTGATTCGAACGCTAAGGGTTTGACCTTGCCACTTTAGATTTCGAATCGAATCAATGATCGTTTTACGTGCAAAAATCTTTTCGTCGGGAGGGCAGCTATCCTCTAAATCTAACATGACGACATCTGCATCTGAAGCCGCAGCTTTTTCATGCATGGATGCCCGGTGACCCGGAACCGAAAGAATACTTCTACGGAGTGTGCTCATGAAAGACGTATAGGGAGACGAACTTGAGTGGTCAATCGGAACTACAGGAAAACAAGCCTGGAAACGTGGTCGGCATCGTTTACGGCCCGAGAATCTTATCTACGGAGTGTGCTCATGGCTTTTTATAGATAGACGAAGTTGAGTAGTTAATCGGAACTACAGGAAAATAAGCCCGTAAATGTGGTCGGCACCGTTTACGGCCCGAGAATCTTATCTACGGAGTATGCTCATGG
>Ga0222659_1001007_pt1 | contig 12310 bp, 7 predicted proteins | sample AntAcemetagen547_FD_179850 | JGI IMG/M metagenome (GOLD analysis project Ga0222659, IMG submission 179850) | Saline water microbial communities from Ace Lake, Antarctica - #547 | ecosystem: Environmental > Aquatic > Non-marine Saline and Alkaline > Saline | place: Antarctica: Ace Lake | collected...
ATACTGGAAAGCAGTTGGGAGAGAAGAACGAAACCATCTGGACCAAGTTTATTGAAAAATCGTTTGAATGGTTGAAACCATCTGGGTTTTTAGTATTTATTAATCCATTGAGTTGGTTAAAGAAAAGTCATTCACTACATAACGAAATGTTGGAGAAACATATTGTTTGGTTGAAATTGTGGGATAATATTAAGAGTTTAGCAACCATAAATGGTAAAATTCCAATCTCTTTATTTATACTACAAAACACACCAAACACAACGAATCAAAAAACCGATATTATTAGTGAAATACAAAGTAAAAAACTCACAACAACATCAACCGAATATCTCAATCCAAAATATTCTATTCCATTAGCGTTCCATAGCATATTCAACAAACTGGTTGGTTTTATTGAAACGAGAAATCTACAATTGGAATACAAAACCAAAACCATAAAATCATCTGGAACAAAGGCAAAAATACCAACAGAATATACATTAGAAGATATGTGGGCGGTTGATACATATACCATCAAAGAAGGGTTAATGGTCAAAAAAGCAACAGAACAACACCCAGACGCAAATAAACGCAAACTTATTATTTCAAACAAAGCAAGTTTTACAGGGGCATTTATCGATGAAGGAAAACTTGGATTGACTGGAAATCACAAGTTCTACATTTTAGGCGAACATTTAGAACTCGTTAAAAAAATGTTGGATTTTAAAATTATCAATATCATAGGGCATTACACAAAATACGGACAAGACTTTTTAGATAATGAAGCATTCAAATATTTTCCAGACATTCGTAAATTGGGAATTGCTAATATTACAGAAGATGAATTTTACAAGTTGTTAGAATTAACCCGCGAAGAAATCAACCAAATACAAAATGTAGTCAAACCAATAGGAAAAAGTAAAATATCGAGAACATAGAAAATAGTTAAAACTCAACTTCTAAAATTCCGTTCTAAAGGTGTATGTATCCGTCGAGATTCAACCGCAGAATAATAATAAATAATCACAGAATCAAAGTTTGCATAAGATAATATATATAAAATATATAGGATGTCTCGTAAAACCCCAATGAAGAGAAATTTAAGAAAAACTCGTTCCAAAAAGCAAGGAGGCGCGAAAATGCCGTATGTAGGACGTTATTATGAAAACCCCAACGCGAAATTATGGGACGGCGTTTATACAAATTATTATAAAAAGGTTGAACAAGCATTTGAGGAAGGTGCTGATGTAAATATGAAAAACGACAATGGAGTGTGGTTTTTATTAGCTGCATCTGCAAACGGAAATGCAAGAATAGTTAATTTATTGCTTGAAAAAGGTATTGATATAAATATAACAGACGAAAACGATTCTAATAATACGGCTCTTTCAACAGCAGTGATAAATGCAAAATATGATGTCGTTGAATTATTACTTGAAAAGCACGCTGATATAAACAAAGAGAATAACGATGGTGATACACCACTTATACACGCAATTAATTATGAAGATTACGACATGGTTCAATTATTATTAGAACACCCAGATATTAATATTGAACTTGATGTTGATACAAACAAAGAACTTCGTCTGGCAGAAGAAATGACACCAGAGGATGAAGAACAAAATGGTATTCCTTATTTGATAGAAGACCACATATTGACGAAAAATGAAATAAAAAAGCAAAAAGACGATAATATAAAAGAATTATCAAATTATAAACGAGACAACATACCATCACTTTCTACTTTGGCATATCATCAAACTCCGTCTGCAGTAGATAAATATCTAAATCAAGGTACTATAAATAGACCTTATGGAAAACTTGGCGGAAAAAGAAGAACATTAAAGTTCAAAAGACCCAAAAAAACAAATAAAACTCGGACAAGGAGTTCAAAGAAACATCGGACAAGGGTGTAAATAAACCTCGGAGGATGTCCGAACAACAAGATACAATTATAGAGCTATCCAAGATTATTGGTTCACATACTACTAATTCTTAAATTAAATAGTTTTACGCTAAAAAAGTACAAAATAATACCAAAAAGAAATGGCTATGATTTGAAAAAAAGGACATTTATAAAATGTCCTTTTTTGATATGGCCGAGATAGTTTTGTTTTAATATGTTTCTAAAATGCGATTGTGAGGATATCGCAGTATTTTTGGAATTTATGGTGAAAATTGTATTAGCATACATTTTTAGGTATATTAATGCGGAGGATGTTTAGCGATTTTTTCGTTGTATATTATACAACATGTCGCACAAATCTCGCGGAATAACGAACACATATAAATGCGAAACATGTAACTATATATGCTTTAAAAATAGCGATTATATCAAACATTGTAAGACTGTAAAACATAATAAGCGAGTTACAACCGGTATACAACCAGAAAAGTCTCCAATTATTTATGATTGCTCTTGTGGAAAAGAATATAATCATCGTGCCTCATTATGGAACCACAAACAGAAGTGTAAAGGAGTAGTACACGAGCAAACACAAGTCCCACCCCCAGTAGATTCCTCATTAGTAATAGAGTTACTGAAGCAGAACCAAGAATTCAAGGAATTGATGATAGAGCAACATAAGCGAATGACGGAACAGCAAGATACAATTATAGAGTTATCAAAGAACGCAGGAAATACAACAAACAACAACAACACAATCAACAATACAACGAACAACAACAAGTTCAACCTGAATGTATTTTTGAACGAGACGTGCAAGGATGCTATAAATCTAAACGATTTTATTCAATCAATCGTATTGTCGGTAAATGATTTTATTAATACAGGAGAAGTAGGTTATGTAAGAGGAATATCAGATATCATGTTAGAGCGTATCCGCGATATGCATCCCCACGTGAGACCAATCCACTGTACGGATTTAAAACGAGAAACGGTATATGTAAAGGATTCTGACGTATGGGCGAAGGAAGATGAAACAAAAAAGCATTTAAGAAAGGCAGTCCGTATAGTAGCGAATAAGAACAAAGCCCAAGTGCATCCATGGATAGCTGAAAACCCTAAGTACGATATATTAGATACACCAGAATGTGATAAATTCTTTGAATATTCCAAAGCATCGTTGGGTGGGTATGGTAAAGAAGAAGACGAAAAGTTCGAAAAGAAAATAATCAACAATATCCTAAAGGAAACGATAATAGATAAAAATCAAATAACAAATGAGTAAAATATAATATGTTCGAGAACAAATTATATTTTGGTAAATTTACACGAATTTCCTTTGTTCGAGTTGTTTGAAATCGCGATCATGATTGCGCGGTAATTCAAGTGGAACAACAAGAGTGCTTTGATCTTGGCAATATTTGATGTAGCTCATGGAAGAACTGTATACAGAAGGGATAGCATAATCTAAAACAAGTTTATTTAGACGTTCAACTTGACCGGTGATGTCGTCTTCACGGTGTTCTGAGTGTTGTAAATAAATACTACGCATGATAATTTTGAGTGTGTCTATATTTTGAGGTGGGATAACAAATTTGTTTTGAGAGGCTTTATATACGCCAGCTCTAAGTGCGTTTTGTATAATTTGAATATTACCAGAAGAAAAATAGACTTGTGCGAGAACATTGTTTTCAATATCTCCTCCGAGTGCTTCACGATATTCAGTAGATGCGTTTTTAATGGCGATTTTCTCTTGCATTTTGAATACAGCATCTGGTGAAGGTGGTTCAGCAATATTTATTCGTCCATTATATCGGGCAGCATTAAGAATTTTATCAACTTTAATGATACTATCGGGGGTTAAATTATAATCCATCTTTGATTTATATAATTGGTATATATTTTCATAGATAAAATAAACGGCATTGAGAACCAACTCACTAAATATATTTAGTGGGTCGCAAATAAAATGTATAGAATAGTGTATACAATGGATAATTTTTACATGATAGTAATAATAGTGGCAATACTCGCCTTAATAGGGGTGCTAACTTATGTTGGTATGATAATGGCTTATGGTGAAGGAACTGAAGTATATCCTCCCCAAAGCACAACCTGCCCTGATTATTGGGTAATAGATGAGAATAAAAAGTGTAAAATCCCAAGCGATGGCGATAAAAACACAGGTTCATTATATGAAAGTGGATTGCTAAGTGATAGTGCGAAACAGACTATTGGGTTTGATACTGCTAACTCTACTGTTGATTTCGCACATGATGATTGGAAAGCATCCGGACAACCCATTTGTGCTAAACAAAATTGGGCTAAAACCCATGATGTAGTATGGGATGGTATATCAAATTATAATGATTGTTAAATAAGAAACCGTTTTATTTCATAGTGTATTATGAAATAAATTAGATAGTAAAGTTGATAACGCGTTGTTGTTCCATAGAGGAATAATCAAGGTTATCTAAAGAAACGACATTCTGGTATAAAGTATGTATTGGGAATGTTTTTTTGGTTGGCTGTGTTACAATTTCCATAATTCCGTATTTCAATCGTTGTATGGTCTTCAATTCCCGTTTGATTTCATTGACTCTCAAATCCATAGCCGTCTTTAAAAACTCTCTATTGTTCGTTTTTGTATATTCATCCATCAATTGTTTACTTTTTTCAATGTGTGTAAATAATTTTTCTTGAGCGGTAATTAATGCCTTTTTTGTTTCAGGATTATTATATAATTCGGTATGTTTTTCAAGATATGATTTATATGAATTCTCGTTTTCAATGTATAATTCCAGGGTTTTCTTATATAATTCAACATTATCTTCACTTGAAACGTAATCAAATAAATCGTTAAGCTTTTCTATGTCTATAATTTCTCGTGTTTTTTCAAAATCATCCTTTGTTAAATCGAACATATCTTTAAAATGCAATAAGAAACCAGTAAATATTTCGACATTAAGATTGCACGGATTTCGTGTATCACCACAAATAGCTTTGTATAGGTTCTCGTCTTTTGTGAATATCGTTCCAACTTTTCTTTTACATTTGATACATTCAGGTGTATATTGATGAATGAGTCGTTTTGCCATTTTTTTATTAGGTTCTTTATCGTATATCTGTTTCTTTTTGTTATGGATTTTCGTTTCATATTCATTTTTCATACGAAAATATAAATTCAACGCGTCTTTGTAATTGGTATTTACTTCATTCCCATCATTATTGTCACCACCTACATGGTTTACCTCTGAATTACGATAAGTTATACTTGGAGTATTTTCATCAATAACAAGGGTTTGTGTGTCAATGTTCTCAATGAGTGTAATATTGTTGTTAGAAATATTAAGTGTTTTGAGTTTAGTAAGTCCTTGTAAGTTTAATTGTGACAGTTCATTCCAATCGCACAATAATTCTTCTAAATGAGTAGGAAGGTTCTCTAAGTGTGTAAGTTTATTGTGTGAAACATTGAGAGTTTTAAGATTATTTAACCCTGATACTTCTATATTTTCTAATAAATTTCCAGAAACATTAATATGTGTTAGAGAACTTGGCAATGCATCAATATTTTTAAGAAGGTTCTCAATACATGTGAAAGAAACAATGCCTTTTGGTATGTTTTTAATGTTAGTAATTTCACCTTTACCGATAGTTATGGTATCAACCAACCCAAAGCCCATTTCTCTGATGTGATAAAAGTCGATATCTCCATGTAATTGTTCTTGTATTGTTAAATGTGAAGACTCTCTGGAGTAGTTCTCTAATATATCTATTAATCTATTCTGAGCGGTATTCTTTTCAATAATAATAGTTTCGCGACTTTGGTCTGTAATACTCATACTAATTTATAGAATACGCATAGAATAAATTTGTATATTATCCGGATATGAAAGGCAAGTTAGAAATACTGGAAATCTGCGTTTCTTCGTCATTTTTCCTCTGGTCTTGGTAATAACGAATCTTTGACATGACATATTCTTGGTCTTTCACAAGTTTTTGTTGTCTATCATATTCATTTGGTTTTTGTGTATAACAATAATACAACGTAGCAATAACAATAGACCCAAATATAACGAGAACCCCGATATTAAGCACATAAAAATAGATATCCACCCTTTTTGTATGACATTTCTGAAGAGTGTTAAATAGATAGTTTTTGACAGAAGGTTCGATTAATGTGGCTTCGTCCATTATTATTTGATTGTATACAATAAAAATGGATGAAAATATGGTTACAAGTACGCTAAATAATACATAACCGACAAGTAAGAGAAAATAGCGATTACCATAGAAACGCCCCAAATAGGGATAACTGTTTTATGTCTGTACCCAACACCAAATTGTCTAAATGACCCATCGTCATTATATAACATGGTAGGCTTCATCATATGAATAATAGAGAACAAGATAAGAAAAATGAGAATAGAGATACTAAGTTTATGATAACGTACAAAACCCTTCATTATATTGATATTTATGATTTACAATATCAATATAAAAAATTTATGGAGAAAAGCCTAATCTTCTGGAAAATCATCTTCATCTCGGTCGTCTGGATAAAAATCCCCATCCATGTAATCTTCACCTATATCTTGGAAGTCGTAGGTATCACGATTATAATCGTCTCCAGGTTCATATTCATCCCTCTTTTCTATGTCATATATATCAAGAGCTTCATTATTCGTTTCTCCTTGTGCGTCAGTTTGGTCTGTAAACAATTGTTCTACTAATTCATTTCTTTCACGGTCGTAAGTAGTTTTATCATATTGAAAGATACCTTTTTGTTGTCCGATATTCCATCGTTCAAGCTTATGCTTTTTAAACATATCCTCGATTTTACGTTCTTCAATACTCATATTTCCCAAATATGAAATAATGCCTTGTTTCTCTTTATCCTTTGAACGATTCACTTTATTGATGATATTATCGTAAGTAATATCAAGTGCGAGTTTGTTTTCTTGTTCTACATCTATGAAAGTGACTAATAAAGAAGCAACCCGTTCTTTGAGTTCTAATAAATTTCCAGTTTCGATTTGTATTTCTTCTAAATTGTTTTGTGCGTTCATCATACCTTCATCCGTAGTATCCACTTCTGCTACTAATTGGTCGGTAACATTCGATTCATCTGCGATGTCTTGTCTACGTGTCATTTTATTGATTTGAATATCGGCTATTAGTAAATCAGAGTCATTAGAGAGGACAATATATTCATAAATGATGGAGTAGAAACAGTAAGTATAAAGACGTAAAATAGTTTGTTTATCAAACATACAGTGGAAAGATTGGGTTGTCTCCTCAATCTCCTTAAAAATGTCGGTTTGAAATGGTATATTTTCCATAAACATAGTGATTGTAGATAATCTTCTTCCCACTTCCATTAGCAAACGAGTAATAATTGTATCGGATTCGAATCTGCGAAGTTTTGTGTAGTATTTTTCTATAAATCTATAGACGTCATTTGTGTGATTGTCGCTAAGTTCCCAATGGTCGGGTACATTGTAATAGAATGGGTTTTCATGTAATAACGCGGAAGGGTACGTTTTTCCAATAGAAAATGATGCATTTTGTATGAATTGAATGATAGCATGTAATCCTTGAGGTGTTTTGTTGTCATCAATAGACCATTTTGCGATATTTACCATGAATGATTCAAATTTATTCATTTCACTAACACTAAGATTTCCATGTTTATCAATAAAATTAATAATTTCTTTGAATAATCTTTCATTTGTAGTACTCAAGTATCGGTTTAATGTTTTTAATTCATCACATCTCTCATTTGTCATAACCTTAGGATTGTATTTATTGAGAACATTCAACATATGTTTACGTAAAGGTGCTTCAATAACAGTTGAATTCGTCATTTCAAGATGAGCGATAACATCTTTTAATATATTTACTTGATTATGTTCCGTTTGATTATCAATGAAAATAAGATTGTTCTGGTATACAATTTTCATCAACTTATGTAAATCACTTTCACTGTACTTGTTTCCATTTCGTTTGAGGAATTCTATTTTATCTGCGATTCCCCATGAAGAGTTATATTCAGCAGGGCGTTCAGAACAGATTGATTTATATATATCTGGTACGGGTAAGTTTCTATCAAAATTACAATAATGAATAACTGTCGAATAAATTAATTCCTCCATATTCCCACTGGAAACGACCGGGTATTTAATGCCAGTAAATGGTTCATGATATAAAGAAGGAGCCTTGGTTAATGTATTTAAATCATTTATAATTGCGGATAATTGATTGACAGTTTTAATACCAACCTGAATGTTCTCATCTTCTTGAGTAAAATATTCAATAGGATTCGTTAAATTCGTTTCATTACAACAAGCATTTTCTAAGAAAGGTAATTGAGAGGAAGTTTTAAGAAGTTGGTCTTTATTGCGTACAATATGGTTGATGTATTCTATAATTCCATATCCGAATTGTGTGATTCTACTTTTTAAAACCGAAATAGATTTATATTGGTCGGATTTACCATATCGTAACAATTCAATAAAATCTTTTTTGAATTCAGTACTGACATTTCTAAGAGAGTTGACAATAGAAAATTTCACAACAGGTGGCATAAAATGTTTCCACTTCTCAATATTATGCTCTTCTGGAATGACAATATCAGGATTCAACATAACATATTCGCGTTTCCTAACATATAGGTCAGTAATGTCGTTACGTTTTAAAATATGTAATTCAATCATACTGGTAATACGTTTAGTTAATGCGTCTTGTTTGTATTGTTTAATTGCCGTCCAAGGAGAAATTTGACTTTTGATTTTGTATAAAACACATGCTATATATTTGATACCAGTTACATCCTCAATTCCGCTCATAGGAAACCCTCCAAATGAACGTACACATCCAGGAAATGTTTTCTTAGGTTGAAATGAAGGTACTGCTGTTTGTATAGCAACAAGTAAAACGGAAGAAATAATAACAATAACGGTTTCATCATAGTACTTTTGATAAGGCCCCAATGATTTACCCTTTTCCTTTTCTAATTTCTTAGATTTCCTATTGTATGTTTCTTCTTTCATGATACTTTTGTCGATGATTTCGTTGGATGTTCTCATAACAAATTCTTCAATAGAATCAACATTGATGTCAATATTAGATGAAATTGTAGAAAATACGTTATAAATGGTTTCTGAAAGCTTATTTTCAAACACCCGAGTTTTCTTTTTGCCAATGGACTCTAATACTACATTACCCAAATCCTTTTCCATGATGTCATTGGATGTAATTCGGAAGCCACTTTCGTCAAACCCTTCTTCACTACTGAAATCCATTTTGCGGAGGACAAATCCACTATATTTATCAACAATAGAATCGCCGTCATCACTTAACATACCATTTGAATGACATAACTCTTCTAATTTTTGATTATAATCCCCACCGTTAATAAACACTGTGGCTAACTCTGATAAAGAAATAGGGAATAATTTAGTATTCGTATCTTTACAGTACAACCATGCGTGATGTTCGTTTAATTCAGATACCATAGGAGAACGACAATATTTACGAACAAAAATAATAATATCTTGTTGTTTTTTGCTGAAGTTATCTTGACCTAATATGCGGTCACGTAATAATAAATGTGGTGATTGAATAGCGTCATTTTCGGTAGCTAATGAACCAAGCATATACGCAAGGTTATTGGCTTTATACAACTGAATATCTTTTAATATACGTGATTTATTAAGCATTTTCAGATGATAGGCGATATTATCTTCCAATTTTGATTCCAATTCTTCAACTGAAATTTCATATCTCTTATCAAATTCATCGAGTAATTTCTTTCGTGCATTTTCTTGAAATCTATTTTTAGCTTGGTCGGTAGTTTCGCATGCGCTATTTTTACTATTCTTATAACAATCGCGACTAATATTACAGAATAATGTATTTGTGTCAAGGAAGGCTTCTTCATCAATGGAAGTATCACTAACCCAGTTATCTTTGACGCGTTTATAATAAGAGGTCTTTTTGCGTATGTCTTGTTCTATTTCAACTGATTCCTTTTCTTTATCAGATAATGATTCAATACTTCTACCATCATCAAGAGTAGGTTTGATTTCCAACATTGCGTATTCGCCATCAGATACCATTTTTTTCCCAGTAATAATGGTAGTAGCAAGGTCTTTCGCGATATCTTTATGTGCGTCATGTTTGTGTATAAGGTTCTCAACTAAGAATTCATGAAATAATTCAGGAACCATTTTCTTTTTCTCGTCTTCGTATTTCTTTAATATACTATAAGGAGTATCATCAAGGTCAGTATCATAATATACTTCCTCATTGTTGTTATCACTTTGTAAGTCTTTCATAGAAGTATATTTTTTAGTTAAGAATCGCTTAGTACAATCTTGTGCTTTGACTCTTTCATTATCTGTAAGTTCGTCTATATTGGGTGTATTGATAACATCACTAAGATTTTCAGGTGTAATAAGTGATATTAAAATCGACACCATTAGATTGGTATACAACCTACTATTATCATAATCATTAAGACGTATTAATAGTTCTTGTGGATTCAGTTTTGCGAACTGTTTCTCTTTGTTAAGTAAATGATAACTTTGATAAAATGGTTCTGTCATATCACCTTTGGTTGAAATCAAAGTTAAAATGTTATTAGCATCTGATGGCGAAACATCAAATTTAGCGTTACGAATATAGTTAAAATTCTTGTTCTTCTCAATCATATTTTGTTTGAGTTGTTTGATTTGTTCTCTAATAAAAAATTTGATTTGACTATATTGTTTGACATGAATATCATCTGAATATACTGCGAAAGGTTCTAATTGTTCTACAAATCCTAAGAAAGAAATCTTGTTTTTCACGTATTTTCTGACGGTTTCAATTAAGAAATGATTTTTCGGCATAATTACATCTAAGAATTGTTTAAATTTATTACTATTGAATGTATCTTGTGAAACATCATTCCCCAGAATGAATTCTTGTATTCCAGAGAACAAGTCTTTTTGTGTTGATTCTTTCATTTTTTCATAATCAAGTTCTTTGGATAGGTCATTAATGACATGAGGTATAATCTCCGGGTTTTTTCTTAACAGTCTAAAATTAGAGATAAAGTTCTCATGTAATGTAGATTTTTGTAAAATATTGGTATTGGGTAAATACATTTTCGAGGATTGTATGGATGATTCGGGCATCGTAAGAATAGATTTCACCGTCATATTATCATTTTGAGTTAAAGGACTTCGTACATAAACCGATTTACCAGCTTTTAGGTCAACCTTTTTAACAGTGGAAAGTCCAAGATTATATCTTTGAATAACAAACTGTTTTGTGACTAATGGTAATTTTTCGTCTCCAAAGACAGTAGAATTAAATTCACCAAAGTTATCAACAATAGTATCAATATTACCGAGAACTTCTGTATTATGAAGATACTTATTATAATTATCCGGTTTTGTAAAAGAAGATAATAAAGAAGTTGTACGAAGGTTTAATTCTGTATAGGTTAATGATTGGTCGGTATTTTTTTTGCGGAAGTAACTGTCTTGTAAATGTTGTAATCTCAATAAATCCTGACCGTCATTATTAATAATAACATCATCTGTTTCAGTTACATCATTCGAAGTACATATGAATTTCTTATTAGCAACGACGGGTATTAACCACTTTAACTGTGCATCAATATTAACTATTTTATCAACAATAGGTTTATAATGTGACCCTTTTGTATCAACATCATATACATTTTGATTACTATCAAACTTAGAAAACGTAGCTCTTAATTCTTTAAATCGCTCGATAAGTAAGTGAATATTATTCATAACACGCATAGAACGTTGGTTATTTGGTACGGTAGACAATAGCTCATCAACCATATCATTCACTTGTTCCTCAATACTATATCGTCGTTCAGATTCTGGTATTTCAACAGTTTGTTCTAAGGCTTCTAAACTTTCACCAAATATGATAGAATTCGCATCAATGTATAGGTTATGTAATGTTTCACGAACATTCTCATCAAAAACACCGTCGTCAGGTACTTGAATAATAGATTCACCAGCGTCTGTAAATTCCATAGTAGCAGTATCTTCTTGTTGGAAATTCTCAGGGTCGAATTCTTCACCTTCCTCTAATTCTTGTCTTACTACAGCAAGGGAAGGAACATTTTTCAATGAGTCTGGCTTGGTACGTATTACAATCCGTTCAATTGGGATATTTTCCGGAAGACCTTTATAACCAAAATTAATGTATATAGTTTTAATATCAGGAAACGTAGTAATTTCTATCATATCCTCTTCTAAATTGGTTATTTCTCCAGTAATAATGGCTGGAATTTCACCCCCAAAATGAATATCAATCCAAGTTTTTGGTAACAAGTTATTTTGTCTGGAGTATCCTTTCACATCACTACGATTAAGTAAATGAATTTCAGTA
>Ga0222659_1001020_pt1 | contig 12117 bp, 9 predicted proteins | sample AntAcemetagen547_FD_179850 | JGI IMG/M metagenome (GOLD analysis project Ga0222659, IMG submission 179850) | Saline water microbial communities from Ace Lake, Antarctica - #547 | ecosystem: Environmental > Aquatic > Non-marine Saline and Alkaline > Saline | place: Antarctica: Ace Lake | collected...
TAAAGCAGAGCGGAAGGACACTTTTTAAATTAGAGGTAGATTCCGTATTAAAACGAAATCGATCGATATTGGCAAAGTTCAATCTAAAAAGTAAGACAACTGTTCGTAAGGAGGTATTATTAGCGGAAGGATTTAATCCCAGGGTTTTTACTCATTTTTGGAAAACAAGTAAAGGAGAGACCTATTTGTTCTGTTATGATCAAGGGTTTAAAGAGATCAAAGATAATTTTAAGGATAAATACCTTTTAGTGATTTGGCAACCCGCCATGGCGAATCAGGTATTTGGAAGATCGCATGAGGTGGCTTTAAAATAACCTTTTTGTTAATTTTGCTTGGTAAGACTATGCTTGACGGATTGGTTTAATTGGCGTTTAGATAATCAACTACCTCTATTTTGCGATAGGGATAGGAGCAATTGTTTGAGCTCTCCTGAAGACGAAGTGTCAGGAAGCGAGTGCGGATAGCCCGGTTTTTTTCAACTCGCTTTCTTAAAGCGAGTTTAAAAAAATTGCCCACATCATTTTCATCCGTTTAGTTTCCTAAAAACAAGCTGTGTCATGCACTTTTCAGGTGAATTATTTATAAATTAGTACACGCTATTGGATCGTTTGAAACATTTACGCTATATAAAACATTCTTTTTTACTGCTTTCGTTTGGTGCAGTTATTTTCGCATGTCGCAAAGACCCTGTCATAGAAGCGTATGAGGATGATTTAGAGGATGATATTATGGAAGTGCCTGCTCACCCTATTCTTCCTGACAATCCGTATGATTATGAAGGGCGCATTTTTCCATCTTACTTTATGGAAGACCCTTTATTGAACCTTTTGAATACGCTTGACGACGGGAATCAGGTTACAAATGAAGGCGCCAAATTGGGACGTGTTTTATTTTACGACAAAAATTTATCGCTTAACAATTCGATTTCATGCGCTTCTTGTCATCATCAAGAACATGGTTTTACTGATCCGAAACAGTTCAGTGAGGGATTTGAAGGGGGTTTGAGTGAGCGCAACTCCATGGCCATTATCAATGTTAATTTTGAGCGGCGTTTTTTTTGGGATACGCGCGCTTCGAGCATTGAGCAGCAGGTGCTAATGCCGATTGAGCATCCTGTTGAAATGGGGATGAATTTGGAGGATTTAGTCACGAGAATTGAGTCCGTATTGTATTACGAACCACTTTTTGAAGCGGCATTTGGTGATTCGATCGTTACGATTGATCGATTGGCGCGAGCACTGGGTCAATTTTTAAAATCTATTCGCTCATACGAGAGTAAATATGACCGAGGAATGGCGAATGATTTTGCTGATTTTACACCGATTGAATTAGCGGGAAAAGAATTGTTTATGAGTGGTGTTCACAGTTGTATTAATTGTCATACAACGGTTAATTTTGGTGGAGTGAGCAGTCATGTGAATGGTTTGGATGCCGTTTCGGTAGATCCTGGAGTAGGCGGAATTACCGGAGATGAAGAGGATTATGGGAAATTTAAAACGGTAACACTTCGAAATATTGAGTTAACCGCACCCTATATGCATGATGGACGTTTTGCAACATTGGATGATGTCCTTAATTTTTACTCGACAGAAATACAAGCCCATGCTTTTTTGGATGATCGGTTGGCGACTGATTTTAATATTGGTGGTCCGCCTAAAGATTTCAATTTCACGCCCGAACAAAAAGCGCAGTATATCGCCTTTTTAAAAACGTTGACTGATTGGAATTTAATTTCAAATCCGATTTATTCAGATCCCTTTCCGGAGTAGTTAGTGTTTAACAACCTTCTGATAAACTTGTCCCTGTTCCGTCTCGTAGAGGATCAAGTAAACACCTGCCGGCCAATCGGCGGTTTGAATGAGTGTTGATGTGCTCAAGGTTGATTCAAACATCTTGTTCCCACTTAAATCAATAATCGATACTTTAGTCAATTTAGAAACGGTTAGTTTAAATTCATTGTTAAATGGTGATGGATAAGCGCTAAAATTTTCTTCCGTTGCCGACTCATCAATTTCACCAAACTCATGTAACAGAAGATAATAAAGATTCCCATCTGTTGCATCTGCATACACCACGTGATAATCCCAATCTGTCATGGTAATATCTGGTTTAGATTGTACACCAGCCTGTTGGGTTAAATTAATGGCAAAATCGGGATTAAAGGCAACAGTTGGACTATAATTGCTATTGAAAAAAACATCTATTGAGGTTCCCTCACCCACTTCTTCCCAAACGACACCAACACTTGAATTCCCAGTAGCAATTTGAGGATAATTTCTAGATAATCCACTTCCTGTTGTTGCTGAGACTTCTTGTGTTTCCAATATTTCTCCTGAGTCGTGATCAATAATACTCGCGCTAATTTTTGATTCTCCATCTTCAAATGTCTTATAAACAGAAACTGCTTGATTCCCGACTAAAAACCGAGCGTCTGGACCAGTGGAAGGACAACTTAATAAATACCATAGATGTTCATCCACCTCAACCATACTCGAAAAGGAGAGCCCTCTATCTATTGATACCAAAGCTTTAATATCGCGTATATTGGCGTCGTTATTTCGAAAATAAATAACAACTAAATCTTCATTCACGATTATCTCCGGCGGGCAACAATCACATACTTCATCCGTAAATACGTCACTTGCTAGGACATATTCTTCAAATGTCGCACCACCATCAACGGAACGTACCAACACATAATTGGGAACAGCTTCTCCAACGTCCATGTGATTCATAAAAGTGGCATAAACTGTATCATTAAACACAGCGACATCAGGAAAAGACGGGTCAAAGGTAGCGGCTGAAGAGATGCGAACCGTATCTCCAAAAGTAGTCCCATTGTCGGTCGACTTAACCAAATAACAGGGGCCTGAACTCGATTTAAACACAACATAGATAGAGGATCCTTCAACTATAAAATCTGGACCACTCCATGAATAGGACCAAACATCTACCCCTTCTGGATTTAATTTAATCGGTGTATCGAAAACTTCCAGTTCATTCATCTTGGCAAAATAAACCGAGGCTGTTGCAGAACTAGTCCATGTTATGGCTGGATAATTATCGCCCGTAATTTCGATTTGAGGATGATGATTTCCAAAACCGTCTGCCACTATTAGGGGGTCGGAAATCCACATGGGCATTTGACCAAAAGATACCTGAACAATTATACAGTATAGAAGAAGTAAAGATGTTTTCATATTGCGTTAATTTTCATAAAGATACGTCGTCTGCGCTAGAATGACAAATAGGGTTTTATTCACTTAGTATAAGCAGACAATTCTCACGAATTTTAAATAACTCGTCAAGCGATTTATTCATAATAATTCCAAAATCAGCTAAGATATCTTCCTGCCATCTCAACTTATAATTGCCTATTTGTTTTGGTTCAATTAGATGGCTATTTGTTAAAGAAAGTTCAAAAGAAGTGGCACCTTTTGGAAGACCAGTAAGGTCAATTATCTTGTCCGCAATTTTGAGAAAAACATGGGCTTCTGGAATAAAATCGAGGTTATTTTCACGCAGTAGCTGCCCAATTCCGGGATTCGTTGCTTCAGACATTTCATATTGACCAAGAAACAATTGAACAATTGACCAACCGTTCTCGTCTGCGATAGCTTTAACCAAGGCATGTTTTGTGCTGCAAGTACCTTGTTCTTCGTCAAAAACGAGCTTAAAATTGGCACGATTTGCATTGCGTTGATACGGCAATTGCTCGACCCACTCGATTAAACTTTGAAAGGAGATGATTCCGCGATCAACACATTCTGCAGAGAGCGGACCATTTTCGGCCTCAATATGCCAATGCGCTAAAGGCACCATTATAAGGGAATGTTTCCGTGCTTCTTTTTCGGCAATTTCGCTACTTTGTTTTTGAGCATTTCAAAAGCGCGTAACAATTTTTTTCTTGTCTCTGCCGGTTCAATTACCTCATCAACAAAGCCGTGAGAAGCCGCATTGTATGGGTTAGCAAAAAGCTGTGCATATTCTGCTTCTTTCTCCAACCATTTTTCTTGAGGATCTTCCGCCTCTGTAATTTCTTTTCTAAAGATAATTTCGGCTGCCCCTTTTGCACCCATCACGGCAATTTCTGCAGTCGGCCAAGCATAATTCATGTCGGCACCAATGTGCTTTGAGTTCATTACATCATAAGCCCCGCCATAAGCTTTGCGGGTAATTACCGTAATTCGAGGTACAGTCGCTTCACAGAAAGCATACAATAATTTTGCTCCATTGTTGATGATACCATTCCATTCTTGCTCTGTCCCAGGTAAAAATCCTGGCACATCTTCCAATACCAAAAGTGGAATGTTAAATGAATCGCAAAAACGCACAAAACGTGCGGCCTTATTGGAAGAATTGGAATCCAATACCCCCGCTAAAAAAGCAGGTTGATTTGCAACGACCCCAATACTTTTACCACCTAAAAAGGCAAAACCAATGACAATATTTTCGGCATAAGCCTCTTGCACTTCGTAGAACGAATTTTTATCCACCAATTCCTTAATCACCTCTTTAATATCATAGGGTTGATTTGGATTTTCTGGAATAATTGAATTTAAAGCAGGGCGTAATTCATCCTGTTTCTCATAAGCATAATGCGGTGCCCCTTCTTCACAATTTTGAGGAAGGTAGCTCATTAATTTTTTGATATCATTGATGCATTTCAAATCGTTTTCGACCGAAAAATGTGCAACGCCTGATTTTTGTGAATGCGTAGAAGCCCCACCTAATTCTTCAGAAGTAACCTCTTCATGCGTCACCGTTTTTACGACATTCGGTCCGGTTACGAACATGAAAGAAGAATCCTGAACCATGTAAATAAAATCGGTTAAGGCTGGCGAATAAACCGCACCGCCGGCGCAGGGCCCCATAATGGCAGAAATTTGAGGAACAACGCCAGAAGCCATTGTATTTCGAAAGAAAATATCAGCATAACCACCTAAAGAAACGACCCCTTCTTGAATACGTGCCCCACCTGAATCGTTTAATCCAATTAATGGAATTCCATTTTGAATAGATAAATCCATAATTCGCACTATTTTCTTTGCGTGAATTTCAGCAAGTGAACCACCAAAAACAGTAAAATCTTGGCTAAAAATATAAACCGGCCGACCGTGAACAAGACCGTAACCCGTTACGACCCCATCCCCTAAAAACTTTTGACGCTCTAGCCCAAAGTTAATCGAACGGTGTGTTGCGAGCATCCCAATTTCTTCAAAACTCCCTTCATCTACAAGCAAATCAACGCGTTCACGAGCAGTTAATTTACCTTTCCCATGTTGCGATTCGATTCGTGTTTCACCACCACCTTTTAAGGCTTCTTGTTTCTTTGAATTAAGTATGTCTAATTTTGATCCCATAGGTATTTCTTAAAGGAAACTAAGTTAAGTAATTTTCACTTGTCACCCGATCAAATTTTATAAATTATAATAATATAGATACCGTAGGGGAAGAATAATGGTACAGTTTCTGTAACGATTCATTCAATTAAGAATTATATTTGAAGATGCGATTTTTATTCAGCCTATTATTTCTTTCTTTTATACCTGTTGCATCAGCACAAATTAAGGCCGACCAAACAACCTATGACTTTGGTGACCTGTATCCCAACGCACAAACCTATGTGGATATTACATTCACAAATCACACAGATAAAAAACACTTCCTATTGACGATTGATAAACCTCGAGACGTTTATTATGTTTTTTCGAGCAAAGTTTTACTTCCTGATAGTTCAATTACCATTCGGCTAAAGATTAATGAGAGCATTAAAGGCAAATTCAATCATGAAGTTGATATCTACTTCAGCGAATCAGACCAACCGATAACAATTCGTTTGACAGGTAATGTTAAAGAAGTAGGATCAAATCCGCTAACAGAGTGCCCAGATTTTAACAGCACACCTCCAAAAAACAATGCCTATACATTTGAAATCACAGTAAAGGTGTTGGACTCTATCACCCAGGAACCCCTTAAAAGAGCAAAGGTTTATTTTGTACGCGGGAACGAATTAGTGGGTGAATATTATACCGATAAAGATGGCATTGTTCACCGTGAAATGCCAATGGGCTATTATTTCATTACAGCAGAGAAAGAATTGTACGAAAGCAATTATAGCGAGGGCTATTTAAACTTTCAACGGAATTATGTCGAGATTTTATTGAAACAACCTGAATTAGAAGAAGAGCCAGATTTGGTAGTTGACGTTCCTGAAATTGATGAAGAGGTTCCAACAATTGAAGAAGAAGAAGAAGACGAGATCATTATCAAGATAGAAGAACCCGTTGTGGAAGAAACGGTGTTGACAGAAACACCCAAAGATACAATCATTCCAAATCTTGAAGTAGAAGAACCTGTCTACGTAGACGATATACCATTTAATGAAATACCGGATAGTTTGTTTGACAAGGCCCATTTCAAACTCAATAATATCACTTTTATTTTAGATGTATCTAGCTCAATGAATTCGACTGGAAAATTGGATTTATTAAAATTATCCATGACCGAGCTAGTGTCTATACTGCGAGCAGAAGACCTCATTTCTGTGATTAAATACTCCTCAACTGTCAATGTCGTCTTTGAATCACTTAGTGGAAAAGACAAAGCCCTGATTAACGAAAAAGTTGCCGAACTGAAAACGAGTAGTTCAACAGCAGGCGGAGATGCCATTCAAGTTGCCTACCAAATGAGCAGAAGAGTCTACTCGCCAAAACGAAATAATATTGTGATCATGGTGACAGATGGAGCGTTTAATAAAGGGAGTAAAACCTATTTGGAAACAATTGAAGAAAATTACCGTGAAAAAGGCATCATCTTTTCCGTGGTTGGAATCAAAACTTCCTCCTATGTAAAAGAGTATATGACGAAAGTTGTTGGAAAAGGGGGGGGATCCTTTATTGAAGTGAGAACAGCAGATGACGCGCGTACAAAAATAATAAAGGAGATTAAACGAACTTCATTTCGATTTCGGTAGGTTATAGTCCAACCGCGAATTAAATCCTTTTGAATTTATTGAAGTTTTTCATGCGGACATAGCGGCATTTCGTTTGGCTCTTGCAAAAAACAATCTGCTATACACCCAACGAAGTATGACAATACTGCATACGAGGAAGCTTAGAACCGTATAGATAGAAAGGATTAGTGTGGTTGAGGAAAAAGCAAGGCAATCCGTCAAGGTTCAATTAAGAACCACTTCTCCTTGCTTCAAGCGTCAAATAGATTAGGCCAAAAAGCCAGATACGACGAGAAAAGCGGCAATAACGAGTATGATTAATTTGATTCGCATAATTGTTTCTTTAGTACAATAACGCAAAAATGAAGCCAAGGGTACGGGTTTGAAAAATTGACTTACTGACAAGTTTTTAACAATCTGAAGAATAACGGGGTATGGGGATTGAATAAAATTAAATCCCGTCACGATTTACATTCGTTTTCCAAATCTCGATATACTCATTAGCGTTGCGCGGGTTAAGCCAACGTAAAAACACATCAACAAAACTAGGTTCACAAATTTGTACCAATTCAATACCGGGATAAATTGAACGATACACATCAATACGAGCCGATAGATGCTCTTCTCCACAAAAAAGAATGTAATCATATGCATAATCCGGATGCACGAGTGGTGGGATATCCTTATTGCCCCTTTCGACACCACTTAAAGTCCAATTACCACTATAAAATTTAGGCAATAAAGAAGGTGGACTTTCACCTGTTGCTTCGTGCAGAATTCGAATCTTCTGCGTATTGATCGGATAAAAATAACACATGGATTCTACCCGCGATTTTTTCGAATACGTGAAAGAGGCAAAAAGCAATATCGGTATATTCAGGATCCAAAAAGCGTTCCATGATCCATTCCAAAATTTGACCCAAAAATCCGTCTGTTTAATCAATTGATAACCCAAGACGCCTAATATGATAAAAAAGGGCAATACAGGTAAAATAAAACGTTCCTGTTTACTTGGATACAGGGAGTGGAAAATCACAAAACAAATAACGGGAACAAATAAAAAGACATACTTCTTCCATGATTTAAAGAAACCTATTCCCAACAGCAATCCGAGTGGAAAAAGGAGTGAACCCATGAGCACCAGCATATACATGAAATAATTATTATTCGGAATATATTCAGTTCCTTCATTCACATTATAAAATGCGTAGCCAAGGAATTCTGCAAAAGGATAGCCCCAAATCAGAAAATCGACTAATCCTTGTGTTAAACTAAAAACCAAAATACCACCTAGCGCAAACAAACCAAAGCCCTTATACTGCTTTTGAAAAAAGAAAACGAGCGCCATTCCAAATGCAAAAACAGCCACTTGATAGCGAATAGAGACAGCAAAACCCAAAAGAATTCCGGCATAAAAAAACCGTTTCTTTAGATTTCCTTTTAGGACTAACCACACGCCCCACATCATAAAGGGGATGCATACAATTTCCACCAAATTACGGACGGATAAAAAGGGAAGCACCCAAAGTAAAGCCAAGATCCATCCCACTTTGACGGCAAGTTCACGCGAACCCAATTTTTCCGTTATTTTAAAACCAAAATGAACAATTAAAAGCGATAAAGCAGCGTGAAAGAGGCGGTTAATTAACATCAAAACCTTAGGATCCACAATTCCTATCGCCTTCATGAAAACAAAATAGAAATAATTAAGTCCAACATAGGTAAAACTATGCCCTTCGGGTGTACCCTTACTCAGGGGCGTCCAAGGCAGCCAATGATTATAATCATAACCATTTGCCCAAGATGCGGAAGCCTCGATCACGAGGAAATGATCGTCATGCATACCATATCCTTGCGAGAAAATGGCAGCAATCAAACGAATGAAGACGGCAGCAACAAGTATTGTTTTATAGGAAGAGAAATCAATCTTGAACAACTGCATTAAATTCTACGACTACTTAATATTTGTGAGAATTCGGTATGACTCTAATGAACCTTTATTATTATATGACTCAGAACGCACATTTCCAATATTAGGCACAATCCAATCAACAGAAGTAAAGGTTTTGTTCATAAACATCATCTTCATATTCGTTGTTTGAGTCAACTTAAAACAGTCAAATGTTCCGGCGGGCGTTGTAATTGATTCTTTGGCCTCAACCTTTCGATCTACGATCTTAAAATTCATTTCCATCACTTGCATTCCGTTGGAAGTGACTGTAACATTCATCTCTGCATCAGGCAATGCGCCACCAACATTCATTTCTGCTGGAAAAACAATATCAGATTGGGTCATTGTAATTTCCATGTCTTTGTATGCTTCCATCATTGCAGGATCCATCATACTTTCCATGGACATTCTGAAGACGCCATCCTTGCAGGTATAACTGAACGTACTATTGTATATTTCTTCCCCTTTTTTGTCAAAACTAGCAGCCTCCACATCAATTAAAGTAGAGTCTCCATTCTCTCTAAAATTCACAACCTTAAAACGATCAGTAGACTCTAATTTATCCTTGGCATTGTAATTTTCATAGGTTAATTCAGCACCTATTTGCTGCGGAAAGTATACTGTACAAACATTTTCTCCACCGCCATTTGATGCGTATGTAAAACTCATGAATGAAAGTGCCAAAACGCCAACTCCTAAAACTAATCTTCTCATAATTAAAATGTATAAATGATTAAACAACAGTTAATGCCTTTCATACCAAAAAAGGTAACCAATTTTTACCATTTAAATTTAAGTAAAGATAGTGAACTTTGTTAAAATAATGCGTTCAAAAGCTCCTCGGAAGAACTATTTACACTTTTTATTGATCAAAAAATGGCTCATAGACGAAAACATCTTAACAGCGATTTAACAGGTTTTTTCACCCCTGATTACACGAAAAACCGTATTTTTGTTAAGAATTTAAAGAAAATAATTATGTCAACAGTGAGTATAGATACAGAAATGGGCGCCATCTTGGCCTCTTTAGGAATACAAGAAATAAATAAAGGAGCATCTACTGGTGCTCATTGGTTTAATACAAGAGGACCTGAAATTCATTCGTATTCACCTGTTGATGGAACGTTGATTGCGACAGTAAAATCAGCGACAGAAGCCGAATACGAAGCGGCAATATTAAAGGGCCAAGAAGCCTTTAAAACATGGCGTCACGTACCTGCTCCAAAGCGGGGTGAAATTGTTCGTCAATTGGGTCAAAAACTAAGAGAATATAAAGAGCCCTTAGGAAAATTGGTTTCTTATGAGATGGGTAAATCTTATCAAGAAGGACTAGGAGAGGTTCAAGAAATGATTGATATCTGTGATTTTGCTGTTGGATTATCGCGTCAATTAAACGGTTCGACCTTACATTCTGAAAGACCTGTTCACCGCATGTATGATCAGTATCATCCACTAGGAATAGTAGGGATTATTTCTGCATTCAATTTTCCTGTTGCTGTTTGGTGTTGGAACACGGCTTTAGCGTGGATCTGCGGAGACGTTTGTATTTGGAAACCGTCTGAAAAAACACCATTAACTGCGATCGCTTGTCAAAAAATAACGGCGGAAGTATTTGCTGAAAATAATGTTCCAGAAGGTGTTTCAACTGTTTTGATTGGTGGCGCGGATTTAGGAATTGCTATGTCGAATGATAAGCGTGTGCCGTTGATCTCTGCAACAGGTTCAACTCGCATGGGAAAAGCGGTTGGAGAAGCAGTTGGTAAACGATTAGGTAAGTCATTACTAGAATTAGGTGGTAATAATGCAATTATTATAACACCGAGCGCCGATTTAAAACTTGTTTTACCGGGCGTTGTATTTGGTGCAGTTGGAACGTCAGGACAACGTTGTACATCAACCCGTAGATTAATCATTCACGAATCAATTTATGATCAAGTAAGGGATATATTAGTGAATGCATACAAACAAATTAAAATTGGAAATCCGTTGGATGAGCGTTTTCATATGGGACCATTGATTGATGCAGATGCAGTGAATACCTATCTAGATGCTATTAAGAAGGTTAAAGTTGAAGGTGGAACAGTATTGGTAGAAGGCGAGAAATTAAGTGGTGAAGGATATGAATCTGGATGTTATGTTTCTCCTTCAATTGCTGAAGTTGAAAACCATTTTTCAATTGTTCAACATGAAACCTTTGCACCTTTATTATACATCATGAAATACAAAGGAGAGGTGGATAACGCAATTGCTATTCAAAACAATGTAGCACAAGGATTATCTTCTTCCATCTTCACCAACAATATTCGTGAGTCTGAACAGTTTTTATCCGCTTGGGGATCAGATTGTGGAATTGCAAACGTGAATATAGGAACATCTGGCGCTGAAATAGGTGGTGCTTTTGGAGGAGAAAAAGAAACTGGAGGCGGAAGAGAATCGGGTTCAGATGCTTGGAAAGTTTATATGCGTAGACAAACAAATACGATTAATTATTCGAGTGAATTACCTTTAGCACAAGGTATTAAATTTGATTTTTAGAGGTTAATTATAGATTAAATAAACCGTAAAACCCACTGTGCATTTGTACAGTGGGTTTTTTTATTGGATAAATTGCGCTAAGGATTCCTTTTCTTTCTTAGTGAGATATGCAAAATTATGCGTCCATGGTGAATCGGACCAAACTTCTCGTAAACGAAGTGTATAAGGCTCTTGATTGAGAACGAGCGAATCTTCATTGTTCAAAAAATCGAAAAACCAATTGGAATAAGGTTGTCGGTGAAATGCGCCTTTTAATGTAGGCCCAGCCATGTCCCTGTCAACAAAATGACACCCTGCACAGTTCGCCTTAAACAATTTCGAGCCCTCTTCGTTTGGATGGGTGAAATTAACTGTCAAAACTTCGTCGTTTACCACAGGATCAACTACGCCACAGTGAGCCCTTTTACTCAAGAGCACTATAATAAATGTGATCAAAACAAAGATGAGTAAGGTCAACGTAACAATAGCGTTCGTTTGCTTGTGGATTGTTTTAATGATGGATTCATGGTCCATTTATTCAGTTTTATTTCTGAAACTAAATTTATAGTTAATGGATGCTTGAAAATAAGAGTAGGGCTTATTTGGACCTGTCTGAACACTTGTTCGGTGCTTTAAAAAACCATAATTATAAAAGAGGTTTACACCGATATTTTTCACTTCGATACCCATCCCAGCC
>Ga0222659_1001035_pt1 | contig 12035 bp, 9 predicted proteins | sample AntAcemetagen547_FD_179850 | JGI IMG/M metagenome (GOLD analysis project Ga0222659, IMG submission 179850) | Saline water microbial communities from Ace Lake, Antarctica - #547 | ecosystem: Environmental > Aquatic > Non-marine Saline and Alkaline > Saline | place: Antarctica: Ace Lake | collected...
ACCCCGGAACCGATCAATCTCAATGCCCAGGTCGTCGTTCTCTGTTACCATCGGTTTGAGGAGAAAGGCGGCCGGGAAATGGTCATCACTCCGGAGGAATTCGAGGCCCAACTCCAGACCCTCAAGGATGAGGGCATTGAAGTTATCTCCATGAGTGATTTTCTGGCTTGGCGCCGCGGAGAAAAAAATATCCCCGCTAAATCCGCCGTCATCACCCTCGATGACGGCTGGGTTACCGGCTACAATGTCGCTTGGCCGGTCCTGAAAAAATTCGATTATCCCTTCACCGTGTTTATCTACACCGACTACGTGAAAGGTGGTCCGAAAGCTGGCGGCGGGTCTATGACGTGGGAACAACTTGCGGAGATGCGCGACGCCGGAGTGGATATTGGCGGCCATACCGTCACTCATAGCTCATTGAGTGCCCGCAAGGGGAAATCCGACGAAGAATATCGCGAATGGCTCCGGCATGAGCTGGCGGACTCCAAAAAAATGTTGGAGCAAAATCTCGGCATCAAAGTCAAGACGATCGCTTATCCCTACGGTATTCATAACGAAACCGTTCGGGAGGCAGTCAAGGAGGCTGGTTATGAAGCAGGCTTTACCGTTTATGGCCAGCACCTCGGCCACGATGGGGAGGCGATGCAGTTGGGCCGCTATGCCTTGGACTCGATGAATCCAGAGGTGTTTAAGGATAAGGTTTTGGCCTTCCCAAATGCTGGGAACGCCTCGTCCGGATCTGCCATCACGACGACCTCGACCATCGCGGGAACCCAACCGATGGACGGCGAAATGATCACCAATCCCAGCCCGGAGATCAAAGTCAATTTGTCCTCTCTCGGAAACGTCGATCCTGAGAGCGTGACAATGCGACTAAGTGGCATTGGCCTTGTGCCTGCCACCTACGACCCGGAGACCAAGGTGCTCTCCTACCAAACGACGCAGAAATTCTACGCCCGGGAGGTCTCGGTCATTGTGGGAGCCAAGGTTGACGGCCGAAGAGTGGAAACCCGCTGGTCGTTCAATGTCGGACCGGCTCCGGCGGAAGCGGCCAAGGAGCCGGGGGCGTAAAGTTATTCGGCAAGAGAAGAATTTTCCTTCCTTTTCCGTTGTTCTATGCAATTTTCAGATTGGAGAAGTTAACAAGGATTTCCTGATCAAGATGATTCAAAAACAACCTCTTGCCGATCAATTTCGGGACTCCGATGCTCAAAAGCCTTGGAGTCAGCCTGGGCCTGTCAAGGAGGCTTGGAAGTCTCAGCCCGGAAATCGTTATTCGGCGGAAGAAATCAGGCTGATGCGTGGGCAGACGGGTTTTTCTCTGCTGCGACGGCCTCCTCTTTCCCTCTGAGACATTGCTTGTGAATGCGCCGCCACGAACCTTGGACTGGCTTGGGGTGAAGGGGCAGCTTCGAACCATTCACGAAACGGCCCCACAAATTCTTGTCGAAGCCGTGCTGATTGGCGGGGCGGCCTGTCTCGCTTACCGTGCGCTTTTGGATGCTACGGAGAATCCTGATTTTCGCTCTCCAATCTTCAGTCCAGCGGAAGAGGTGATTTTATTGAGCAAGGATATCGATTTCGCCAATTTGGATGCGTCGGTTGCTGACTTGGTAAAATCTGTGCCGATCGGTCGCCTTCAGTTTGGTGTGCCATTGGGAAGCGATGATTTTCGGGATGGATCCCGGCCTTTGCAACTCAGCTACGAAGATGGCCTTGTTTTTTCGATTTCCATTGCAGACCCGCTCGATCTGTACCGGGAAAAAGATGCGGCTGCGGTGAAACTCGGCCGCCCTCAAGACCGGCTTCATCGGGCGATCTTGGCGGAGTTTGTGAAATGGGAATTGGCCTCGCTGGCGGCCCAGGCGGAAAGCGATCCGATCCGCCTCGCCGACTATGGCAAATTGCGTTCCCGTTGCCGGGACTACGCTCCAGAGTTGTTTCAAGACCCCTCCCTACTCCGGCGGCTCGCTGCGAATTCCGGCCTTCCGACAGGCTTCGGAAAAGTTTGACTCGGTTTTCAAGAGCCCGGCCAGGTAGGAATCGCGGGTCGGAAGCCGGTCAACTGCCTGGAGTATTTCCGGGTGTTCGAGTCGCGAGAAGATGGCGTGCACGATCTTTGCCCGTGGCACGGATCTTTCTCCCATGCCGTCCGGCTGGTTACTCGACCAGTAGCGAATCATGTCCCCTCCGTTCATCGTCTCCTCACCCAGGTAGACGACGGAGTGCCCGCGTTCTTTCTTCCCCACCGCATCGGTCCAGAAAATCTTCAGAAAATCACCCGGGCGGGCTTGGGAAAAATCGGTAAAGTTTTTTCCCAGGCCTAATTCAAAGAACAACCGGGCGGTGCCGGGTCCGTTGGCATTCCAGCGCCCCCAGATTCCTTCGCCATCCGGAAGGGTATCTTTTCCGTCGGGACGAAGACGGGGCCGGACAGCCTCCCAAGTGGAAGCACTCAGCGAAAGTGAACCCTTGTCCTCAAGGGCGGCGAGAGTTTTCAGAAAAACCAGGTAGGTGCCCCCCGAACAATAGCCGGGCATGGCCTTGGTCGGATCAATCTCTGCCGTGGGTCCCGGTACGACCGAAGCTGCCAGTCCGGTGTGGGCGGCAAGGTCGGTAGCATAGCCACCACCGGATGGCATCGTGCGGACCTGCTCCAGAATGAGGGTGTTGAAATCAGCCATGACGGAAAATGTCGTGAGGCTGAGGAGAATCAGAACTCGCGAAATCATAAAGTCCAAGGAATATGGAGGTTGATATGCGCGCAAGACGAATTTCTTTTCTGGTATGGTTGATTGTTCTGGTGGCCTTAGCGGGTGCGGCCTGGTGGACGGCGGCCTGGATGCTCCGGGGACCGATTTCAGGCTCGGGCGGATTGTATTTTCCAGCGCGTCAGGAATTGGATCTGCCGCAGTTTTTTCAGGAGGACCTGCGCTGGGGAGGCCAGCCCCTGGGACCGACAGAAAATACGCTCGGGGCGGAAGGTTGTGCGGTCTCTTCGGCTGCCATGGCGCTGGCCAGCTACGGGATGGATGTTGATCCGGGGCGACTCAATCAGTTTCTGACCGCCCTGCCCGGGGGATATACTCCCCAGGGTTGGATTTATTGGGAGAAAGCGGCGGAGTTTGACCCCCGGTTTACCCAAGCGCTCCTGCCACATTATGAGGATCTGCCCTCCCATTTCCTCATTGATCAGAATTTGATCAAAGGGAACCCGGTCATCGCCCGGCTGCGGTATCCTAATGGAGTGACCCACTTTGTCGTCATCTGCGGCAAAGACGGCTACGACTACCTGATTCGGGATCCGGGCCGGGGTGGGAGCAAGGGCGTTTATCCGCTCCGGGAGTTTGGGAGTCCCATCGAAGCGATTCGGTTTTATGGGCAGCCGTGAGGAGAGAGATGGCGACCCTTTCACGCGCCACTTGCTCAAGGAGTGGGCAGATGCCGAAGGATGATTCGGTGGTTCACTCCAGTTTGTGGGGTGAAGCAGACCCCTCCCGATCAGTCGCGTTTCTCGAATTCGTGGAAGAGTTCGTAGCGGGTTGGGTTGTCCGGCAATTTGAACTGGAAGCCCATTTCGAAAAAGATGGTGATGGCATTGGCAAGGATCATGACGCCAAGGAGGGCGAGAATTCCTTTGGTCCAAAAGGACGGAGTGGGCACGGTGTGGCCGGCCAGAAAAAAGTCCGAAAACAAAAGGCAAATTCCGCTCGATCCGATCAGGCAGACAAAAACGATCAAGGCCCAGGTGTAGAGGTGGAGACCCAACTGGGTGCCGCCGTATCCTGGATCGGGTGGGACGATGTGGAGAAGAATCTGCCGGATGGACACGAAGGATCCGCAAAGCCCGGAAAGAATAATCATTCCGTGCCCGAGAGCGTAGTCGCTGCGGTCGAGGGTTCCCTCACGCAGGCTGACCAAGATCCAGGCCGCGCCGAGGGCCGCCAACATCATGAAAATTCGCTGGAGAATACAGAGTGGGCAGGGCATTTCCTGGTTTAGAAATTGAAACCCGAAGGCTCCCGCCAAGACGCCACAAAGTACGAGAATCTCCAAATGCGCAGCCCAAAACCCCAGGGGGCTGATCAATTGAGACAGTCGGTTTCGCATGATCAAAAATTGAGGTTCAGTTTGTCCGTGGCGTGAAGGCTGAAGACCCAGAGGCTAAAAACCAGGGAACAGAAAAAGAGTGCGACAGCGGCCTTGCGGTGGCGACGGATCACGGCAACGAATGTTGCCAAGAGGAGGAGGTGAGCGAGGGTTTCCACCGGGTAGGGCTAAACCCGTTCGACGGGTAAGTCACGGGGATATCTGAACGGGTTGAGCGAGGAGATTCGCCGTCATACGGCTTTTGTCGGCTTTGCTGCAGGGGAGCTTTGAACTCTTCGCCGAAAGGCGCTTGGGGTTTCTCCCGAGCTGGCCTGGAACGTACGATTGAAGTGCGAAAGGCTTTCATACCCCGAAGCAAAGGCAATTTCCGCGATCGACATCCCGGTCTCCACCAATTGGCGGCGAGCGTGTTGCAGACGCACTCCGTTGACGAACTCGACCAAAGTCCGTCCGGAATGTTTGGGAAACTGGCGGCTGAAAGTCGATTTGGTCATTCGAATCTCGTTCAGAAGATCTTCCAGATAAAGTCTTCCCTCCGTCGCATGTTCAAAAACCCACCGGACAGCGGCCTCCATTTGCGTCTGGTATCCCGATTTTCCAATTTGGGGAAAACTCAAGTGCGACAAGGATTGCATGTCCGATTCCCGGGCTTCCGCGACATCGGCGAAAATCTCCAAGACCAATCCAAGCCGTTTGAGCCCACGGCAAGTCGGGAGTTCTCGCAGCAAGCCACAGGCGCGTCGCGCGGTTCTTCCCGTCAGCAGAATCCCTCTTCCTGCCCGTTCCAAAAGTGACCGAAGATTCTCAAGCTCTGGCATGGTTTGGTAAGGGGAAATCATGGGGTCAAACTGAACCGCTAGTCCAGACGAGGGCCCCGTCACATGCCAATAATGCGGGAGGTTTGCTCCGATGATCACAAGTTCAGAGCCTGAAAAATGGCTGACGTGATCACCAATCACGCGGGTTCCTGATCCCCCCTTGACCCAAGTTAATTCAACCTCACGATGATAGTGCCAGCTTCCCCCCGCTCCGTGAATGGGGCTGACTCCTCCGCCCGCTAACAGGGCGTCCACCTGATCCAAACTCCGCCTCCAGCGCAGGAGTCGGAGAGACTCTCCCGTCGGCATTTGGATGGACTCAAGGTGTGGCTTCATTCCTCTATCTGCTCACAAAATGAAGAATATTCCATGAGTTTTGAGATAATAAGCTCATCATTTGAACCGGGGCAGGAGGAATCTTCCGCGCATTCGGACGTAACCTGCCGGCATCATGTCACTCGCTCCCATTGCTCATCGATTCTCTTTTGGTCCCTGGAATATCCACGAAGGGGCGGACCCTTTCGGCTTTGAGGTTCGAACCCCCTTTCCTCACGAAAAGAAATTTGCGCTCTATAAGTCCCTGGGCTTCGACGGGGTGCAACTCCACGACGATGACGTTGTCCCCGGTTTGGATGATCTCAGCACCTCCCAGATCGAGTCTCAATCTGCCGCAATGAAAAAGATTCTGGATGGTGAGGGACTTATTCCCGAGTTTGTCGCTCCCCGGTTGTGGTTTTCCGCCCCGACGGTCGATGGGGGATACACCTCCAACGACGCCAGTGACCGCGAATATGCCTTGAATCGCACCCTGCGCTGCGTGGATATCGCCAAAAACCTTGGGAGCAAGGCAATCGTTCTCTGGTTGGCCCGGGAGGGTTCCTATATCCGTGAATCCAAAAACGCCCGGGTCGCCTACGAGCGAATCCTCAAGGCCATCGACCAAGTTCTCGCTTACGACAAGGAGATTGAGATTTGGATTGAACCCAAGCCCAATGAACCGACCGATCAAGCGTATGTACCCACGGTTGGTCATGCCGTTGCGCTTTCCTACGCCTCCAGTTCGCCATCCCGGGTCAAAGCGGTTATCGAAACGGCCCATGCCCTTCTGGCCGGCCTTGATCCTTCCGACGAAATGGCTTTTGCCCTCGCTCACCACAAGCTCGGCAGCGTGCACCTCAATGATCAAAACGGTCTCAAGTATGATCAGGACAAGGGCTTTGGCACCGTCAACCTCCGGGCTGCTTTCAATCAAGTGCGGGTTCTTGAGGAGGCGGGCTACGGCCGAAATGGAGAATTTATCGGTCTGGATATCAAGGCGATGCGCACCCAGAAGGGAGATCCCGTCACCGTCCATCTTGCCAACAGTCGTAAGCTCTTTCTTCTCCTCCTCGATAAAGTCCGCAGTTGGGACCACAAGGCGGAAGAAGACTTCCTGGCCAATCGGGATTATGAAGGCCTGGAGTTCTTTACTCTCACCCACCTGATGGGGAGGGATTAGGGCGAATCGCGCTCGTTTCAGGATAAGTTGCAAAAATGGTGCTGGAGGGACCTCGGCCAAGAGGTCTGGGGGGTAGTCCCGGTCGCCGGGGCCGGCGTCCCTACCCCTATAAAAATCCTCTCCTCATGCGCCTGAATCAGTGCCCTGCGGAATAGTGCCTCCGCAATAGGTCAAGAAGCCGCAGGAGATTGTCAATTCCTCGCAAGACGATTTGCTGACGCATGCCTCGGGTTTTGAATAAGCATATGACCTCATCTCACGCGGCCAAAAAACAAGCGCTGTCTGGGGGGGAGATTATTCGGAGTCTCCACCTGCATTGCTCAATGGCCGTCCACACCCGGCACGGTCGAGCATCAGCTGTGTGGTTTCGACAATTTGCTCGCCCGCTCCAATCTTGAGGAAGCTCCCCGGGCTTGGCCACACCTCGTAACCTCCTCGGCCGAAGGCTTTCTGGGTTGGCGCATAACCCGCATAGCCATCTGTCAGCTCGACGACAAACGTTACCCCTGCGGTCGACCAATGCTTGATTTCCAATCCGAACTCGACAAAGAGTTCGACCGGATTGGTGCAGAAAACCACGTCACCGACACGAAGGACATTGAGGGAAACTCTCGCGGGCGATTGGCGATTGAGACGTTCCGGCCAATCTGCTTCCACCAGTCGGTAAATGCGGGTTGTTTCTTCATTGACGAGGTTTGCTTTGGGGTGGGACGGGTCCTCCGGTTGGGGCCAGGGACGGAGTTCGATTTCCAGTACGGTCCGCTCAAGGGCCAGGGTCGAGTTTATCATCGCGGGCGGCGATGAGGTGATCACTCCGAGGGCAATCTTGGCAAGATACTGCCCGGAGCGAATCAATCCCTCTTCTCCCCTCCACGGTTGTGAGCGATCCAAAGGATCAAGCACACTCGGGGCGGTGTTTCCGGCCGCCCCCGTCAGATAGAGGACGGGAATTCCGTTGAGCGTCCGGCTAACCTGACGACGAGCTTCCCCGGGAAAATCGGCGCTGCATTTAAGCCCATGTTCCATGCTGTTCGGATGGGAGGCAAAACTAAAGACGGCTCCTGTGATGCGGCCATCCCGGTTTCGAGCGAACATCACCGGCAAATCGGAGTCCCGTGGTCCCTCCATGCCCGCAAATCCCGGCATTTCGGAATGCCCGTACATTTGACTTGATCCGTCATTGAACATCGCCCGTCGGTTCCATCCCAAGAATTCAGCCTTGCCGCATCCCGCGTGCAGAGTGACCTGCGCGAGACGCTTGATCGCTTCCGCGACGGTTTCAAGCAGACAGAGCTTGACCGCAGAAACATAGGCGGGGTCAATGTCCTGCATCCCCAGCCCGGCAGAAAGAGCCGCATTGAGGGCCGGGGCCACATGGGTGTGGGTCGAGTGAATTAAGAGATTCGCCCCGGGGATTCCATGGTCTTGCTCAAATGCGCTCTGGCAACTCCTGACAAAGCCCTCATCTAAGACGCATAGATCCAACGTCACCATGACAACGACAACGTTATTCTGTCGCAAGGCCATGGCGACGGCTTCAAGAGGATCTCGGATTCCAGTTGCGACCCGGAGGTAGAACTGACCTTGCAGACTCAACCCCGGTGGAGGAATAAATTCTCTGGAAGCAAATCCGGCTTCAATTATTGGTTCAGACATAGTTCGTTAGAGTCCTCGGTTTTTTGCTTTCCTCCGAGATTAACCGACCGGCTCCAGGCCCTTGATATCTTCTTGTTGGGACTTCCAGCCGCGCTCATAAAGGCTGACATCGGCGCCCTCGGCCAAGGCTTCAATATTGAGCGTTCCATATTGGTTCCAGACTTTATCGACGGCTTCGGCGATCTGGGTGGCCAGCTGGTCGGAGTTGGGACGACGAAGTCCATTGAAAATAAAGTAACTGGCGGAGTGGTAGAGGGCGGCCGGAAATTGTGCGGGATCATAGTTGACGGTGGAATTATTTTCCCGCCAAGGGCTTCCGTTGCCATAGGCATCTCGCGCGGCGATGGCGGAGAGTTCAGGAAGGATTCGACGCTGCCAAATCCCGCAGGGGACTCCCTCGGCTTGCAATGCCACCACGATCGCTTCCCTGCAGACGTTAACTGGCCCATCGTATCCCAGAGGAGCCGGATCGACATGGCAGACAAAATTGTAGCCGTTTTCCGATCCAAAGGTGGGCTCGACGGGAAGAATCAGTCCGGGATAATTCGCCAATTTATCTCTCAGGATGGCAAAGAGATGACGGGCGTGGGCAATGCCGTCATCCAGTTGTTGCAATTGGGCGCGCGCATAGGCGGCCGAGAGTTCATTGTACCGGCACATCAGGCCCAGTCCGTGGGCGCGGGACGAATCAATATCTGCGCTTCGAATCGCGAAATCGCCAAAAAGAGCCAGAGAGCGACCCCGTTCAATGAGGGCCTCATCGTTGCAAACAAAGAGGCCGCCTTCGCCGGCCGAGAGCATTTTGTTTTGATTGAGACTGAAGGCGGCCGCGTGACCGATCGTTCCCACCTTGCTGCCACGATAGAGCGCTCCATGCGCCTGGCAGGCATCTTCAATGACGAAAAGATTGTGCCGCTTGGCGATGGCCATGATTTCATCCATCTGAGCCGGCACACCATGAAGATGGACAACCATAATCCCTTTGGTGCGTGGTGTAATGGCGGCTTCGATTTTCACAGGATCAATATTTGTCCATGTGGGATCGATATCGACAAAGACGGGAATTCCGGCGCCGTGAAGAATGCAGGTGGCGGAACTGGTCCATGAATAGGCCGGCGTCAGGATTTCGTCACCCGCCTGCATCCCACAAGCCACCAAAGCCATGTGGAGCGCGGAAGTTCCGGAGGTCAGCGCCATGCAGAACTGGTTGCCATTCCACTTCGCCCATTCCGACTGAAGGAGGTTGCAGTTTTCCCCCCAAGCATGTGCTGGACTGTCTAGAGAGGCCATGACCAACTCGCGGTCTAATGAAGTCGTAGGCGGTGAAGCGAGTTTGGCGGTGGAGGGGATATGGCGTGTGCCGCCGTTGACGGCGAGAGGAAGGATTGGCTTCATGGGTGTGTTTGAAAACCCTAGGAGCATGGGAATGATTTGTCTTGCGGAAGATTGACTGAAACTAGCGATATTTTGACTTTTTGAGATAACCCATAATGGGTCAAAGGCGGGAAAAATTCCCCGAGAGTATCAAGCCAAGCCCCGCATCCGGAGGACTCTCGTTTTATCGTCTCTGTGGCCGATGTCCGGAGCATGTCACTCGCGAACACCGGCGTCTTCTGAATGAAACACCTGGGGACTATGTTCATCGATTGCGGATGGATCACTCCGCCATTCTCCTCGTCGGGTCCTCGAAAGAAATTGTCGAAATCTCCCTAGAGTGCGGCTTTGAAAGCCTCTCGCACTTTTACGCATGTTTCAGAACGGCCCATGGAATGTCGCCGGGGCGGTTTCGTGCGCAAAAACAGACGGGCTTGTATTTGGCGAGCCTTCCAAAATTTGCGCAAATTTCCAAGAAAGTGGGCTGAAGCAGCGAGGAGCGTCCCGTCGACCTCAAGCCCCCAGCCATTTGCTTCCGGTGGCTGCGAGGATGGCAAAAAGAATGCACCAGGGAATCGCTCCCCCCGCAATCCAGAGGATGACCCGAAGGGGCTTCTCTCCCAGGGCCAGAGCAATGAGAGCGGCGAAATAGGGGCCGCAAGTCACTGGAGCAAGCAGAGCCAGGCCGGGTAGCCCCCAGCGCATCCAGACCCGCCAGAAGAGTTTTTTCCGGTCCGGGTGGGGCGAGATGGAAAACTTCCGGTTCAACCAGCGCCGAGCTGGTGTTCCCACCACCAAGATGGCTGCGCCGATGGCTGTGTAGCCGGCCCAAGCACAGAGGGCGGCGACCGCGGGCGGAAGCTTCATGGCGACACCGGCCGGGATGGCCGCGAGGAAATAGGCGATGCCCAATCCGAAAACTATGGCCATGGCTCGTAGGATTCCCATTCGTCAATCCACTACCTTGGCGGGTCGGTTTGCCCTTTGGCAATGGTGGACTCCTGAAAAATCAATGTTTCCGCGCGGGCTGTCTTCTGAAAGAAGTGTCTATCTTTTGTCCGCCGCAAGGTGACGCCATGACTATCGCCCTCGTCTTCCTTCTTATTGCTGTCGTCTTCGTGCTTTTTCTCACGGAATGGGTGGCGCTTGATCTGGTGGCTCTCGGGGTCCTCGTTTTTGTGGCCCTGGTAGGGTGGGTCTCCCCCCAGGAGGCTCTCAATGCTTTCGCCAATGAAGCGCCTGTGACGGTGGCCGCCATGTTTATCCTCAGTGCCGGGCTGCAGCGTTGTGGGGCGATTGAAGATGTCGGACGCTTGATGCGGAAATTTTCCAAGGTGACCGAAGTGCGCTTGTTGTTGGTCCTGATGATTGGGGTGGCCGCCTGCTCGGCCTTTATCAACAACACCGCGGTGGTGGTGGCCTTACTGCCTTTGGTGCTGGGGGTGGCCCGCCACTATGAGGTCAGCGCGAGCAAATTGCTCATTCCGCTTTCCTACGCCGCCATCATGGGAGGAACCTGCTCCCTGGTCGGCACGTCCACGAATCTAGTCGTCAGTTCCTTGGCCAAATCCCGGTACGATATTTCGATCGGGATGTTTGAGATCACTTCGGTCGGATTGATTGTAACGACGGTTGGTATTTTGTACATGGTGTTGATTGGTCGGCACCTGCTGCCTGACCGTGAGTCCCTGGCCTCATTGGTCAATGCCACTTCGCCAAAGGAATACACCACCGAGATGCGCATCGGGGCCAGTTCGCGTCTGATCGGTCTTCCTCTGGCAGAGACCGAGTTATTTAAGATTTCCGCCATTCGGGTCATGGAGGTTCGGCGTCACGGGAGCCCGCTGCTGGGTGAAGCCAGAGCGGTGGTCCTCCAGGCCGGAGACACCCTTACGGTTGAGGGGGCGCGGGCGGGAATGGTCGAGATGGAGTCCATTCAAGGAGTTATCCCCGCGGCGGGCGGGGCGCGGGAATTTGAATCGGTTCGTGAAACCGAGAGTGTCGTCGTGGAGGCGGTGGTGACGAATAACTCCGGGTTTGCCCGTCGCACCTTGGAAGAATGCCGATTGCGGGAGGATTTTGACGCCCAGGTTTTGGCCGTCCACCGTCATGGCGAAAACATCACCCGCAATGTCGGTCAGGTGGCGTTGCGATTTGGGGACACGCTTTTGCTCCGGATCACGGACGAAGGGGTGAAGCGATTGCGGGATAATCCGGATTTGTTGTTGCTCTCCGACACCGTGGTCGCCACCGCCCGCCGCGAGAAACGCCCCATCGTTTTGACCGTCATGGGATTGGTGATTTTGTTGGCGACGCTGGGATTTTTTCCCATCTCCATCTTGGCTCTCGCCGGGGTGGTGGTCATGGTGGCGACCCGCTGCCTGCGAATGAGCGAAGTCTATGAGGCCATCGATTGGCGGATTGTCGCCATGATCGTGGGAATGATTGCCCTTGGCACGGCGATGGAAAATACCGGCGCCGCCTCCTGGGTGGTGGGTCAGGCGTTGGTCATCTTCAAAGGAGCCCACCCCGTTTTCGTTCTCGGGGCCGTTTATTTTCTGGCCATGTTGTTGACCGAA
>Ga0222659_1001041_pt1 | contig 11992 bp, 7 predicted proteins | sample AntAcemetagen547_FD_179850 | JGI IMG/M metagenome (GOLD analysis project Ga0222659, IMG submission 179850) | Saline water microbial communities from Ace Lake, Antarctica - #547 | ecosystem: Environmental > Aquatic > Non-marine Saline and Alkaline > Saline | place: Antarctica: Ace Lake | collected...
GTTCTGGTGGAGCGGATAGGCGTAGAGTGCCTGGGCAAAGAGGCGGGGGTCGCCGGTGGCGATAGCATCACCAAGCAGGGTCTGGTGCGTGGCGAGTGCGCTTATCAGCCCGTGGAAGCAGTCGGGCACCTCCAGGTCGGGATCCGGGTGAATGCCGTCGCGATCCAACGTAAACGAGTATTCCAGTACACAGCGGTCCTTGAAGCCTTTGACGGCTCCGCGGTTGGGCAGGCTAGCCGCGAGCCATTCACGCGACTGACCGCTGAGACCCCGCAGCACGACGCATGCGGCGTCGTCGGTCGCGGCGGCGAAATGCGGGTTCTGGAGGCTATCCTGTTCCCAGAAAGAAGTGGGAAGCTCCTGATTGAGATGAGCGCGGAACTCACGGTCAATCTTCTCCCTTGCCACCGCCTGCTCGCTCGCCTTCTTATCAATTTCCGCCATGCTGAGCCGTTCCTTTTTTCCACCGGTCGGTTCCAAGTACAGCTCGGGGCAGATGTGGCTGAAGCCATCGCCCTCGGTCGAGAAGACCACATAGCCGAAGCGCCGCCGCATTTCCGCCAGAAGTCCGAGCTGACGGCGGATGAACGTCTCACTGTTCGGGAATTTCGGGATCCGGCACGGCTCCCAGCCCTCGACCTGGATGGCCTCGTCAATCAGATCGTAGATATCGCGGCCGTGCAGCGTGCCGCGCAGCAGGATGCTGCAGTGGTTGACGCCGGCGGCGGTCACGTCTTGAAACTCGCCACAATACTCATCCCGCCCGAAAATCAGCCGGGCCAGGTCCCAGCGGTGGTTGGTGAAGCCCCCGCAGATGCCCAGTGCACGAATCTTCGTGTGATTGTTGACCATACCGCTGTAGACCGCCACCGGGTTGGCGTAGTCTAACAGCCAAGCATCCGGACAATGCTTCTCCATTTGACGGGCAATACCCAGCACCACAGTCCCGCCGGTGACGGCGCGGAACGCACCGCTGGCCGAAATCTGGTCGGAACCGAAGAGCCCGTGCGAGGCGCAGGCCTGCTCGCTCAGGGTATTAACCTTGTGGGAACCGACCGGGAAGCTGATGCTCACCACGTCCGCTCCCGGCAGCGCTTCATCGAGCTTATCGGTCCACATCACCTTGCACCCCGACGCCGCGAATTCCGGTGTCCGCATGATCAGGTTGCCCACGGTCTCGACCCGGGACAGGTTGAAGTCCACCAGGCGGATTTCACCGCCGTTCATCACCATGGGATTCTGCAGAATCCCGCGAACAATTGGCAGAGTCCGGAACGACCCGCCACCAATAAATACTGTATTCATCTTAATATCCCTTTGTTTTTTATTACCTGTGCAAGCCCTGACATAATCAGCTTGCCTAAATTTTTATCAATGATCGTCACGCTCAGTGTGTTACCGAACTAAATAAATGCGAGGCTTCCTTTGTTTTCGGATTCATTCATCGGTGGTCGTTCCTCATTTTTTCGCCCTATCGAGCCTGGGGGTGCAAATGCAGTTCGATGGTTTCGATATCCCACACGGGCGGGTGCTGGGGTTTACGCTCGCCACCACCGTATTGATGCAGCAATTCAAGCGTGTTCTCCTTGCCGAACTCGACAAAATTGGTGATGTCGATGTCGCCGTCGGTATCGAACCAGTGGTGGTGACGGCGGACCAGACGGTTGTTCACGTAGGCGCCGATGGTCGCCTGCGCGTTGCCGTCCATGTAGAGGCGGATGCGATACTTGCCGCGCCACTCTTCGGGGATGAAGACCGTGCGGGAAAGATCCCAGGCTTTGACGTTACCGGGCAGAGACGTCGCAATCGGTTTGTGTTGTGCATCGGTGGCCTGCCATGACCCGGCCATGTTGATCCGGCGCTCGGGCGCCGTCCAATGGTAAAGATAGAGCTGGCCTTTGACGCCTTGGTATTTCTGGTCACCCTTGAACTGGAGCATCAGCTCGTTGCTGTCGTCTTCGAGCAACTTGGTGACATCGAACTCGCTGTATCTGTAGTCCTTCCGGCTCCAGTCATGCAACGGTTCGCCATTGAGGGACAGCCGTGCACTTCCTTCGTATTGGCTGCCGACCCAGGCACCGCTGACCAGAAAGATTCGCCCGCCCGCATCCTGCCACTCGCGCGGTACCTGGAAGGTCTTACGCAGCCAGACCGGCTGGTTCGGCGCGGCGCCCCAGAAGTTGAGGATACTGACCGGGGTCGGTTGCCAATCAGCTTTATCCGTTACCGGGTCGGTTAACGACAGTTCAGCCCCCCCCTCGCGCAGGTCAAAGGTTGGGTCCGCCCACTTCCCTTTACGGTAGGGGCTGAAGTCAATGGTCGGCTCCTTGAGCTGATGCCACATTTTCTGCTGATAATTCCACCAGTGGGCAATCGCATCATCGGGGGTATGAACAACCGCATTGATAACCTTCACCTCTTTTGCCGGCATATGGACGATTGCCGTGGCTACACCGTCCTGCCAGGTAAAGGCCAGTTCCTTTTGGCCATCCACTCCGTAGGAGACAAGTTTCGCCGGTTTGCGCGGCAGTTGAAGGGTCAGTAACGTGTCGACATCCCGATCCTCATGCCAGCTCACCAAGCAGGTCACGGCATCCAGGCCATTATTAGAACGGTAGGGCTGAGCCCAGACCAGCCGATCATCGGTGCCGCAGACAGCTTGAAGATTGATTCCGTTGAAAAGATCCGCCAGAAAATCGGTCTCGATGGGTTCGGGCCACCAAATCCCCATCCGGTCTTCGCTATTGCGCCAGAAAGCGGAACCGAGGACGATCACACTGCCTTCCCCCAGTTTGCGCCGGACTATCGCGGGTTTGCCATTCTCGTAAACAGCCAGGACCTCGCCATCTTGGCCAGGTTCCAGCTCCACACTGTAAAAATTGAGGTTATTACCAACATAATCCATGGATTTACCGTTGTCCGGAAAAGTTTTTCCGGCCAGTTTCCGGAAAATCTTCTGATCGTTGCCGAAGCTGACAGTCCCATCGCCTACCTCACGGATTTTGCCAACTTTACAGCCGGTCAGGCGGCCGATCACCCATGAATCCGGCTCCAACTCCGTATTGCGCCCACTGAACGGCAAGGTGACATAAGTACCGCCGGCTTTAACCCATTCCTCGATGGCGGCAATGGATTTTTCGGGGATAGTTTCATTACCGGAATCCATCATTACCGAGAAGCCATTCATTTTGCCGTCAGCCAGGCCTTGATCGTCCAGATAGAGATAGGAGTGCCCGAGCGTCTGCAGCGTGCCACGACCGATATCCCAGTTCCAACCGTTGTTGATCTCGCGGGTTGTCTGGCCCAGTTCCGGGTAGGGTTTGGGTGAGAACAGGCGAATGGTGCCATGGGTGGAGCGATAGAGCAGCACCTGGGGGGCGGTTTCGGGGCTGATGTCGTATTTGCCCATGCGTTTAAGCACGGGATTGTGATCGACCCACCACTTGCGCATTTCAGGGTTGCGGGTGTAGGTCTGGGCTACAAACACAGGGTCATGACCATTGAGTCCCGCAAGAAAGGTGCGACGGAAACCGTTGTACATTTCCGTAAGGGTTCCGTACGGGCTGCCTGGCTCGCTGGAGGCGGGCACGTCGTAAAGAAAGCCGTAGCGTTTGTACCAGGGGAAGTACCAGGACCCCTCACCAGTGAAGTGACCGAAACCACCCCAGTCGCGCGCCAGTTTCGTCCAGCGGTCGGCACGGAATTTTATCGGGGCCATGAATTTGACTGGGCGGTTGGGGTCGATCTGCCGCATACCGTCGAGAACCTCCACCCAAGCATCGTACTTGGCTTCGAGATGCCAATCCTGCCAGAGCAAAAAGAGCCGGTTACGGGCTTTGCCAAGATAAGGATAGACCGCCGGTTCCTCGGTGGAGAGAAAGGCGCGCCCTTGCCATAACGCGCCAACCAATTGGACTGCAATCTCATTGTTGCCAGCCTTCAGGTGCTTGCTGATATTCACCGCCCCCCAGATGCCGATCTCCCCCGCCGGCTCACCATTGATAAAAACCTTGTTGTAACGGGCGAATTCACCGGAATGCAATCCGATATGCGTGATCGGGAACCAGTAGAAGAAGATGTCGGGGGCCGGAGGCTGGAGGTCTGTGGAGGAAAGCGTGAACGTGCGGCGGAACCAAGTGGTGCCGTAAGCGCCGATTTTTTGTCTGTCCAGGGCCTCATACATGCGGTCGCTGCCGGGGACACCGTCGATCCTTGTCCAGGTGTCTGTATCCAGGGGTTGTTTGTACCATTCCTCTTGCAAGCCAGGGTAGTTGGCATCGGTCTTGTCATTGCTCATGATGCCGCGACGGTAGAACCAGGTCCCATTCAAATCCTTGATCATGCCATTCAAACCTGCGAAGCTCGCAAATTCGGGAATCCGCACCTGCTCCCAGTCGCTGTAGCTGTTCGTGTCACCAGTCAACATCGCCGATATCTCGGCCAGGCTTAAGCCCTGTTTCTGCAGGTAATGGCGCCAGTGCTTCTGAGCGTGGGGGGAATAGTCGTCGTGCCGGTCGTACCAAGGCTGATGTACCAACTCACCGTGCGGATGCATCCAACCCAGGTTGAGGGGATTGTCGGCATAGGGTTTCATCAGGTCCATGGTTTTGACCGTCATGTAGCGATGAATATCCTCGTCAAACCAGGTCAGGTGCGGGGCGGACTTTTCATTTAGCCAGGGGCGGATGAAGCCGCACATCATCCAGTCGGCGGGTTGCTCCATGTATTCCCCAAAACGCCGTGCGGTCCAATCGGCACCGCCGGTAGAACCATAAAGTCGGAACGAAAATGGCATGTTGGCGGCCTCTAGCATCTTGACCTTCCACTCCACTTCGGTGTTCTTAGCAATGCCGTCGCTGTTGTCCAGGTTGGCTGGGTCGAGCCAGGGTTCGAAACGGAACTTGTTTTGGATCATGAACTCAACGTCTTCGGTGGGGTCTTTGAAGGTGCGTTTACCGTCGACTTTGGTCATCCAGTCGTGAAAGTTGCCAAAGCCTCCCACGCCATAGCTCCCCCAACCGTAGCGGTCGAAACGGTCGAGAAAGGCGGGATAGGGGGCTTGACTTACTCCCCCTTTTACCGCTGCCGGGTTCTGCTTGATAAATGCCGTCATCGCGGCCTGATCAGGAGCGGATATGATGTTCGCTGTCGCCCCGAGAACGGAGCCAATAAAGAGAGCCCCGGAAGCGGTTTGGTGGCAGAGGATTCCACCCCCCGCACTTTTCAACTCAATCGTTTGCACCTCAGGCGACATCGCTAAATCTGCGAGAAATTTCCCGACCAGCAACTCGGCTTTTTCGCTGTTCTGACAGGAGAAAACCGACATCCATACCTGTTTTCCATCTGCCGTTTGAAAGGATCTGTTTTCTACCGAGACGCTGCCGTAACCGCGTAAGGTCTGAGTCGCCGGGACGGCGTAAGAATGCTCTTGCCATTCCTCTGCCGCGACGAGCGAAGAAAGTGTCATTGTGTAGGTCAATCCGGTAATCAGGAGCGTAGATAATCTGTGTTTTTTCATGAGTTCTCTTTTTTTGTTCAGGCTATTTTTTATCCAATAAATCGGTTTTTTTTACATGCCCCTTCGGGGCGCATCTGAAGCGTGTTTGCAGGCAATGGGCCTTGTTCACCACCGTCGTGGTGTGAGCCGCTCGGTGTTTGATCTCGTCAATCGGCAGATAACGCCAATCCAGATTATTGCTCTCGGTAAAAAAAAAACTGATCGCAACCACCAGGTCGGGATGGACCTCAAAAAAATCCAACAACCGCTGAGCTTTTCAACCGTATCATACTGTGGCCAGAAAATTCTCTGGGTTACAACGAGCTTCGTCATATCGATGAACGCCTTTTCTGATAAGTATTCTCCGTCGGCAATCCCTTCGAGCCAATGGCCCAGTGGCTTCCGTGATAAGGGTGCATGTCGAGGGTTTCCCAGGGGAAGAAGGGGATATTACGCTCGACTTCGCCGTTCATGAACGGCAGGCTATTCACGTCGATCTGGTTGGATTCGAAGACCGGTGTCGACACGTGTCGTCCGTTAATCGCCTCGGTCTGCACGCCGAAGACCGGATGGTTGGTCAGCACCAGCTCCATCTCCAGCCCTGCGCGCTGGTAGAGAAAATAACGGTGATTGCTGAGCAGGTAGTCGGTGATCCGTACATCCGAGAACTGCCGGTGGAAGGCTTCCAGAGACGCATGGTTGTGGCGACGTTCGATGGTGAGGATAAAACCGTTCAGCACATGCGAGAGATCCTCCCGTTCGAAGTGGCGCGTTTCGCCCTCGTAATTGACCAATTCGAGTAGCTCGTAGTTGTTTTGCCTTACGAAGCGCAGGGCGGTCCGGCGCGGCAGGTCGGTGGGGATCAAGGGCTGGATGTGGATGTAAACCTCGCCAGCCTCAACCGAAACCGGTACAATCTCGTCACTGGCACCGGTCGCACCCTCCTGCACGGGTCCCTCGCCGATGAGGCTGCGGGTGATCTTTCCATAATGCGCCGGGAAGATGACCGACAATTTGAGCGTGTCGGTCTCCAGCGGTGTATTCCTGAGGTTCGGCGTGGCCAATAGCACGGCGGTATTCTCGTGTTGCAAGGCGTAGCACCAGCCTTGGCTGGGGATGAATTCCTCGCTCTGGAAACGCCCGTCCGTATTGCTTTCCATCGGCCCCATTTCCTGGGCGGCAGTGAAGTATTTGAAGAAGACCGACGAGGCATCCCGGAAGCTTGTGACCTTCGGCTTCATGGCGTAGGTGGCGTAAAGGGTGGCACTTTGCTCTCCGCCGCAAATGGGAATGTTGGAGGTGCCCAGCGAATAATCCTTCTGCATCCAGGTATAGGTGCGATATTGGCCGGCCTGTCCGTCGAAGTGTCCCATGCACTCCGTCCGTCCACGCAGGAGTGCCGGATACCGGCGTTCGGTGATGAGATGAGCCAGTTCCTCAGGCACATGCAGGTCGGTGTCGAGGATATCGCAGAATTCGGCAATCGACTGGATAGGGAAGCCGGAAAAATGCATAACTTCGATGCCGTCCGGTTCGAAGTAGCTCTTGATCGGGTCGCGCCCGGTCAGTTCGGGACCAAAGGCGTTCCAGAGGACCACCTGCAGGGCATGGGTGTGTCCGGCGAAGTCGATGCAGTAGGCGCGGCACTGCGGGCCGCTCTGAAGCATCGTGCCCGGATGATAATGCAGAAGAACTTCGGCCCACATCCTCTTTTCAATCTCCAGCGCCAGTTCGCGGATGGCCGGATCGTGGGTGTAGCTGGCAATCTTGGCCACGCTGGTCAGGGTAATCGCAGTGTAGGTGGATGAGTTGAACTCGCTGGCCCAGGCGGCGCGACTCAGCAGCCGACGAAATTGGTTCAGGTTCCAGACCCCATGCCTGACCGCCTGTTCGTTGCATAGGGCTTCCCCGCCGAGGATCAGGCCGCAGGTGGCCATCATCGGCATGTTGTCGTTGGCACCGTGAAACTTGAAATCGGGCTGGGCCGCCCCGCGATAGGTCTTGAACACCTGCTCGGTATGCCAGACCGCCACTTCGTACGCCTCTGGCGTCATCCGTTGTTCAAAACGGTGCAACAGATGGGCTAAAGTATTGGACTGGAAGATGCCGAACATCTTGCCCTGAACTTCGCCCGGACCGTCGTGGACATGGTCAGGTTCAAGTTCCGTGTTGTAACCGGCGACCATCCGATTGGCCAGGTCGATGGTTCCCTCACTGCCGGTATAGAGTGCCGGCAGAATCCACAGGACTTCGCGGTTCGGCGGGGTGAATTGCACCACTTTGCCGGTTCCGTCAGTTTGAACATATTCATAAATATGCTCACGAACTTTGGAGTAAAAAAGCTCACGTCTCATTTCCTGTTGTTGCGACTCAATCATTATTTCCTTTCCCATATAATCCAATTTCTTTCCCGAAAATGACAGCCCCCTTCAGGGAAAGGGGCTGGTCATTTATACAGTAACATCAGTACAGCAACGGCACAAGGTTAACGCTGTTTGGAGCACTTGGGATTGCTTTCTTGACGCTTTGGTGCGGTTGCAGAGTCAGCGCGCCTCCGTACTGATTTCCGGCTGCGCATGTTCTGCCGCCTACGCGCCCGACACTCTCAGCATTCCCACAGCCAGCAGTGTCATTGCCAAAACGGTGTGCACTGCGCTCTTCATCGTTTCTTGGCTCTCTCTGACTGTCATTTTTCTGCTTCATTTTCATGATGTGTCCTTGAATGATTATTCGTCGGTGATTTGCCTACGAGGACCCGTACACCGCATGTCTTTTACAGACAGTGCTAACAAAGTAAACATATAATAAGCATATATTAATTTCAAAAGACGATGTAAATTATCTTTATTAGCTGAAAGCTAAGTAATATTATTGTAATATATATTTAATACGGAGGCGAGGAAGTTGGACGAGACCTTCTGATCTATGCAACTGCTGACCATCACAACGCCTACCCTCGCGGATTTTACCAACCATAGAGATAGAGATCAGGGGAGGCTGGCCATCCCTATTCCATTAGGCCAGTACGATGCGCACACCTCACTGGATGAGGTTAATTATTCTCAGTTTTCTTGAATCTGACCGAATCCGCGGCCCCAAACTCCAACGCACCTACCTCCAACGCACCTACCTCCGTCTGCGGCGGTACATCAGGGCGGTGGTACCTATCAGCAAAGCCAAAGCGAGACTGGACGGTTCAGGGATGGCGGAAACGACAATCAGGTCCGCCTGGAGGTTGTCCACATTCCAGGTGTACTCCCTCGATCCGCCGCCTCCAAGGACGATGAAACTAGTAAAGTCTCCGTCAGAGGAAGACAACGTGCCGCTGCCCCCGGTGGTTGCGGTGGACGCGGTCAACAGTGCGCCTCCACCCAGGTCGTAAGGGGTGAACTCCGTGCTCCAGTCATAGTTTCCGGAGGCATCCGGTACCGAGAACTCGGAAACAATGTTGTACCATCGTCCGTCCGGAACCTGGTTCTGGTCCGTGCCGGTCGAAAACACCTCGCCATTGCCGCCGCCGGAAAGACTATCGTTAATTCCACCGGGTCCGCGGGCGTACAGATGCCAACCGCTGAGGGGCGAACTGTACCGTTCAGACGTACCTGTGATGAAAGTCTGAGCACCTGTGTTGACGTTAGGTGCGGACTGGGATGAGGCCTGGGCAACAAAGGAATCGGCGGCACTATCTGTTCCTGCGTACCCGCTGACGGGCTTCCAGTCGAAACTCATCCGAATATAATTGCTATGGGGACCACCGGGATCGTAGTTTGGGTCATGGTTTAGGGTGTAACTGGCTGGATTCACAGGATCCGTGGTCGAGAAATAAGCGAGTAAGGTAGGTTGAGAACTGGTGGCAGACGTCTTGTTTACCTGCAACACGTTCGATATCGCCCCGGACGCGCCCGTGGTGGAGATGATGGAACCAGGGGCACCCAGATAACTCTTGTATCCACCGACATCGGCGGCCAACTCTGTATCACCTTCGTACGTGTCGGCAAAAATACTCTGTTGGTGTACGATATTCGTCGGAATGACGCCCCCCTGAACTACGGACGCGGTCAACAAAAGGGCAGTGATTGACAGGATACTCTTGGTCGTGCCGGTTAAAGTCATCAGTTTCTTTTTCTTCTTCATTTTCATATTCTCCGTTGGATTGTACATGTTTTTGATCGCGCAGATCGAAGTCATCGGGTTCTTCTTTGGTTGGGACATCTCTGTTTATACGGCCGGTCTACCTCTGCTTTCGGCTATGCGGTATGGCAAAGTAATAGGTTTCACGGCCTCGTCATTCTTCTGTTGCCGGATGAGCTGGATCAGCGCATCCGCCCAGCCGGCGATGTCTGATTCCACCCAGTCCACGGACAAAGGACAGAGCCAATCGATACCGCAGTTCCGGTGAAAAACCATATGGACATCCTCGGGCGACCGCACCCCCAGTTCGAGGGCCGCGCTCATCGCGCCCCGGGCCGATACATCGGGGTAAACCAAGATACCATCCGGCCGTTCCTTCTGCCGCCAAATATTCCTGAACTGCGTGTAGCCGTACTCTTCAATATTTTCATGCCACGTGTCGGGAACCGCCATCCAGTCATTGCGGGTTCGCAGCCCAGACTCGCCGAGAACATCGATGAAATCGCGATAAAATTTGCGCTCGTAGGCTTCCGGCAGCAGGTGAGTGGAGTTTTGAATGGGGCAGATTAGCCCGAACGTTTGACAACCGCGCTCCCGCAACCGACCTAGACCCAGACGTAACATCTGTACGAAATCGCAGGACACCCGGTTGGGCATACTGCCTGACGAACTAAATGACGCAGCCGTAGGGAGATGACGCAGCCACGGCAGGCTGACATGGTCGCATCCGGCCACCAGCAGCGCCTGGACCTCGTTACGCTCGATGGCCTGCAACAGCGACTTCAACGGCTCATGCCGTTGATCCTGCGGACGCTGGTCTATGAACATCTCCGGGAGAACATTCTGCCCTATCAGTTGCTTTGAAAGCTGACGGCATAATTCAATACGGAATGCGTCAAGATGCGGATCCAGCCCGGTGCCGCTACAGTAGATCGCCGCCGTACTTAAGACTGCAGCATTGTGTTTAACAACCGTGCCAACCCTTTTTTTCTTCTCAATCAAGCCTTCCTCTTCAAGAGGCCTTAATGCGGTCTGAACAGTGAAAAAGCTGGTGTCGAACTGCGCGGCCAGTTCATGCATTGTCGGCAGCAGTACACCCGGTTTGTATTCGCCGCGAAGAATCCGACCGCGCAGGAGATCGGTCACTTGCCGATGCCGCACCACACCTTGCGTATCTGAATCGAGCTGTGTTGATAAATCTTTCATATATAATACAAATAATTATCAGATAAAATGATATGTCAAGTACATTTTTCACCTTAAAGGTAAATAAAATTTGTGAAAGATATTTAAGAACTTTATTGTTTTCATCAATTGTGCTGTCTGGATGTGAAACCAGAACTGCAGTATATCTGGTGCGGTTTGTCCGGCAATCACCATGATCAGGGAGGCCTGCCCGGCCCCTCCAGGCAACGAAAGACCTCCCCATTGGCATATGCGATTCACTGGATCCGGGACATAAGCATCGCTGTCGTGGCTTTGTCCGGTCGGTTGGGGTCGTGAAACTCCACTTCAACGGTTGAACGCTCGCCTCCTGTTACATTCCCCACGGCAGTACCCTATCAAACGCTCTAACGGTCTACCTCTCTAGGTTTCATCTATTCCTCATCCAACACTTTATCCAAATACACCGAAACTTTTTCAGCCCATAATATACCATGATTTTTCAGGCCTCTTTCACTTAGGTGAATACCAGCACGATCATCCCCAACCAATTTATCAGTATCCGGACCTTCCAAAGCAATTCCGGTATCCCACAGGCGTTTCTGTCCCGCTCTGATATCCGGGAAAGAGTTCTCTGTTGGATTATTATAAGATACTTGAGCGACAAACCAAGGAAAGTCCCACTTTGCAACCGCATGTGATGCTTTAATAATATTGGATAGAGAATCAAAATAGTAATCGGCACTAGCTCTACAATCTGATTCACCCTGATGCCAAAGCGCAGCCCTAAAACCATTTGGACCAAGCTGTAGAATTCTGGTCATAGTCCATATAAAACTAGGTTTTCCTGGTTGCCAGGTACTTACTGGTGCGCCACCACGTCCAGTAACGGCAACACCGACAGGAACTTGATATTTTTATTCATCGCATCCCCGAAACTAGGCCAGAAACTCCCTCTCATTGAATGGTCATGAGTTCCAGGTTGCGGATCATCAGCTATTCTCCATTCAGAACCGCTGAATGTTGAAACCATACCTGTTTCTGTTTTTGTCTGTTTGTCTCCGTAATTTGTAGAGTTTGACTGTCCGCAACCGAACGGTGTTGTTAAAACTATTCCAAAAATCACTCAGACTTCCATTACAGATACATGCGTTGCGCGTAGTGTTCCTATCTTTTTCCCTGTGTCCCTCTGTTTTCTTG
>Ga0222659_1001044_pt1 | contig 11966 bp, 9 predicted proteins | sample AntAcemetagen547_FD_179850 | JGI IMG/M metagenome (GOLD analysis project Ga0222659, IMG submission 179850) | Saline water microbial communities from Ace Lake, Antarctica - #547 | ecosystem: Environmental > Aquatic > Non-marine Saline and Alkaline > Saline | place: Antarctica: Ace Lake | collected...
AATAGCAGCATAGCGAAAAAAAACTGCCAGTAGACCTTTGATAACCCGAAGATGACAAAGGATCCGATATAGAACCCGAAAGACATCATCATCGCCTTACGCCGACCGTACAGATCCGCGATAGTCCCCGAGGGGATCTCCATCAGATTACGGCAGATTTCACGAAAACCGATCAGAACTCCAATCTGAAAAAAGGAAAAGCCTTTATCAAGAAAGGCCAGCATCAAGAACGGTTCAAAATACCGCTGGTTTTTCAGAAAACCATAAAGTGAAAATCGTGCAATCATTTTCCGAGAAGTGTAATGTAACTAAGCCTTTCCGGTCCGCCAGAAAGGAAAGACCTTGGGGGATCAATAAACCTAAACGTTATTTGTACTCTCTGGCTTATAGGCGGTCAATCCCTCAATCGCCGATTCGGGGATAAGAGGCGCATTCACGAATTGGAGAAACTCCTAATAGGTATCCTCATCGGAATCGCTATCGGGATCGAAACCCTGAGGTATTTTCCTGCCGGTAGTTGGAAGAGGTTCGTCCCATCTTCATGAGTAGACTCTTTTACTTGGGTGGCGTTTCCATGTTTTCAGCTTCGATCCCGATAGCGATCCCGATACCGCCTGTCCGAATCTCTTTCCAATCAAAATGATACCCTGCAGGGGCCGACCCCAGCGACAGATATACATATTGCAACTAAGCAAAATAAATGTATGAAAGAAGTCAACCTTGAAAAAAGAATACGATCTAGAAAAAGTGGAATGGGCTTCCTGAAAAGGACCGTAAACGAGTTCCGGTCAGCTAAACGTTATGAAAAAAATTAAAACAATACTAGTAGTCGGGGCAAGTGGAGCAACGGGACGTCTTGTTCTAAAGCAGTTGCTAGGTAGTGGACAGAATGTAAAAGCCATAGTGCGAAGACTAACGAGCTTGCCCGAGCCGCTCCGAGACGACCCTCGCTTGTCACTAATTCAGGCAAGCCTATCCGAACTCAGCGACTCTGAAATAGCTACGCATGTAGACGGATGCGACGGTGTGATCTCGTGCTTGGGACATAATCTAACCTTCAAAGGTCTTTTCGGTCATCCGCGTAGGTTGGTCACCGATGCGACTCGCCGACTATGTGAGGCCACTCAGGCAAGCCCCCCAGAAGCTCCGATCCGATTCGTACTCATGAACACCACGGGGAATAGTAATCGCGATCTAAACGAACCCATTTCCTTTGCCCAAAAATGCGTGATCGGACTCCTTCGACTCTTACTACCGCCCCATGCCGACAACGAGGAGGCCGCAGACTATTTGCGGACTAAGATCGGGCAGAAAGATCCGGCAATCGAGTGGGTCGCGGTTCGCCCTGATGGTCTTGTGGATGATGAATCGCTTACGGACTATGACCTATATGCTTCACCCATTCGAAGTGCTATTTTCGACGCGGGTAAGACCAGCCGAATAAATGTCGCTCATTTTATGAGCGAGCTAAGCACCGATGATGATCTATGGCTTAAATGGAAGGGACAGATGCCGGTGATTTACAACCAAATACAACTCAGTGAACCTAAGAGCTAAGCTGACACCTGACTAAGTCCTGTCCAATTCAAAAACAGAAAGCATAAAAAACAAAACAACTATTTAAAACGAACCGAGAGTACTCGGTCCGCTCATCTAAACGTTATGCCAAAAAATTAAACCAACGTCAGAGCAATTATAGACAAGCTTGATGAGTAGGCACTTCGTCACAGCAAATAATGCAACAGGTGAATTATTTCTTCCTGCGGATCTGGTGAACCGTTTTGATCTCGCCCCCAAAAGGGCACTTTGGTAACTGCTCTCAGTTGTAACTCATCAGGCTTTTGCCGTTTTGATCTCGCCCCCAAAAGGGCACTTTGGTAACGAACCGACTGCGATACCCCTGCCTGAGCTTGAGTTTTGATCTCGCCCCCAAAAGGGCACTTTGGTAACACAGTTCCAGAAATGTTCTGGCGGAACAACTGGTTTTGATCTCGCCCCCAAAAGGGCACTTTGGTAACGCAAAGAACATCATACGCGAAGCTAAGCTCTGGTTTTGATCTCGCCCCCAAAAGGGCACTTTGGTAACATTGTTTACATAAAGGCTTTAAGGTAAAGTCAGTTTTGATCTCGCCCCCAAAAGGGCACTTTGGTAACACCGAATCCTCCCCGTAGTGCCTCATGGCGTTGTTTTGATCTCGCCCCCAAAAGGGCACTTTGGTAACTTTACTGTATTTGCTACTTGATCAACGGAAGAGTTTTGATCTCGCCCCCAAAAGGGCACTTTGGTAACTCGATTTCAGGATCAACAGATTTCTTGGTTCCGTTTTGATCTCGCCCCCAAAAGGGCACTTTGGTAACGCGTATGTAGAACTTCACCGCGGTCTTGATGAGTTTTGATCTCGCCCCCAAAAGGGCACTTTGGTAACGTAGAAGGCAATTGAGTAGACTATCATCGCCCGTTTTGATCTCGCCCCCAAAAGGGCACTTTGGTAACCTTGAGCCACTTTGTTGTGAGGATTCGATTTCGTTTTGATCTCGCCCCCAAAAGGGCACTTTGGTAACTATTCCCCGTCTGAATGTTGGTACTCAGGATAGTTTTGATCTCGCCCCCAAAAGGGCACTTTGGTAACCTACCGCAATGTCAGGGAACACCTCTTGATAAGTTTTGATCTCGCCCCCAAAAGGGCACTTTGGTAACCTTCGCCATCGCCATAGTCACCGGAAAGCACCGTTTTGATCTCGCCCCCAAAAGGGCACTTTGGTAACGTTGCTTGAAATCAACTATACGCTAGTTGCGTGTTTTGATCTCGCCCCCAAAAGGGCACTTTGGTAACGAGTCACCATCATTTATAATAACATGGTCGATGTTTTGATCTCGCCCCCAAAAGGGCACTTTGGTAACGCTTAAGTAAAGAGGAGCATGCCCGGTTGGTTGTTTTGATCTCGCCCCCAAAAGGGCACTTTGGTAACTGTTGGCGATCCTTCGGGCCTCTCACAATATGGTTTTGATCTCGCCCCCAAAAGGGCACTTTGGTAACCCCGCCGCCATTTCAGAGAGTACTCCCTCCCCGTTTTGATCTCGCCCCCAAAAGGGCACTTTGGTAACTTGGGGTTTTTACTCGGTACAGAATCACTATAGTTTTGATCTCGCCCCCAAAAGGGCACTTTGGTAACACTCATACTCCCAATCCTGTGAGTCTGATTCGGTTTTGATCTCGCCCCCAAAAGGGCACTTTGGTAACAGGTAGCTGTAAAATGCTTTAAATGAGCACCTTACAGCTACCATATTACCACGAATTCCTTTAATTGACCTAATCGTTGATTGGTTTCAAGGTATTCGGACATAATAATCTGGGCATCCCAGACCCGTTCTTCCATGGGAAACAGTCGAATGTCTCCCTCGATGGAGGCCGACATGCGTTTCATGTGTCGGATGACGCGGTCACATTCGTGGCTTTCTCCGTTAAACACGTAAATGCTATATTGAACCCTTAATCCGCCGATTCTTTCAAATTCTTTGCGGAGAAAGGTTTGGTCTTTCGCCTCTGGGCAATCATAGGCAAGCATCACGAGCATCGATCTGAAAGGGGATGAAGGTTTGTTTGTGTAGAAGATGCTGAATGAAAGATTCTGTCATCAGCCGAACGATAGTACGCACTCGGAATTTTTTTCCTTTGTAGATATAGCGGTCTTCCATCATTTCTGCGAAACGACCCGCCATGGTTTTTTTATCCTGCATTTCTTCCCAGTTACGCAAAAGAGTCAATTCCACGATGCAGCGGAGTGGTTCGATTAAATCGCAGGCCAGACTGGGTCGGTTTTTACGATGTTGATGAATCAGGCCCACGCTGGTTTCCAAACCGTGGCCCAGACACTCCCAGCAGATGGCATGATACAAATACCCGTAGCCATAACTGAGGGCGGCATTCAAGGGATGTGTAGGTTTACGTTTTTCTCGGTGAAATAAATCATCGCTCATAGCCGCAAAATACCGCGGCCAAAAGAAGCGGGCGTATTGCGCTTCCAGTCGGAGAATGCGGCTGAAAGAGGATTCTTTGAGATCCGGTTTGTGGGAGAGGCGGGGGTTGAAAGAGCGTAGCAGAAAATGCTGATTACAAACTTTGCTGTAGAGGAGTTTGCTGGCAAGCTTGGTGGATTCCTTTTCTTTGAGAGAACAAAGTTTTGACAAGGCCTCTGGATTGACGTGCCGTTCACGTGGCGCCAATCCAAAGCTATGCCATTTCTTAAGTTGAGGTTGCCAACTTGCCATCACCACCGGGCACTGATGGGTCAGTTCATTTAATACAGCCTGAGACCAACGTACCTGATTCGAGAAGCACTGTAGGCTACCTAAAGATTCGATGGCAATCTTCCTAGAACCGGATCGTAACATACCTTTTTCAAGGTGCAGATCCTGTTTTTCTTCCAGAAGAATCAGGTGATGGATCATAGGTTTATTTTATTGCTTCATTTGATCGAACATACGAATGATAAATCATGGAAGCTGATTTAGGAGCCCATTTCATTTTATTCATATTCTCAAAATGCTTGTATGGACTAGCCTTAATTTCTGAATACTCAGCCATAGATGTTTGTATTTGGCCGGTTGTGGGAATAGCAGTCACCCGCATCCAAACCGAAGCATGCGCTTTTTCCGGCGAGGGAACCCAGTTTCGCTTATAATCGAAATCAGCAAGCAACAGATCACCATTACGGATGACAGCTACCCATTTGGAATTAGGGGGGACTTGTTCGACTTGATAATCTTTACCATGGGTTCTTCGATAGACTTCTAGATTTCTTGGAGTGGGAATCACCCGACTGCGGTAATCTGCTTTTCCATTCTTGTTGGTGTATTCGTAGATTTCCAGACAGTCATTTACTTCACTAGCCGCTTTAAAGCCGATCAGGGTTTTTGTTCGGTCTTTTCCGAAATTCGGGTCTCCGGGATGAAAGTCAGGAATGGTTTTGTAATGCGGGAAACGACTGAATTTATTCGGAGACTTTCCGGCGGGTAACTGTAATTTTTTCACCGGCGTACCATCCAACTGCCTCAAAGATTTATCGTCAGGGGTATTCAACCAATTCCGAATCACTTTGTCAGGAAGGTTTTCAGCTGTGATACCCACATAGCGAATATGCGCGATGAATTCATCTTCCGTTTTACCAGGATTGAATGCTGTCACCAAACCATCTTTACAGGATTTACTGACTTCATTCTTAAAGCGACTCAGCATTTTTCCATTCTTATTCGGTGGACTGAGTATCGTAGTGTCCGTTCGGCTGCTCTTGGACGATTTAGAGCGAAGTTTTGATACGTAGCAGGTTACACCCCCGTTTTTATGAATCTCATCCAGTGGCGGAGCCAGTTCGGGTAAAGGTTTCATTTTGGGTACACCTTTTTGGGTCTGGTGAGATTCAAAGATGCCTCCGTGATAGATACTGTTTAGACCATTTCCGGGAGCGATGTAAGATACCACGGCGGCATCCCACATATGATGACGTAGGTTACCGCGGTTCTTAATTTTCTTATCTGTCCCATTGATATTTTTCACATAGAAAAAGTCAGCAGGCATATGGTCTTCCCACGCTTCCCGGCAAGCGGCGGTCATCCCACCCGTAGGACAACAAATCCGACGCCGAGTTTCTTTTGCTTGGGCCGTGTCATCCATGTCGTTATCCTTGAGTTGCAACCACTGGATGATCTGGGCTTTCAGATTTCTAGCCAACTGGGCAGTACGGGTCATGTTTTCCCAGTCAGGAATTTCAAAGGTTTTGTTAAAGAAAATTTCCCGTTTGCGCTTGTTCCATTTCATCCCGCTGATGTAGCGGTCGGTTTGATCTCCCAAAAATTCGTAGGGCGTTTGATTCCCTTTGTCTTGGTTTACCTCATGCCAGGTAAGAGCGAGATTTTCCATAATGGAAATTCCGCCTCTGGAAGCAGGAAAGATGTGCTCCACTTCCAAACCTTGCGCGAGGGGATCTTCTCCTAAGTCTTTCCCAGTGTAAGGGCAGATCGTTTTCCCGTCAGGATTTTTCTGTTGATCAAACAGCATGATTCTTTGGACTTGATTGGGGCTAATTGTTTCTATGTCGTACTTGTACTCGGCCACAATTTTCCGTTTAGCTTCTTTTCGATCTTTTTGGTCTTTCGTAATTTTCTTACGGTCTTCTGTATTTCGGGGTTGGTCGCCAACGGATTCAATAATCACGTAATCTGGGCGGGTTTTCCCATCCAGCAGTTGTTTGATGCGAATGTGTTCTTTGGTGTCGAGAACCAGTTGATCCGAAAACAGCCGTCGTAAAATACCGTGCTCTTGTGGCTGACCGTCCTTACGGTTTTCTTTATCTTTGCTTTGTTGATCGTCATCGTATTGACCGGGAGCTCCCAGAAGAAATTCAACCTGAGGATATAGTCCCAAAACCGAACTGTTGTTTTTCCGGTAACGATAATAATCGTGAAGGTTTTTCTTGGCCTGACTGGCATCAAGATGGTCTCCATTGTCGGTCGCCAAATCTAATAATATTTTTGCGGAAGCGGAACAGATATTCGCCCGCTGATTTAGAATGCTGGCTTTCGGTTTGAGTAAGTCCGTAATTTGAGAATCAAACGCAGCGTTTAGCTCACTGTCTTTGCTCGTATGCATCACCCCTTGATACGCTTTCACCACGGTTTTAGTGGGTGGCTTTTTTGGGCGCTTGGTTTTTGCAGCCAAAGCAGCAGCATCCTCGCGTACAAAATCCAGAAGTGCACCGATAGCAGCCTCATTCAGGGGCGCACGGGTACCGTCAGTGAAATCAACCCGGCGTTCGATCAGGAAGCTTAAGAGTTTCCAAAGGCGAACATCCACATCCTCATTTTTAGCGCATTTTGTTTTTACGGAGTCAGAGAGCAGTTCGTTCTTCTTTAGGAAATCTGCCACCGTGCAGTCTTTGACTTTGCGTTCCCAGAGTTTTTTTGCGTCGTCCGCGGTTTTGCGGTGATAGTCGATGATACTTTCTTTTTTCGTATCGTAGATCTCCTTTCCATGTGAATCCCGATCGCCGATCAATTCCAACATCGCCTGATCAAACAGACTTGCTGGAAAGAAATGCTGGTGGTTTTCACAAATTTGCCGAAGGTGCGCTTTCACTTGTTCGCGGGAGAAATTATGTCCACGGGCGGGCTCGCGCAAATTCTGTTTGTTTTGAGAGAAATGTGTTTCCAACATTTTGCGGATCGGATCGCCTTTCCCACGTTCAATTGCCTGATCGATCAACTCGCAGGCTTCATCATCGAATTTACTTTGAAGACTTTCTTCCACCAACCCATTTTGAATCATCTGTTTCAGTTCTAAGCCATATTCTTTTTCTAAAGATCCATTCTTGGCCCACTTGCGGATATCTGCGATTTTCCAATCTGAACCCCAAGGGAAACTGCTGTCCAATGCGTCTTCAAAGTAAAGATGATAATCATATCCCCGCAATCCCAGGATATGCCGGATGCAAACCACCAAGGCATGAGAACTTGAGAGACCTTTGGGCTCCAGCCCGCGTAATCGGTGTAGAAAAGCCCTTTCAAAGACTTTGGGATTTTTCCAGATGCTTTGAATCTCATCCTGGGTAAGGAGTCCGTATTTTACGACCCACTCTTTTAGCAAACGTTCCCGTTTTTTGGCACTCTGACGAGCATGGCGTGCCGCGCGATGACCTCGACGCGTTTCCAGAGGAGCAGCCTTGGGCACATCATATTGAAGGGTGCGTCGAAACAGACATTCGTTTCCTTTGCGCAAATAGAGACCAATGCCGCCTAATCCGATGTCAATACCGAGTACAACCGCGGAGGTGTAGAAGGGGTGATTCTTCCACGTTTCCAAAGCCTGTTCTCTATCCCAAGTATTATCCCACTTCATCTGCTTGACTCCTCTTACTGTTTTATTGTAATTTGATGGTCTAGATCAAAACCTGCTGGTTTTAGCCTTGTGCTAGACGGTCGCCCAGAGAGCCAAAGCCTTTTATAAGCACCACAACTCTGGATTTAAAAAGAACTGCTTCGGCAGTTCTTTTTTTGTCTAGAAGTTTAGTTTAGCTGGCTATTGGTAAAATAGGCAATCCTATAGCATGTTTATTTGATAGTTTTTGATGTTTCCCGTTTCAATTTCTGAGGTATACCTTAATTGTAAAATGTCTGCTTGATTATGGCTCTGCACCGATTCCTCTAAACCTCGACGGCTTAAATGCCACGATCCTGGAGCCCCGCTATCCGCTACCACTTCCAACATCAAAAGGGTCAAAGCATCTTCACCAAAACACCTCTGGGATGCTTACTTTCTCCATAACAATCCCCGGCTGAGTCCAACAAGGTTTTAATCGATGTTGCGGCTCAAAGGGATCCAAAAATTTTAGGTTCGCAATCGCCTCCTTGTCATGCACTCTCCTTGTCATGCAACATCGTTTTAAACCCTGAATGTTGGATTAATAAGATGAAATAATGCAACAGGTGAATTATTTTTGTGAACAATGGATAGAATTTATCAAACAAGAAAGGCCAGCCCAACAAGGCAGTAGTGGCAACGATTAACTCCGTGCCACACTTTGACTTTCTAAGAAGAAATTAATGACTATGCTACCTATACTGATACTGATTTGTAGTGTGATCGGGACACCTGGTTTTGCGAAAGACATTACTCCAATATATCTTAAGACAGATGAACATGGGCTTCAGTGGTACGAGACCCCAGTAAATAATGGCGTATTCGCCATAGCTTTCCAGCTTGACGGTACCTTTGAACTAGCGGCTTCGGAAGATGATTTTATCGCCTTTTTTTTCACGGGGAGACTTACCCAAGTAGTATCAGGAAATCAGTTGGGTTCCTCTGGAGGACAGGCCGGTATAATAAAGTGCGAGGTTGTGCATCTTCCAATTCGAATACAGGGTTGGTCAGATGCCGAAAGTAAAACGTGGGGACCAACTTTGATGACGTTTCAGGAGGCCCGCAACACCTTTCAGAAAGCTGAGAAATACAGCCTTAGGGTCGCCCTAAGACAACCTAAGTATTGTATTATTAGCAATGGTGACTTAGCGACCATTGAAGCTTCTCAGTTTTATTTCAAACCTCACGAAAAATAGAAAAAAAACGCGAGCGAGCAAGTCGGTACGGATAATCGTTGAGGCTGTCGGAAAAGGGGTACCCCTAATTTCGAGTAGTAAAACAAAACTTTATGCTGGCAAAAATCAGTTGCTATTGATTTATTCGAAAAGGATTATCTCCTTCTGGGGGTTTTTTTTCGCCCCCATTCTGGAACCTAATTTTCCCGAATGGCTTTTCGGTCAGTCTCGTTACCTCTACCTTATTATGAATGTTGATTTCCTAGCACTCTTTCACGTCCTCTCATTAATCTTTGGATTGGGAGGTGCGACCTTTTCTGACCTACTGCTCTTTCATTTTCTCAAAGATTTGAAGGTAAGTGAAAAGGAAGCTGAGATCATGGAGTTCATGGGAAAGGTTGTATTTATCGGTCTGGGATTTGCCGCCGTAAGTGGAGCACTCCTGTTCTATACCGACACAGCTACATACCTCGCTTCCTCTAAGTTCCCTGCAAAAATGGTTATCTTTGTGGTCATTACTCTAAACGGTATTGCCCTCCACAAGTACATGCTTCCGAAGCTCCTCCACGTGGTGTTTTCTAAAGAACTACAATCAAAGGAATCTCTTACCATCCGAAGAAGAGCTTTCATCTTTGGCGCTATCTCTGTGGTGTCTTGGTATAGTGCCTTCTTTCTTGGCTTCGTCCAAAGTACCGTATTATCAACTCAACAGATTCTACTGTGCTACTTAATCCTCATCCTTATAGCCATCGCAGGCTCCCTTGGGGTAGAGAGGGTTCTGGAAAAAGCAGGCAAAAAGCAGGCATAACAAGACCAATCGACCGAACTCGATACCGCGAGTTTAGCAATCGTAATCGTTCTGCGCATGAAATCTTCACAACCAATTCCACCTAAACATGTGGTGAAACTGATGAAGCTATGGCCTCATGCTCGAAACCAAGGGTATAAGAAAGGTGAACGATGGCGTATAGGTTATTACTCGAAACAAGATGGTTTGGATTTGATCTGGTTGGTTGACTCCAAAGGAAATTTCCATTGGACTGTGGACCATAACCGGTTACATAATACATTTGAATTCTTAAACCGTTCAGATGAAGATGATTTCTACGGTGATCATGCATTCCGTTACGTATGTTCCTGGCTAAACCCACACTATGCTAAAGTTCAATGGCTGATGGAACAAGGTGCCGACGTGAATGCCTCCACGAATGACGGCATGACCCCCGAGACGTCCTTATGCCTTTAGAAAAAATCCCTATACCCGATTATTGCCCTGATCTGAATCAGGAAATTCGCCTCCTTATGGAATATAGTGAGGATCAAATTGAAAGCTATCAAGATGATATTGGCGAACAGGCCAGCCCCAGCTTTGAATCCGCCGATTATCGCGAAGTCCTTGAGGCCTTGTCGTGGGTACGCTACAACTATCCACTACCCGGTCTCCGCTTCTGTGAGTGGGGATGTGGATTTGCTGTGGTTGCCGGTATGGCCGCCCTCATGGGCATGGACGCTCATGGCATTGAAAATGATAAGCTACTGCTCGACCAGGCCGCTGAAATCAAACGCCTATTCGGCCTTGCTTCAACCATCCACTCTGGCGATATCTATCAGGTCCCCGAAGTAGACCACCCTCTTCATCCCGCAACCTTCGACCTTATCTACGCGTATCCCTGGCCCAAAGAAGCCGCTCATCTCATGGCATGGTTTGAAGAACAAGCCAAACCCGGGGCATGCCTCCTCGTGTATCATGGATTTTCTGATTTATCCTTTCACCGGAAATGCTAAGTTAGGGCTCCTTGTCGTAGCTCACGCCTACGTCAGAATGAAACAGAAGTACGAATGATCTCGGCTCGCAAAGTAACCCGTAAAGCACACAATCAATGTGGGGGATTTATATGAAAAATGAATATGACGTTGCTGACTCAGTCAAAAATCCTTATGCCAAGCCACTGAAAAAACAGGTAACACTTCGTCTCAACAGGGATGCGGTCACCTAGTTCAAGGCCTTAGCCCAAGGAACAGGGATTCCATATCCGAATCTCATTAATGTGTATCTGACAGCGTGCGAACACTGAGGCAAAAACTCACACTAAGCGGGTCCTCCTAAAAGACGTCTTTCACACCCTATGCGTGCGCAGGATAAGCCTCTAGGCGTAGTGCTCGGAGATCGCGGACTACAATCGCTTCACAAGCTGGTGATGGAGGTCAAAGCTTTTTCGGAGAGCACGGATTAATTTCTGATCAATCTCCAGGTTCTCGGGAAACTCAGGGGTTTTTAAAGCGTGTTTTGTGGTTTCCAACCACCGTAAAGGATTGGGGCGGCAATGGACTCCGCTTCCGTCAAAGCCGATGGGTTTTACGTAGGTGTCCGCCGGCATAAGCGAGAATCGATCACTTCGGTAATGGGCATAGGAAAAGCGAACGGCCCAAGAATCGAGTCGACCTTCCATCTGATCGATTAACATTCCGGGAAGATCCGCGCCTCCATGAGCGAAGCCGGCTTGCAAGTCCTGTCGTTCTTTGAAGTGATCTTTGTCCGCCTGCTCCCAGTCCACCCCTGCCCATTTCTCTGCCCAAGTTCCCCATCCAAAAGAGAGATTACGGGGATTTAACCATACATCTTGACCGCTCTTTTTGGGACGCGACATTCGCCAGCGGGGGGGAAGATAGCCGCTTACCGACAAAATATTTTTGGACTCCGCATAGGCAGTTAAGGCACCATTCATATAACCTAGAAAAGCCGGATGCGTAAGTAAATCGTCTTCCAGAACAATTATCTTATCTGTCTTTTCTAAACTCTCGGTGACCCCCAGCCGAATACTTTGGGCCAATCCTAAATTTTCCTCACGTTCGATGACCGTCACCTTGGCAAAGCCGG
>Ga0222659_1001047_pt1 | contig 11952 bp, 12 predicted proteins | sample AntAcemetagen547_FD_179850 | JGI IMG/M metagenome (GOLD analysis project Ga0222659, IMG submission 179850) | Saline water microbial communities from Ace Lake, Antarctica - #547 | ecosystem: Environmental > Aquatic > Non-marine Saline and Alkaline > Saline | place: Antarctica: Ace Lake...
GAAATTTATCTGCGAATTCCAATATTGTCATACCTTTTTTGTTTATTTGTACAACACAAATAAAGCCGTTGACAACGTAAACTATTTACGTACTGGTATAAAGACGGGGAATCAAATATACAAAGCCTCGTTTTGTTTTTAATTAAAAAATTAGAATATTTAGAATTGACAGCTGTAATAATCCTTCGAAGATCTTTATATAATTTGTATCTTGGTCACGCTCAAAACAATCCACACCGAGTATAATTAAACAGGGAATGAAAAAGCAATTAACAATCACATACGAAGAAACGACAGTTAACGCAGTGCATGACGATCGTTTGACCAACCTTATAAGCGAAACAATTAATTTTGCACAAAACGCATACGCACCCTATTCCAACTTTAAAGTCAGTGCAGGATTGTTATTGTCAGACGGAACGATTTTGAAAGGGACAAATGTTGAAAACGCTTCGTATCCCGTATCAATTTGTGCTGAACGTACCTTATTGTCGCACGCTGTTTCCAATTATCCATCACTAATAATTACGGACGTGGTTGTTTATGTTGATAAAGATTTACCGAACCCTGTTCCCCCTTGCGGCCTATGCAGGCAAACATTATCAGAAGTAGAACAACGTCAAAAATCGCCTATTAAAATTTGGATGGTTGCACAAAACGGCCGTGTATTAAGCGTAAATTCAACAGTTGATTTATTACCGTGGTCATTTACTGCGGAATACCTCGATTAATTATTCTTCGTCGTCGGGAGATTGATCAGGAACAGGAACATCCGAATTAATAAAGGACTTTGAAAGATAAGCTAACGGCATTTTAACATTGAAATAAAGCGTTTTAATTCTATTTTTTCGGTGTTGCCCTTTTTTGCTAAAAAACAGTCGATCACACGAGCCAATTAGCGCTTGGCGCACGACCGTCAATCCTAAATCTGAGGTAATAGCATATTCATCATCTACAGAAATCACAACAAAACTATCTTCACATGACACCCCCGTCCCGCTTCCATAAATAACTTGCAAAAGCCCTACATATAAAATGGCCATACGTGTTACTTTTTCGACTGATTTCGTATGATTGTACAAAAAAATCATTTTTAGCAACACCTTAAGGTTAACCGGATTTTCTGCTAAAACGGCTAAACCAAGTTCCTCAATCCTTTCAAAATTATTATTCTGTAAATAAGCATGCTCGAAGTTTTTTTCCATATCAGTTGAACCATATGGATAATAATAAGATTGATAGATATTACCATAATAAATATGTTTAAAATCCTCAGTAGTCATTGTCGTATCCTGTTCAACCATACGATTAATAAGATGCGGATAATAGAACGTTCCGCTGCTATCTTCAACTGCTTTTTTAATTGCATCAAAATCGATTCTAGAATAGTGTTGACCAAAACTAGTAGCTGAAAAGAATATAAATAACAAGAGGTAAAGCGTTCTCATTCCGTTTTGATTTAGTTGAATATAACGAATTTATGTGATTCGTTACAATCCGGGTTATCATCTTGCGTTTTCAAAATAAAGGTCAAAAACCGAACGTTTAATATTGTACAAAATACAATAAGATGCGTAAATCCCAAAAGTCAAATGGTATAGAAAAGAAAAAGATTGATTTCTACGCTCCCAAAAAATCTAATGAATAGACATAATGTTTTCATACTTTAGGTCCATTTTAATTAAAAATAAACCTTTATATTTGTCATTTACTAAAGACAAAATCGGTACTATGGCAATAAAAAGTGCTACACCAAAGAAAGAGACGAAAACTACGCGTAAATCCGCAGGTTCAAAATTCTCAAAAGAGACCTATGTAAAATGGTATAAAGACATGCTTTTAATTCGAAAATTCGAAGAAAAGATTTCGCAACTTTACATTCAACAAAAATTTGGTGGATTTTTACACGTATACATTGGACAAGAGGCAGTTGTTGTAGGTGCTGTTTCCGCGACAAAAGTTGGAGATAAACACATCACTGCATACAGAGATCATGGACATCCTATTGCTTTAGGAACAGACCCTCGTGTATTAGCAGCAGAGCTTTACGGAAAAATTACTGGTTGTTCAAAAGGTAAAGGTGGATCCATGCACTTTTTTGATGTAGAGCGTGGATTTTATGGTGGACATGGGATTGTAGGCGCTCAGATTCCTATGGGAGCTGGTATCGCATTCGCTGATAAATACAAAGGCAATGACAATGTGACCCTTTGCTCATTTGGTGATGGAGCTGCTCGTCAAGGATCTTTACACGAAACGTTTAATATGGCAATGGTATGGAAATTACCTGTTATTTTCATTATTGAGAATAATAATTACGCCATGGGAACGTCTGTAGAGCGAACGACAAATGTGACAGACCTATCTAAAATGGGAGCTTCTTATGAAATGCCTTCATTTATTGTTGATGGCATGCGACCTGAAAATGTGCATGAAGCAATTGAAGAAGCTGCTGCACGTGCAAGAAGAGGAGATGGACCGACGTTGTTAGATATTCGAACTTATCGTTTTAAAGGACATTCTATGTCTGATCCACAAAAATACAGAACGAAAGACGAAGTTGCCGAATGGCAGGCAAAGGATCCTATCGAACATGTATTGGATACTATTAAAGAGAAAAAATTCTTGACAGCAAAAGAAATAGAAGAGATTGAAGAGTGGGTAAAAGAAGAAGTTGCTGCCTCGATCAAATTTGCAGAAGATTCTCCACTTCCGGATCCGGAAGAACTATATAAGGATGTATATCAACAAGAAGATTATCCTTATATCAAAGAATATTTAGCCTAATCAATTAAAAAACTAATCATTTTCAAACGAAAAGTATAAAATGGCGGAAATTGTAAGAATGCCTAAATTGTCAGACACCATGGTTGAAGGTGTGGTTGCTGAATGGCATAAAAAAATTGGAGACAAAATTGCGGAGGGAGACCTACTTGCTGATATCGAAACCGATAAAGCAACTATGGAATTTGAATCATTCTACGACGGCGTTTTATTGCATATTGGCGTGGAAAAAGGTGCTGGAGCACCTATTAATTCGATCCTTGCTATTATTGGAGAAGCAAATGAAGACATCTCTGCTTTACTAGAAGAAGAAGCACCTTCTGAAGAGGAACCTGCAAAAGAAGAAATTCCCGTTAAAGAAGAAGCTAGTCCAGCGACTGCTGAAAAAACAAGCCCTATTGCAACAAAAGCTGTAGAAGTCACTCCGGTTGAATCAAACTCGAACGGACGAATTTTCGCCTCTCCATTAGCGCGATCAATCGCAGAAGAAAAAGGAATTGACTTATCAACTGTTAGAGGTAGTGGTGAAAACAATCGTATTGTTAAAAAAGACGTTGAAAACTATACCCCTTCGGCATCCGTTAACACGTATACAGCAAATTATACACCTGCGGCAGTGGGGGCTGAATCGCACACGGATGTTCCACATTCACAAATGCGTAAAGCAATTGCTCGAACGTTATCTGCCTCTAAATTCACGGCACCTCATTTCTACCTTAAAATTGAAGTAGACATGGAGAACGCAATTGCTGCACGAAAAGCAATCAATGCGGATGGTGATGTAAAAGTATCCTTCAATGATATTGTAGTAAAAGCAACAGCGGCTGCACTTCGTAAAAATCCAAAAGTGAATGCTGATTGGATGGAGAATGCAATACGTTATAATGATCATATCCATATTGGAGTTGCTGTAGCTGTAGAAGACGGCTTATTGGTTCCTGTCGTAAAGTTTACGGATGCAAAAGGATTGGTTCAAATTGGATCAGAAATTAAAACATTAGCTGAAAAAGCGAGAACAAAAAAATTACAACCTCAAGATATGGAGGGCGGAACGTTCGCCATTTCAAATTTAGGGATGTTTGGTATTGAAGATTTTACTTCAATCATCAACCCTCCAAATGGATGCATTTTATCTGTTGGGCAAATCAAAGAAACACCGGTTATTAAGAATGGACAAATTGTTCCTGGCAATGTGATGAAATTAAGTTTATCATGTGATCACCGTGTTGTTGATGGTGCAATTGGATCTGCTTTCTTGCAAGATTTAAAGAAAATTTTAGAGAACCCTGTAAGGATGATTATCTAAAAATCAAATTTTTTAAAAATAAAAACACCCCGATTCAGTAAAAGCTGTTCGGGGTGTTTTCGTATTAGCGTGTTCTAATCTTATTCTAAAACATGAATCTCAGTCCTTCTATTCAAAGCTTTACCTGCCGCCGTTTCATTCTCCGCAATTGGCTTTGATTCGCCATATCCTTTCGCCACTATACGAGATGCCTGAATTCCTTTAGCAAGCAAATAATTTTTGACGGCCTCCGCTCTTTTTTGGGACAGAATTAAATTTTGATCTTCGGCTCCATCACTATCCGTATGACCTGCAACTTCGATTCGAAGGTGTGGCTTCAATGTGAGATACTTGACCAACTCATCTAATTCATTATACGAATCTTTCAAAATAATTGCCTTCGCCGTTTCAAAATGAAGATCACTTAAAGTAAAAGATGACTCCTCCTCATACTGTATGATAATGGAGACATCATTATAGACTTCATTTGCTTTTAAAGTTGGAATTTCAATTGCTGTATAATCCTTTGTTTTACCCATGCATTTTAGCCGTATATTATAAACTCCTGCGGGTAAATCAACACTGAATCTTCCATCTGATCCTGCTATACCATCTATGATGATATTCTGTGTGGTATTAAAAAATTGAATTTCCGCTCCACTGATTGGTTGTTCTTTAAAATTTGTAACGAGTACTTTGGTGGTTGCCATATCTTGCGCAACTATTGGCGCGATAAGGAGCATAAAAAGTAAAAAACTGAGGTATTTTTTCATGGTTGACATTTTAAGAATTTCTTATCCTTAAATGTCGCTTCATAAAAAAAGTAACTAAAAAAACCCCAGTCAACCTAATGAATGGGGTTTGATTTAATGTATTTATCAGGATTTATTCTGCCGAAATTGAAGCACTTTCAGTTGGGAAAGCCCGGTCAATCTTTTTAAATAATCCTTGTAAAACTTTGCCCGGACCCACTTCAACGACGCTTGAACAACCGTCAGCAATCATTTGTTGCATTGTTTGAGTCCATCTCACCGGAGCAGTAAGTTGTTTAATTAAATTCTCTTTAATCGCAACCGGATCAACAACTGCGTTTGCCGTAACATTTTGATAAACGGGGCAAATTGGTGTACCGAAATCAGTGGCCGCAATCGCCGCTTCCAATTCTTCACGTGCAGGCTCCATTAGCGGTGAATGAAAAGCACCACCCACAGCCAATTTCAAGGCTCTTTTAGCACCTGCCTCAGTCAATTTTTCGCAAGCCTCATCAATTGCAGCTACCGCTCCAGAAATCACTAATTGCCCAGGACAGTTGTAATTTGCAGCGACTACAACACCACTTATTTCTGCACAAATACGCTCAACCACCTCATCTTCCAATCCTAAAATAGCGGCCATTGTTGACGGTTCAGCCTCACATGCTTTTTGCATAGCTAAAGCACGTTGTGATACCAATTTTAGTCCGTCTTCAAAATTCAGCACACCATTTGCAACCAATGCAGAAAATTCACCCAAAGAATGACCTGCCACCATTTCAGGTTTAAATTCATTACCTAGGACTTTAGCTAAAATGACCGAATGAAGAAAAATGGCGGGCTGCGTTACTTTCGTTTCCTTTAACTGCTCCTCGGTGCCTTCAAACATAATATCTGTAATCCGGAAACCCAGAATATCGTTTGCCTGTTCGAACATTGATTTGGCCAGTTCAGAATGATCATATAGATCTTTCCCCATCCCTATAAATTGGGCTCCTTGCCCTGGAAAAACATATGCTTTCATGTATCTTATTTTTTCAATTATTAAGTTAGCATTGGGCACAAAGTTAACCGAAAAATAAAATTAGCCGTTAACTTTTGTGATGGTAAAGAAAATCAAGCCATTACTTAAAGAGCGTTTCAACTGAGACCTAACAGATGCTTTGTGATTATTTTTAGTATAAAACTAAAATAAATAGATTCATTTTATTTTAAACTGTCTTTTTTTTACTATCTTTAACCCTATAAACATCAACTATAGATTAGCTGTTAATCAACGTTGAAAATAAATAAACTAAACAAACCTGTCAACTATGAATGAAGAACAATTAATTCCTTTAGCGGTGGGCGTAGTCATACTGCTTCTACTCCTTATTAAATCAATTATTATTGTACCAGAAAAGAAAATTTACGTCATCCAGCGATTGGGTAAATTCAAACGAATGGCTTCTCCAGGACTTGGATTTATCATTCCGTTTATTGATCAAAAAGCGGGTATAATTAACATGCGAGTGCAACAATTAGATGTTGATGTTGAAACAAAAACCAGAGATGATGTATTCGTTCATTTGCGCGTATCAGTTCAGTTTCAAGTGATGAGTGATAAAATATTTGACGCACATTATGCATTGGATAATCACCGTCACCAAATTGCATCCTATATATTTGATGATGTTCGTGCTGAGGTTCCAAAAATGGAATTGGATGATGTTTTTGCGAAGAAAGAAGATATTGCACAAGCGGTCCGTCAAAACCTTGCTGACTCAATGGATGATTATGGTTACTCAATCGTAAAAGCCTTAATTACGGATATTGATCCTGACGCAAATGTAAAAGAATCAATGAACCGTATTAACGCGGCAAAAAGAGACAAGGAAGCAACCATGGAAAAAGCAGAAGCCAACAAGATTACCGTGGTTAAAGCGGCTGAGGCTGACGCCGAATCAAAGCGTCTTTCGGGTGAGGGTATTGCGCAACAACGATTAGAAATTGTGCGTGGTTTCAAAGAATCTGTTGAAGATTTCCAAAAATCGCTTAAAAATATTACACATGAGGAAGTGATGCAATTCGTTTTATTGACACAATATTTTGACACGTTAAACAACATTGGTCAAAACGGAAAAAATACGTCAATATTGATTCCTCACTCACCAAGCGCAATGCAGGACTTCCAGCAACAAATTGTGAATGGAACATTGATTGGGAAAAAATTGGAAGAAGCTTCAAGTTCTGATGATTAGTCAGCATATTTTTAGACTCTAATTTACTATGTTCAAAACGGTTTTCTTGCTTGCTTTAACACTTGTCGGGATCTTTTTTGGACTTACGTATACAAGTGCGTATTTTGAAATTCCCCGTTCACAACTTTTGTCGTGGACGGGGATTATTTTAGGTGTTTATTTGATTGAGCGGCTATTAAAATATTTTATTCAACTTCCCTTTAAAGTATATTTTGAAGAATTAAGAAGAAATCCGTTAGCCAAAGGCGTTCAGGACACAGGACTAAGTTTAGCTTACATTAGTTTTTGGCTTGCGATTGGTTTTACGCCAATCAATGCGCTGGTAAAGGGAGTAGACAGCCGATTTTCCTTTTCAAACCCACTCTTTTTGCAAATAGCGCTTGTATTGTTGATTGCAACCATACTCTTTTCGATCTTATGGTGGATTTCATACAAACTAAAGCGATAATTTACAGTTTCATTTCATTAAATTAGATATTATTTAGTGGGATTACCTTAAATTTAAAGCGGGAGAAATGAACCGTCGATTTTATTTTTAACGACCATTGGAAATAGCAGATAAATATAGAACCACATGACACTGAAATTAAGAAGATCCGAATTGAAATCAATGCTGAACCAATCAACCATGAGCCAAGGCTTAAAGTTCATCCTTCTTTTTGCTCTTCTACTCGGAAGCAATTCTAGTCATGCTCAAAATCCTCAAGTAGATAAAAGCGGTATTCGGATCATGTTTTACAATGTCGAAAACCTCTTTTACCCCACAGATGACCCTTTGAAAAATGATGATGAATTTACACAGGAGGGAGCGAGATACTGGACCTATAAACGCTACTATGACAAACTGAATAAAATTGCGAAAACGAGCATAGCAATTGGAGAATGGGAACCACCTGCGGTAATTGGATTATGTGAAGTTGAAAATATCGAATGTTTAACGGATCTAGTTAAAAACTCACCCCTAAAGGTTTTTGGATACGAAATTGTCTTTCATGATTGTGATGATCAACGGGGAATTGATGTGGCTATGCTCTACCGTCCTGCCTATTTCAATTTTGTCTCCTTCGAATCCATTAAACTTAATTTCCCTGAAGAAGGCAGTCGACCAACGCGAGACATACTTTACACAAAAGGAACAGTTGGTGAAGATACGCTCCATTTATTTGTGAACCATTGGCCTTCTCGCTATGGCGGACAGCTAGCCACTGTACCTAAACGAAATTTTGCAGCATCTGTTTTACGTGCTAGGTTTGATTCGATTTCAGGTCTCAATCCAACAGCCAAAATTATTGCAATGGGAGATTTTAATGATCATCCAGATGATGAAAGTATGAAAGATATACTTCGTGCAAAAAAATCGCGAGCAGATTTGAAAGAAGGAGATTTATTGAATCTCATTTGGCAATATGAATTTGAAAAGGGCACACATAAGTACGATCACGAGTGGGGTATTTTGGATCAATTTGTTGTAAGTACTGCATTGATGGACACCAATAGCGTCATCTATACAACAGAGCAACGCACACAAATTTTTGATGCCGATTATTTATTAGAACCTGAAAAGGATGGAATCGGAAAAATAACAAATCGGACATATATCGGCTTTAAATATCATGGCGGCTATTCAGACCACCTACCTATTTACATGGACGTGCTGATCCATCAATAGCCTTAAGGCCTGATGTATTAGAATTAAGTTAAGACGCAGCGTCTCCTTTAAATTAGGCGAAATCAATAAACCCTATTGTTTGAAAAAACGCTGATTTATCTGTCCTTGATCAGTTGTTACCTCGATCATATAGAATCCGGTGGACAAATTAGCGACACCAAGTTGAACGTTAGTGACAGCATCAATTTCTGCATACACTTCAACTATTTTACCTAAAGCATCATAAATCTTGACCATTGAGATCAACTGGTCCGATTCAATCTGCAAAAGTGTAGAAACTGGATTCGGGTATAGATGAATTACGAGGTTGACATCCGAACTTTCTTTAATTTCAGTTAACGAACAATAACTATCAATCTCCTCTCGATTTAGTTGGCTTTTTAACATACTAAACGGTCGTTCTATGGGACTTTCACCTGTATTAAAGTCAGGAATCGAAACAAGGACCTCCACCGATTCAACGGCGACATTTACATTCGTAAAAGCGCAATAAGAGGCTAAGGGTAAGGGAGATTTACCCATGTAAACACTTGAAAATGCGGTACCATACTCTTCAAATTTTCCGACGACAGCCACCTGACCAGCCCCAGCGTCGCAAAGTGCATAAACGCCTAGTGCTCCATCAACATTACTAAAGGTATAATCATCCAATTTATTGCCATCAAAATCAATTTGAACCGCCAAGCTAATTTGACCAATATCATATTGCACACCCACAAGCATAATTTGGTCATTCACAATTTCCGCGTCAAGGGGAATGTCCATGTGATCTGCCATGGCAATAGACCATTCGACACTGTACAAGCCATCATTTGACAATTTAATTAGAAAGAGTTGCCCATCATAATTACCTGCCAAATATATATTTGTATTATCATACACTAATTCTCTTCCATACGCACTTCCATCAGCATAAGCATAGACCTTTGAAAATATCTCCAGCCCATTTGTGGGATTTATCTGCGTTAAATAGGCACTATAAATACCATCTTCCACCATTGTCCCCGTAAAATAGACTTCACCAGTAGGCATCACTAGAATATCTCTCGCATCTGAAGCAGAATGGTAAGCCCTTGCCCAAACTAAATTACCATCATCATCCAATCTTAGCAATGCAGCACCTCCGCAGTGCAAAGAACTAACGTTTAATGAGACAATTACACCACCATCCGTATAAGGCTGAAGATGACTACAAATTAATGTATTCCATAGTGGCGCACCTGGATTAGCAAAACTTTTTGTCCATAATTCTGTCCCTGCTGCAGATATTTTCATAACCACAGTACTTGTCACATTACCCGGATCAGGTGTATTGTACTTAATGCTCGAACCTAATGCTACAAAATCACCGTCAGCAGTTTGAATTAATCTTGAAAAATAGGTCATTGTTCCTGCCTCTTGATGCAATAAAAATTTCCAGACTAATTCACCTTCAGCATCAACTTTAAAAATCAACCCGCCTTTTTTTCCTTGATCTGTATCATAATCTTCACCTACAATCACCATTCCGCCATCTGATGTCACCACGATATCATTTCCAACTGATTTCTCAAAAAATCGTATTCGTTCTTCAATTGCTTGAGAAGAAACAGAGCTGTAAAATCCGAAGCAAAGAATAAAGATCAAGAGTAATTTCATAACAGTTAATTTTAAAATGACAAAGTTATAGTAGCCTACAATTTAACCTAAAACAACTGCATCTGCGTTTACAATACGTCAAAATATAAAAAGGTTGCCTCAAAAAAAACGCCCTAACATATGTCAAGGCGTTTACAAATTTATTCGGTTAGATTAAAGATCACCGGGAGGTCCACCAACCGTTTGGTATTCTTTCTTTTTTGGTTTTAACTTCTCCACGAAAATGACATAGAAGTGCTCATTTTCTTCGTTAATAATTTCTTCAGAAATACCATTTGTAACACCAGGCGCTTTGCCAGCTGCATTAACCAATTTCATATCCATCAATTCATACGTGCCATCTTCATATTGAAGAAAAACAGAAACGATTTTGCCGTTTTCAACACGCGCTTTTCCTAGCACACACCACGACTCTCCATTTTCCACAAAGCTTATATACACTTTTCGGTGCATATCGTCAGAAACCGAGTAGGCTCCACGATCTTTAAAAACGTCACGCCATTCTTCCAAACAACCTGACTGTGCAAAGACGCCCGACATAGAGAAGGTAAAAAATAATAGTAAAATTGTGCTTTTCATTTGTTTCTAATTTTCAAGGTTTAAATGAAACTCTCCAGATTAGCCGCTAAAACCAATTGCTTTCAGCTGTTAAACCGTCTTTCATTTGTACATAAATTGTTCAGTTGAACGATCAATCTCCCAAATATAATAGAAGTTTAATAAATGAACGGGAATTGATCGATACATTTTTGCTACATTTGGTAAAACTTCATATTTGATGAGTACTAAGCAAATAGCAGACCATTTTTTAGAGGCGCAACGCGTTTTATCTCAATTTATTGAAAATCAATCTAATTTAGAGACGATTAAAGCTGCTGGAGATGCCATGATTCGATCCATTAAGGCGGGTGGAAAAATAATTTCATGTGGCAATGGAGGGTCCATGAGTGACGCCATGCATTTTGCAGAAGAGATGACAGGACGGTATCGTGAGAATCGGAGACCGCTTCCTGCAATCGCCATTTCTGATCCGTCGCATATCTCTTGTATTTCGAATGATTATGGCTACGAATTTATCTTTTCACGTTTTGTTGAAAGTTTAGGTCGTTCGGAGGATGTACTGCTTGCTATTTCGACCAGCGGTAACTCTGCAAACGTGATTAATGCGATAGAAAAAGCAAGAGAAAAGGGCATGTTTATAATTGGACTTTCTGGAAAAGACGGTGGAAAGATGAAGGATCTTGTTGATCTTGAATTACGTGCACCAATGAGTGATTGGGCCGATCGCGTTCAGGAAATCCATATCAAAATCATACATTGCCTAATTGACTATGTTGAAAGCGCATTTGAAGACTAACGAATAATTTTGACTACTTTTTTCGGGCAGCCCTATGTCTCATCCATAGAAATGTGATTAAGCCACCGACTGTTGCAGAAATTAAAATAATCATGATGATGCTCACCATCATGTCAATATTTAAGAATTCGACCTTTACCTTATTGGAGTTTTGCACAATAAAGGTGATCAATAAAATTCCCAACAGGGTTAAAAAAATCAGTCTTGCTTTCTGTGCAACAGACATT
>Ga0222659_1001057_pt1 | contig 11853 bp, 12 predicted proteins | sample AntAcemetagen547_FD_179850 | JGI IMG/M metagenome (GOLD analysis project Ga0222659, IMG submission 179850) | Saline water microbial communities from Ace Lake, Antarctica - #547 | ecosystem: Environmental > Aquatic > Non-marine Saline and Alkaline > Saline | place: Antarctica: Ace Lake...
TTGAGGCCGCTTTTTGGGTTGAGACTGTGATCAACATTCTTTGATGCCCATTATTTTAACTTGCACTGCTTTAAAGTATTGGAGTATATCTTAATTTCAACCCTCTCTTTTGTTCTTTCTCGTTCGACTCCTAAATTAATACAAGGGTCGTCCTGAAAAAATACAGCATTATGAAGAAGAAACAAACGAAACGAATACTGAGAATAGTATTTATAATGGCGAGCATAGCCTCATTGTTCTTCGTGCCTTGGATTGTCGTAAGAGCATGGATAATGCCACTACCTGCTACCGTTCAGGAGCAGGTTAATGATGCCATTGAATATGGATTTGACGGCATGATTGTTTATGTGGATGAAGCTGGCAAGCCGCCAGCATTTTACGCTTCTGGCTTGAAAAATAGAAAGCATCAGATACCCGCCGATCCACACTCATTGTTTAAGATTGCCAGTATTAGCAAGCTATATGTAGCGGTTTCTATAGCAAAGTTAGTCCAGGAAAAGCGTTTGTCGTTGGATGAAACCCTTGCTGATTACTTTCCAGAATTGGTGGGAAGGATTGAAAATGCAGAAAAAATCTCCTTGAGACTGATGGTGGAGCATCGGAGTGGCATTCCCAATTTTACCGACAATCCTGATTTTTGGGAAAACCCACCAAATAGCACAGAAGGAACGCTGGAATTCGCACTTGATCTACCAGCTTACTTTGAACCAGATCAAGATTATGGTTATTCAAATACCAATTATTTATTGCTTCGCGAAATCATTGAAAAAGTGGTGGGCTACAACCATTTCCAATATATCAAAGAGGAAATTTTGGTGCCACTCGAGCTCAAAAATACGTTTGGCTCGCTGAGCGAACTGGATATAGACGATGTGATGAGTGGCTATTACGTTGGTTTTGAAGACGATTTTAAGACGGAAGACAATGGAATGTTTTCTACTGCAGAAGATGTAGGTATATTCTTGCGGGCTTTGAACGATGGCTCCGTGTTTGAAGAAGGGGAACAGGAAATCTATTCTTCCATTTATGTCTACGAGCACACAGGTCTTATGCCTGGATACCAAAGTATTGCAAAATACCACAAAGACATAGATACCATTGTCATTCAATTTATGAATACAACTGATTTTGAGGGATACAACTGGAATTTATCGCAGGTCTTTTACAGTCGGATTGTAAAAATAGTGAGAAAGGGAAAAGACTTGTAACCAACTACAATAGGCATTAGCGCCTATGCCGAATCATTAGCAGATAATACCCTCATTACTCTCCATTGGCAAATATTTGAATGGCCCAAGTTTAAGATTAGAATAGTACTTTTGAATTGAGATTTGTTGGATAGGGCATTCCCATAAAAATTTAACGAACTATATACCCCCAGTTATTTAGGTACTTGCAACAGTAAGGGACTTTTTTTTTGTTAAACGAAAATTTTTAAATGCATCACATGAGAAGGAAATTGAAAAGCATCATTGGGCTAGCGCTGACTGCAACCATATTGGGAGCATGTTCAACCCAAAGCACAAAGTATCTCGATGCCGATGCCATTGCAGCACTGGACAATCTAACCGCAACCATGGGTGAACTGGAATCTTGCAGTTTTACATTGCAAACAACAGAGATATCGATTGAAAGCGGATCGCCTGAGGTGAGCTTTAAAAAGACTGATGCATACCTGAATGGACCAAGTCAGATGTACTTCTATACTGAGAATGATAAAGGACGAAGAGGTGTATGGTACAATCAAACTGAGTTGTCTGTTTTTATGTTTGATGACAATACCTTCCAGACCATTGCTGTTCCAGAAAGGTTGATGCAGGTTATCGACTCATTGAACGGCAATTTCAAAATGGAGTTTCCTGCCGCTGATTTCTTTTATCCTTCACTTACTGATGATGTTATCCAGAATTCGGATAGTGTATTCCTTTTAGAAAATAAAACAATAGACGGTGTGGATCACCTGCAGGTTATGGCCTTGAACGGCAAAAATGAAGTATATATCATAATCGATAGTGAAACATATTTGCCAAAGCAATTAGAGATATACTGCAAGGGAGAAAAGCTTGGTGAATCCTATATTTCTACCTTTTCAAATTGGCGTGTAAACCCAAATTTACCAGAATCACTCTTCCAGTTTTCTCCAGGAGATGCTGATGAAGCCAAAATAATTAATAAAAACTAAGCAATATGAACGTACTAAAAAGCACAATTGTTATTGTATTGCTATTGCTCGGAGCACATTCTGAAATGAGTGCCCAAAGAATGGGGCATAGCGGTGGAAGTCGCGCTGGTGGAGGCGCAGCGCATAGGGGAGGTCAGCCAGGCTCTATAAATGGTGGTGCAAGACAATCTCAATCTAGACCGCAAACCACCCAGCACAAAAGTACCGCGACGCGTCAAGCGTCATCAACAAGGAATTCTACTCAGCACAATCAGAATGTAAAGCCAAAGACTTCCACGCAAAGACCGTCCAGGCAAAAACCTGCCACAAAACCTGCAAGTAAGGGAGACGCTGCAAGTCGTCCAAGCACTGGAGACAAAGGAAACAGTGGATCAAGGCCAAATACTGGTGATCGGAATATTGACAATTCAAAAAAGAATGTCAATATCGACAATAGCCGCAATAACAATGTGAATGTAAACGTGAATAGGAATGTGCAGGTGAACAGCCACCACCACAATACCTACTACAATGGTCACCGCGGATATTACCCATATCATTACCATCCTTACCACCCGCATTATTATGGACCGGCTTACCATCCGATAGGATTTTTCATGGCTGTAATGGTAACCACGGCGGTTATTGTTTCCGTCAATAGCCAGCCTTATTACTATGACAGCGGAGTGTATTATGTAGAAGCTTCAGGCGGATACAATGTAGTACCTGCCCCTGTAAACATTGTGGTAGTAGAAATGCCAGAAGAAAAAGTGGCCGTGGAAATAGGCGAGATCACGTATTACTATTTCGGAGGTACATTTTATGAAACGGTAAGCGATGGATTCAAAGTTGTCGTTGCGCCAGATGGTGCAGTGGTAAGTGATATTCCAGAAGGCGGAGAAGAAGTGGAGATTCAAGAAGTCAAGTATGTCTTGTACAACGAAACCTACTTCCAACCCTTGACTCAAGACGGAAAAGACGTGTATCAAGTGGTGGCCATGGAAAGCGCTGAATAAATTGATTAATTCATTGATTGCGGTTCATGGCAATCAATGAATTCTCTTGGCGCTAAACCAGAACTACAAGCTGCCTCAAACAGGTGGAGCTCATTGTTTTCATGCCCCCTATTTTGTTAAGCTTTCTTTTGCCAGAAATAGCCGGAATCGTCAATATTCACTATTTCTTCTGTGATACCTTGCTCGTCTCTGAAATCGTGCACAGCCTTTTTACATGCTGGAATTACGCCGTAGTCATCAATAATAACAAAGCCTCCTGGAGACAGTTTGTGATACAAATTGGTCAATCCATCCATGGTAGATTCATACATGTCACCATCCAATCTGATAATCGCGAGCTTCTCGATTGGCGCAACTGGAAGGGTGTCTTTAAACCAACCTTTTAAAAATTTGACCTTATCATCAAGTAAGTCGAATTTCCTGAAATTTTCTTCTACTTGCTCTTTTGAAATTCGAAGTTGCTCTAGAGAATACAAATCATCTCCTTCATCTTCTGGATAGTCCGCAACATTTGGCTTTGGCAGGCCTTCAAAGGAATCTGCTACCCAAACGGTACGGTCTTGATTGAACATATTGAAGAGCGTTTTGGCAAAGATGCATGCTCCGCCTCTCCAAACACCAGTTTCAATAAAATCGCCTTTTACCTTATTTTCAACGACACTTTCAATGCAAAATTGAATATTGTTCAATCGCTTGGTTCCAATCATGGAATACCCATTAATCGGCCAGCCCAACCCGTTTTCTCTCAGCCGTTCCCCATCGCGAATCACTCCCGTAATTAGCATGTTTTTTTTGGCCAATCCGTTGATAACAGTGTTGACAATAAATCGCTTAAGAAAATTAGTTTGCCCTGGAGGATATGGGGTGAGTTGGTATCTACTCGCATTGCTTTTGTCAATCAAGACATCTTTCAAAAGCTCAATATGCTTTAGTTCTAGGCTGGTCAGAGCGATTTTTCGCTCTGAGATCCTAGTATCCTGGTTGGGCATTTTAACGGTTTCGACTGAGTTCATTGGGGCAATTATTTCAGCATTAAAATTATCACATTTTGTAGCATTTAGAGGATTGAAACCGATTCTTTAAATGGAAGTTTTCACGATGATGTTCACAGATGATCACCTAGAAAATAATTGTGGATTGGTCTGATTCATGGAAACCCTTCTTATAGAATCGTCAATATTGGTTTCATAAACAGCCACCAAAGACTCCAATGATTCCAAACTTGCGTTTTCTCCATTTTCAATGCGATCTCTTTTTAAGGAAAGACTACCACAATAGGTTTCACTTTTATGCCGCAGTTTCTAGACTCCAGAGCTTGATTTGCTATTTTAAACTCAGGCAGTCCCTCAATCCGATTAACTTACGCTGGTTTCTTTCAAAAAATCCATCACCACCTGTAATGATTTTAGAAAGCTGCCACTAACCTTTTAAAATCCAAAAAGTGAGTAGCGACTTCTACACATTATCAATTTTGCCTCATGCGGGTATCATCATAAAAATTTGCCGGGCATACACCGATAACGAAGCAGATTTTGACGATTACTACCAGGAAGTATGCCTACAAATATGGAGGAGTAAGGACAACTTTAAAGCGGAGTCGAAATGGTCTACTTGGATTTACCGACTCACCTTGAATGTTTGCTTGACCTTGCTGAAGAAGACTAAAAAGAAGAAGCACTTCTTTTCAGCAGAACACCAAATTGTGGATGTTCCAGAAGAAAGCCACACCGACTTTTCTGACGAAGCCCTAGCGCAACTTTATATCGCTATTCGGCAATTATCAGAAATTGATCGGGCAGTAATCCTGCTTTATTTGGAGGAGAAGTCTTATAAAGAAATATCAGAAATCATTGGAACAAGTGCCAACAATATTGGTGTACGAATTAATAGAATCAAAGAACGATTAAAGAAATTACTAGATGGAAAAGTCAATTGAAAGTATTTGGAAGGACGGTTTTCTCAAACGAGAAGCCTTGGTAGCACCAAAAGTGAATGACCTGTATAACAGGAAGTCCGTTCACATTATCGATAAGTTTGCGCGTTTGTTTCGCGTTAATCTTTGGGCCATTATCACTGCCTCTGTCGTGCTACTCGGCGCGTCCTATTTTGCGGGTGCATTAATAGCTGGAAGTATCATGTTCATTACCTTGATGTACATCGCTTACACGGCAAAGTTTGAAATGGATGCGCTCAATAAAGTCGATAAGGGACAAAGCAGCTATAATTATTTAAAATCATTTCAAAATTGGCTGAACCGCTCTATTGAGCGTTATGGAAAGCTCTATCGCATCGTGTATCCTACACTTATTCTAAGCTTCTATTTCGGATTGTGGTTTTCCGATATTTTTGCTGGAGTGCGCCAAAAAGTAGCTGAGAGTACAGACGATTTGTTTTTTGGAATGCACAGCTACTCCAGCATTGTGGTGATCATTGGAGCCTTGATCATGGGTTTTTTCGCAAAAGCTATTCATCGCCAGGATGTCAAGTTTGTGTACGGAGGAATCTTGAAGAAACTCGATAACGCTTTGAATGAAATGGAAGAGCTAAGAGATCCGGATTAAAGAGGTTGCTTTAATACTTGAAGCGCAGATGGAGCATGGAATCGGTAAAACATAAGAAGTTTTGATTCCCTTGTGTTACCACAGTTGTGGTAGTTCTTTCTCAGCTAAACAAAATGCCCAATGCTGAAGAGATGGGGTGATATTTTGAACCAAGGAAGATGCTTTTCGAGACACTCAAGAGAATCCATTTAGAGCACAGGGGGTATCCAATTAATAGAGGTGTTCTTTAGATGTTCTATAAGTATGTTTTGTTCAATTAAAATATGACCGAAATCGAACTACTCACCCAAAGAATAAGATTAAGACCCATTGAATTATCGGATTTGGATTCGATTCATCAACTGCATTCTTTGCCTAAAACGGATGAATTCAATGCCCTTGGTATTCCCAATACTATTGAAGAGACCAGATCTATAATTGAACCTTGGATTGCGGAGAACATGTTGAGTGAAATCAAAAACTACACTTTCGCCATTGAAGATAAATCGAATGGAGAATTTATGGGGCTGTTCGGATTAAAAATCGGCAATGAAAAGTACAACCGAGGAGAGGTTTGGTTCAAAATACATTCTGATTATTGGAATAAGGGTTTTGCGAGTGAATCACTAAAGGCCGTAATCAATTTTGGGTTTGACACGCTCAAATTACACCGAATAGAAGCAGGCTGTGCAGTTGCTAATATGGGTTCTATAAAGGTTCTTGAAAAAGCAGGAATGATAAGAGAAGGCAGGGGAAGACAACTATTACCTTTGAAATCGGGATGGTCAGACAATTTTGAATATTCGATACTTGAATCGGACGAGAGAAAAATTAGCTGAACATGACATTGGCGTTGAGAAATGGCCTTCACTTTCAATCCTTCCCACAATACATTTACATTCACGAAGTTTAAATGGTGCCCAGCCAATACTGCGGCAATAATGTAAACCGCATTGACCAATCTTAACCTCATTTGAGACCACTACTTATCCTACTTCTTATCTTGTCTCAACTGGTCGCCGATAGCGCGTTTGGCCAGCCAACTGAGGGAGTTTATATCTCCTCTCATGATCTACGTGTCGGAAACCTTTTTGCGGGCAGAACTCGGATCAGGGATATCTTCATTACCAAAAAGATGCGCGCCGCTTTTCTCGATTCGGTTTACACCAAGCGCAATAAAATCCTTCAAGTTTATGGCAACGACAGCCTGAGGCTTTGGAGCGACATCCGCGGAGAGGCATTAATATCAAAAATAGCAGCCGATGGGTCTGACATCTATTTGGGTACAGACAGCTACCAGCTGCAAACTAGAGGTGTTTCAAAAATTCTCCTGATCGCGCAGTACAGCGATTCTCTCAAATGGGAAACCCATTTTCAAAAACTTGAACCCTCTGCCTTGGATCGGAGTTCGAACATTCTTCCAAGTGAAGGCTCACATTTGCGCATCGTGGCAAATGACTCCACAGGTGGTGAGGAGATCTACCTCGATTTCACGGGTGAAAAGAACTTGATCGTGACAGGGTCTGAAGACGATAAGCGCTACACTTTCAATGGCCGATGGCAGGGCAGATGGATAGGTAATTACTGGTTCTTTGCTTTTTACGATTATCATTTTGATCAAATTCAACTCTATCATTTCTACGCTCAGGAAGGTGAACTGATGATGGGTAGAACGTTTGGAAAAACATTGGACTTGGATTCAGTCCCGTCGCTTTTTCCGATCACCTTGAGCAGCGTCGACACGCTTGAGCATGATGAAAGAGAAGAGATCGAACAACTCATCACAGGATCGTGGACTGCCGTGAATGATCCTTTGTTTTACGACACTGCCATAGAATTTGGCTTCTTGTCTTACCAAAGCTTTGAGCTGGATTTGGAGTCCGATGGTAGCTTTACTTCAAGAAGCTCTGGGAGTCTATTAAAGTATGGAGATTCCATTCCTTTAGATGATTCTCTTTCGGGCAAGTGGGAGGTAAGCTCCACTGGAAAGTACATTTCCTTAAACCCACACGATGGTCCAACCCATTATTTAGCGATCGAAAATCTATCCTCCGATACTTTGGATGCATTTTACATAATGAAGACGCTTAGCGAGTTTCCCGACTACAACGTGTATGAGAATAGACGGGTTGAATTGAGAAGGTAGGGTTGCAGCTTTTCTTGCTGTGGTTTTTTAGTGTGGGAACTTTCATGCCAAGTTCCTACTGCCGTGCCTATATTAGGCGAGCACAAAAAAAGGTCTGACACTTTCATATAACCAGACCTTTTGTTTTGTATTCGAAGGCAATTGAACTCTGTGTATTGGGAGCAACTTATAGTCAGGTTCTATGTATCACTAGCCGAAAAATCTGTGTACTGTGTTCATGCGATACAAGTACTGTTTCGGCCTGATTCCATTTCGCAGCCATCATCTACAAGCTTCCTGAATTTGGAGCCGCAGCTATCGAATGAGGAAGGCAATTATATGCTAAATCGAGAGGATTGGGTAGAGTTAAGTTGGGAATATACAGCCGACGGCAACGAGGCTTACATGTACATCGGAAATTTTCAATCAAACACGGTAGTTCAGACACTGATAGCCCTAGCGGACTCGATAAATCCAGAAGATCTTTTTCTTTATTATTATCTAGACGATGTATACGTGGGCACAGAGATTTTATTATCTCGAACCCAGCCTTTCCCATTTCAATTTAAGCTTTGACCAAACCCATCTCAAAACCGTCCTTCCATTGAAACCGACAGGTCAATCACAACCATTGAGTTATTCTCTATTCAAGGCAAATTAATAGATCAATACAATCAAATCTGGATAGGAATAAAGGAATTGGATTTGCATAAACTCACATCGGGTTCCTATCTTTTGGTCATTACAGATCTGTATGGATTTAAAGCAACAGAGCACTTTATAAAGAGATAGATCATCCTTAAATCGAATTCTTTTCTGTTATGCTGGTTGTGAATGCGTCACTACGACAGTGCTTGTCTTAAAGGTTTGTGTAAAAGGAAACCACAACCGCTGTGAAAAACAAAACCCTGTCAACTTTAAGTTGACAGGGTTTTGAAAGAGGCAAAAGATGACTTATTTGTTAACTACTAATTTCTTTGACAAATAATTTGTTCCATCCGTCAATTGAATGATATAAACACCAACAGATAAGTTGTTTAGATCCAATTCTAAAACACCACTTATTGCATTATTAATATTTCTTTGCTGGACAATCTGCCCCATGCTATTGGTCATCGTTATTGTTAAGTCAGCTACTTCATCGAAGTTATAAACCAAATTTGTCACCGATTGAGCGGGGTTGGGATATAACTGAACAGCTCTTTTAAACTCGAACTCATTGATTCCTGTTGTCTCACCAGCAGTCACTATCCTGAAATGATAATCATCAGCAGGGTTTTCCAACCATGCAGTCCCGTCAAACACAAACGAACGACCGCCAACTGCTGGATTCGTTTGAGTCAACCATGTTTCACCCAGTGGTACAGTATACCCTACAAAATAATCTCCTGTCAAGCCTGATAGCTCTGCAGCATAAGCAGATAAATCAACACGAGTCATTGGGCTAGTTACATCTAAATTCGCTTCTGGAGTCACACTAAAAGGAGTGATTACATCTGCACCGGGAAAACCACCATTATCAGCCCAAATATGAAAATCAAAATCATCATTTGGACGGTTGGCATCCGTGTAGTTTCTGATCAAGGCATAAACGATGTTTGTTGTTCCACTTAATGAAACACGCACCGCACAACCCAAGGCCAAGCTTTCAGCTGCAGGTCCAAAAGAGTTTACAAAATCAACTAGTCCGTTGTCATAAAAAATATGATTTCCCGCGATGTAAGCATACTCATCCGTCGCGGCTATGTTAGCGTTGGTAGAGTTATCGGACGCTTCAATAATGTAGTCCACTTGTGCGCCAGCAGCTTGTGCTGGGATGACAAAAGCCCAGGTGTCTGATGAAGTATTTGTTCCTGAAATAATTTGTTCCATTCCTCCATCAGCAGTGTACTTCAACTCTGCTGTTGCAATTCCAGAAATATCAATCAAATCTGCTACCATGGTAACATCTCCTAAGCTGCTTTCATAAAACTCTGGAGGAGTGTGCAAAATCAAAGGCGCTGAATTGTCAACGTTTGAGCTTTCGATTGAAAAATCATCCACATAAAAGCCGTCCACTTCGTATCCTCCATCTGCGAAGAATCGAAATCGTACCCTCACATCATCGTTTCCAACAAAACCACCGAGTGAATAAGAATATTCAACCCATGGCGTTAAATTTCCTTCTCCTAAAAAAGTAGCGAGATTGATCCATGTATCCCCAGCATCTCCGGTAGCTTCAACGTAACAATAATCAAAATTCCCTCCTTCAATATCATAAATTGCCCAAAACTTAACTACAGCATCTTGTACCGCAGAAAGGTCTACTCCTGCAGACATGGTAGCTGAAATATTCAGATTTGGCAGATGGTCGCCACCAGGGCTATCGGTTAACGAATTACTCGGAGAATTGGATTGAGCAGTAGTCAGCCCCCACGCACCTTCTAACACCCAGTTGGTGGTTCCAGATTCAAAATCATCGGAGAACTCAACGGTTTGTGCCATAATGCACAAACTAGTGAACATAAAAATAGAGGTAAGTAGTAGAGATTGTTTCATTATTAAACAGTTTTAAACGGGTGAGTGAATAGTGTTTTACCACAAAAATGTGATATGTTAATTTTATACAATATATGAAAGAATATGCTCGTTACACGACTATTAGAATTTAGACATTTGACTGACTAGGCTGATTTGAAACCTCTTTCTTGCAAGGTTTGCAACCTGCGGCATCCATTATCTCTAGTTATTCATTCAGCCATTTTGAGTTATGGAAATCCACCACCAATCTTGTCAAAAACCCAAAGGAACATTTGCGCCAATTAGCACGAATGACTTGATCAATTCCGCATAATAAATAACCAACTTAACGGTTGTATTCCCATACCTTACTATGAGAGCTATACCCATGGCCATTCTTCTTTTCATTTCTACAAGCAGTTATTCTCAAGAAAGTGAGTGGGGAGGTTTCCCAGGTCTTGATGAAAGTGGAATTGTTCTTTTGGATCAAAGCACCTTTATAGGGGTTATTAGTGTTGCTGCATTATCATATGGGTTGGCACAATTTGTTTTTAATGACACCGAAGCATTCAATTATTACCAAGTAAGGGCAGGCGTATTTGGCACAACAGGTGGGACAGTACTCATGGAGAATTTTGGAATTGAAAAAAGACTGGCTCCTTGGTTTGGCTTGGGTCTTGAGATCAATAACCAACAACGGATATACGAAGAGAAAAATGGAGCGGGAATAGGTTTCAACACCTATTACCGATGGCATCTATTCGGCAAAAAGAGAATTAGCCCTTATATCGAATATGGTGCAGGGTTCTTCTATGGGTTTAGCGAATTCCCTCCCAATGGGACTAATTTCACATTTAACCTAACTACCCAAGTGGGTGCTGAGTATACACTTGAAAACAAGGATAAATTGCGCCTGGGATATGGGCATATCCACCAATCAAACAATGAATTACTAGACCCTAATCCAGGTGAAGATGGAAATGGATTTAATATCACTTATTTATGTCTTTGGAGAGAACATAACACTTCAGGAGCATCAATTGCAATGAGGCGCAAAGTGCATTAGGCATTAACACAGCCTTTACAATCACAATTTATTCGCGCTTATTAAAAGACCTTTTCAGTGAGTTCATTTTTGTAGGCGATGTCATGACCGATGACTTCGTAGATTTTGATGGAGGAGTTACTGTTCTTGGCAATCCTTCGGCTACTGGAATCAATACCTGTGAAACTCTTGCCTAAATCGTAAGAGACGTGGGTGCCGTATTTGCTGACAGCAAAATTCCTTTAGCAGCTAATCTCGACTTCTCGGTACAAACAGTTCTTTCCATGAAAGTATACGCAACGGCTCCAGTCGGAACTGTTGTGAAATTCAAGCTAGAAGGCACGGATGCCTCTGCCGAGGTAGATGTCCTCACAACGGTATCAGAAGAATGGGAAACCTTGGAATGGGTCTTCGCAGGAACATCCAACGACTTGAGCGAAGTTGTCTTCATGTTCGACTTTGGCAAT
>Ga0222659_1001067_pt1 | contig 11808 bp, 14 predicted proteins | sample AntAcemetagen547_FD_179850 | JGI IMG/M metagenome (GOLD analysis project Ga0222659, IMG submission 179850) | Saline water microbial communities from Ace Lake, Antarctica - #547 | ecosystem: Environmental > Aquatic > Non-marine Saline and Alkaline > Saline | place: Antarctica: Ace Lake...
AATTTTGGATTAGATGGCGAGCGAGACAACCGGAACGAAGCGGAGGAACTTTGAACATCGAAGGAAAGATGGTAACTTTTTCGAGTGCTTTTGGAGTGCGGCGGCATGACGCCGCCTTGGGACTGTAGCCATTCGGGTCAGTCATTTATTATTGTATTCAGAAGAATAGACGTGTATTTCGAAGGAATGCCAAGGCAGGTGAGGATTGAGTTTGCAGGAGCGATGTATCACGTGATGGCGAGAGGAGATCATCGCGAGGCGATTGTGCGAGACGACAAAGATCGGAAGACTTTTCTGCGAACTTTGGGTGAGGCGTGCGGACGAACAGGTTTTCGAATTCATGCCTATGTGTTGATGGGCAATCACTACCACCTGTTGGTGGAAACGCCGCAGGCGAATTTGGCGAAGGGAATGGGGTGGCTGCAAAATGCTTACACGCGAAGGATTAACACCCGACATCGCCTTTGGGGTCATCTCTTCGGAGATCGGTACAAATCGATCCTGGTGGAGCCTGGAAACTGTTTCTGGGCGATGATGGACTACATTCATTTGAACCCGGTTCGGGCCGGGATGATAAAGGAGGCTGATGGGGTAGAGAACTATTCTTGGAGTAGTTTGAAGGCTTATCTTTCTTCCCCGCGCTCGCGTCCGACGTGGCAGGAAACGTCGTTGGGAATGTCCTATTGTGAATGTTCCGATACGGTGCAGGGACGGCGTGAGTATTTAAGGCTGCTTGAAAGCCGAGTTGATTGGAAGAATCCGACGCAGTCCGGCGTGGTCTTCACAGAAGGGAAAGGAATGCCGACTCTGGCTGTTCATTCCGCTTTGCGCCGGGGATGGTTTTTTGGTTCACAGGAATTTCGGGAGAAATTGTTAAAGTTTACGTCGAAGAAGCTGGGGGAGCGCTCGGAGAAGAAATCCGATGGATACACCGGGCTGGAACTACGCGACTACGGGGAAAAGCGAGCCCGAGAGATCATCGAGGCTGGTCTTGGGTTCTATCAAATTACCCTCGAAGAACTGCGCGTCGGCGCAAAGAGTGATGAGAGGAAGTGTCTGATTGCAGCGATCATCCATGCGGAAACGACAGTACGTCTCGACTGGATCTGCGAGGAATTGGGAATGGGTACACGAAGCTGGTGCTGTCAGCAGATTCGAAAGATTCGCATGAGGGCGGAAAGAGACAGGGAACTGCGAAAAGCCGAAGATGCGATTCGTAATGATATAATAAATGACTGACCCCTATTGCTCCTCGAAATGCGAAGATCATGCTCAAGACAATGGCGGACGGCCCTCAGACCCTTAAAGACGAACCCTCGAAAAAAAATCCCGCCATCCAGCTCTATCCAGAGGCGAGGGGAGTCGGGTTATCGAAGGCTGCCGAGGATCCTGCCTCGCTGAGGGCGAGGGCGAAAAAGGCAGGTTGATCCAGTATGGCTGGCCGGAGCTGACCGACTACGTGGTGGATTTGCTTGATCCGAAGATCATTTACTGGCGAGGATCGAAAATATGAAAAAAGGTTGCCTCATCATTCTTCTCATCGGAGCCGCCCTCGTCATCTTCGCTGTCCTGTTCGGGCCAAAGGCCACTCCCCCATCTAAGGCGGAGCCACAACTCAACCGCCAAGCTGCGGCAGAACCTACCCCGCAAGCTATCGCCGCCCCCACTCCGCCACCGTTCCCTGCTCGCGAATTTTGGCCGCGCGAGATCGCCACGACCACTGAGCAGGTCTTTTTGGGCTCCTTGGGCGGCAATGAAATCAAGACGAAGATCCCATCGGGCACGAAGGTCGAGATCTCCGACGTCGAAGATCAAAAATGGATCATCAGTCGACGCGGGGAACTCACGGCACGAATCCCTCTTGAGGAGACTGATTTTTTGGTGATCGGTCTCAAGGCGCAAAGCACCATCTTAGCGGCCAGAGAGAAGGAAAAACAAGAAGCGGTCGCAAAAGAGAATGCAGAGGAAGTGGCCCGGGCCGCAGCCGCTGCCCAAGACCAGGCAGAGAGAGGTCGCGAGCCTCTCTGGGGAGAATCCATTACCGGAAAACTCCAGGTCCCCCGCTCGGTGGTCAGATCGATCAAGGCCTCGCTGAAAGACCCCGATTCCTTCCAAGTCCGAAAGCTCATTTCGATCCTCCCCGCTGAAAAGGACGGCAGGAAGTGCTATCAACTCATTTTCGAGTTTGCTTCCAAGAACGGCTTTGGCGGCTATGTTCCGGCGGCCGCCGTGGCCTATGTGCACGAATCAGAGGTCATTGATCTCGTGATTCATAAAGATTAGAAAATCGCTAGCTCAAGCCGCCAAGCCCTGCCACCAGCGTTCGAGGGCTCGATTGCGATTGAGCCAGCCTTTGAGGAACTTCCGCTGCGAGGACCTCCGGGCGACAATGCGACGGTAGCGGTCGCCCGCTTCATCTTCGATCCGGTCGGCCAGGTCTTCCTCCGGCACTTGGGCGACGGCCTGGACGGTTTTCGGGCCGAGGACACCATCCACGCGGATGCCGCCATGGGCGGCGAAGCTGTTGAGGGCGGTTTGGAGGAGCTTGACGGCCGCCCGCAGACCCATGTTGACGGCGTAGTTCGCCACCACTTCGCCGACTGGGAAGGGCAACTCTCCCACGCGGGCGGGCTGCCAGTAGTCGTTGTAGTAGATGCGGGCGACGTCCCGCGGCTTGGGATCTGAGAAACAAAAGGCCGGATGCGAGCGGGCATCGATGCCTGCAAAGGTGAGGCCTCCGCCGTCGCCTGGGACATTCTCTGTGCGGATGTGGCCGTGCTCGTCGTATTCGCATTCCCAGCGGAGGATGAAATCGAGCCAGACATGGAAGCGGGCTCCGAAATCTGCGGAGGCGGCGATGATGTCTTGTTTTTTCATTGCTCGGGAAGACGAAGGTCTGGGGTTTCGGTGATGTCAGGATAGGCGGCGGCCTTGCGGCGGCACTCCGAGGGGCTGAGGGCGACGATGGCAAGCGCTGTGCCTATGATGAGGAGGGCGTTGGCGCTCATTTCAAAATGTGCCATGGGTTGAGAGTTGCGCGCGGAAAACTGGATAGGGAATCCCGCCGTCCGAAATCTTCCAACCGGTGACGAGCCGCCCCGCAGCGTTGGCGATGGCTTGCTCGATCACTCCGCGCCTGTCCTCTGGAGGAATGAGGCGCAGGATGTCAGCGGGAATCTTGCCGAGAAACTCGCCGTAGCGGTCAACCTGAAATCCTCTGGTCATGGCGTGAGTGGAAACCTCCAAAGGACGAGCGCAAGAAATGCGAGCGTGGAAAGAATAACGGACGCGACCTGCATGTTGATGATGTTCATGGTCGCTTCCCTGGCTTGATCTCAGCATGAGGATTAAATGGACCCCCAGGAATTGTTTTGCCGATTTGATCCTTTGCGCGAACCCGGCCTGAAATAGTCGCAATCATGGAGGCAAGCGCGATGGCGGCTAAAATTGCATCGGTGATTGACCCGGCAAATTCCTGCACATCGTATTTAAAAAAGATTGCCACGATAGCGAGGATGCCGGACACAAGCGCGGACAGAATTGTGCGGGATAGATACCAAGGTTTCATTACATTTTTCCGCGAGCGATGAGGTTTTGGACAGCAAGTTCCACGGTCGCGTTGACGACCGACGTGGACGCCTGAATTCCCGCAGCAATCGCCCGCGCTTGGATCTCGTCAACGGCTTGGGCTCGTTTGATTTCGCCGGTCGCCTTGCTGTCAGCCAGAGAGAGTACAACATCCAAGGCAATCGGCGCAAGTTGCTCTAGCAACGTGGCCGCAGACGACGCGAGGATTGGCGCGAGGAAATTGAAGAGCGCAACGGAAGAGCCTGTGATCCAGGCCCACAATCTGAGGAATGTATTTTTCATGATATTTATTTTTTGTGAAGACCGCGCCAGAAACTAATCACGGCCAAAATTGCAACCAGTATGCCCAATGCGCCGCCAAGGACAGTGATGCCCCACTCGACATTTTCTTGCCATGGCATGATGACGGCCAGGGTTGATCCGCCGATGCCGATTAAGCCGCGCGCGCTGATTGAGAAAAATTCGTGGGAGTTCATTCTGGCGTGGGCTCCGGCACGGGATCAATCGTCACGGTGCCGTCTTCGTTGATCGTGATGGCGGGAATGCGGCCGTTGATGGCGGCGAGGCGAGCGAGGCCAACGGCGTCCCCTTGCGCAGTGAGGAATCCGGCCACAAGCTCACCAAATGCCTGATTGATCGCAAACACCGACGCGGCCTTGTCTCCCAGCGCGGCCAGCACGGCAGCGGGATCGGGCGCGGACCATAGCCGCTGGCTGGCATCGTCGAGTTGGTTGATGAGCACGTCGCGAGTTTGTGCCGGGGCGAGGAGCAATTCGCGGGCTGTTCGCTGTGCTTGCGTCTCCGGCTCTGTGGTGAGCAGCGATTGCGCGTTTGCGTGCAGGGTGAGGGCCGCTAGGGCCGCGAGGAGTAGAGTTAGTTTTTTCACAGGGCGGATTTGATGTTAATATGTTGGATTGAAATAAATGTTGCCGTCGCGGGAGTTGGATTTACTGCCTCGGTGCAAAATCCATATTGCGAACCTGCGGAGTCTCCTGTCGGCCCACCAGAAAGAGCGGTTTGTTCCGCCCCGTTTACCCACCAGCGGGCGCCACCGGCCCCATCGGATGCAATTACAATGATGTTTTGTGTCGATGTCGTCATCGCAACCCCTGATCCTGCGGTGGTTTTTGTTGTGCCGTCGTGACAAACAGCGAACAAGCTATTTGCAACAATTTCAAAACCAATGCCTTTAACGGCGAGACTCCCCCCAGCCCAAGTTGATGCCTGCGGGCCTAGATAATAGCGCAAGGTCCCCGCGCTTACTACTGGGTGCTGGAATCTGACACTCAGGACCGTGGCCTTGCTCCAGTTTTTAGTCGATCGCGATTTGGGTGATGCTGACAAATTGTTGTACGGTCCCAGCAGTGCCTGGTAGTTAGCGGCCCCGTCGGTAGTATTTAATGGCCGATAAACCCACGCGGGAACATCTACGGCTCCAGTGGTTATACTCGGTGACGCTGCACCGCCAACAGCGGTCAGCATTGCTGTTGTGAAATTGTGTAGATCAATCTCCAGGTACCGGTTGCCTGCCATGTAGTCGTAGCGATTATCCAATGCGCCGACATTAGCCAACCGATTGCTGCTCACATCCGTGGCATTTGCCGCAGTGACTGTCCCCGCGTTGATCGTCACGGTATCTCCGCTGGCGTCTCCCAGGGTCGTGTTGCCCGTGAACGTCTGCGCCCCGCTCCACGACCATGCTTGCGCGCGTATCCAGGTCCACCAGGCTGCGAGGGACGATACGACGACATTTTTGACCCCGGTGCCGGCTTGCACCTCTCCGTCCGTCGCCTCCGTGGTCACCCCCGCGTTGCCAGTTGCGCTGGTTTGCACCGCACTGCCGGGCAAGGTGCCGGTGACTTCGCTCGCTAGGTCAATGGAGCTGCCCAGGCGAGTCACGTCAGCAGGCAGGCCGAGAGTAAATGCGGCGAGGTCCAGAGAGCCGCTGCCTCCGGTGAGATCGGCCCGGCTGCCTCCGGTGCCCACCGCATCGGTGATCCCGTAGCCGGAGAGCGTCGTGGGCGTGCTGCCGATCTGCGACCAGATTAGGCCGGTGAGCGCGGAGCCGTCGCCTGCCGGTGCTAGGACATTCGTGCCGATCACAAGGCCCAACGTAGCGCGGCCAGCCGTGGCATCGGCATCGTCCAAGAGGGTGAGGCCGAAGGAGCTGGCTTGGCTGTCGTCGAGCTTCAGGTCGAGCGCGGTCTGACCTGCGGTGGAAACGGGCTTATCTGCATCGCTGGTGTTGTCCACATTGCCGAGCCCCACGTCACCTTTGACGAGGCCCGTAGGGGTGTTGATGACCGGAGATGTGAGGGTCTTGTTGGTGAGCGTTGCCGTCGTAGCGTCTTTTGTGGCATCGCTGGTGTTGTCCACGTTGCTGAGGCCCACTTGGGCTTTGGTCATTTCACCAAGGCCGGAGCCGTCCCCTGCTGGCTGGAGGGCGGTGCCGCCAGCAATGATGCGAGCATCATCGCCCTCCGCGACGGTGCCCGCGGTCGTTCCTACATTTTTTTCTGCCGCGTCGCCCAGGCCGATGGCGGTGCGGAAATCTGCGGAGCTGAGGACCTCCACCGCTCCCCCCGCGCTCACGCGGAGGGTGGTGCTAGGCGTGAGGGTGAGGCTGCCTTCTTGGGGTTTTCCGCTCGTGCCGGTGAAGGTATAGACTAAGGCATCCGCCTGCAGGAGCGAGGCGCTGGCGAGGAGGAGGAGCAGCAAGATGGTTTTCATAAAAATAATTATTCGGAGATGAAGCGCGCATAGACCCACTGCGTGCCCGTATGGGTCCAGAGTTTTCCGCTCGCGGCGGCAAAGTGATAATCGCCCAGGGCTCCGGCATCATCGAAAGCGGTCGGCTCGGCCGCCACCGGGGCGCGAAACATCATCGAGACCAGCCCAAGATTTGTCTGCGCCTGGGTCTTTTCGCCTTCCGTTAGGGTCTGCGCAATTTTAACGAGGATGTCCGCTGCGGCGGGCATGTCCGGATCGGCAGGAGTCGGCTCGTCCTCATCGGACTGGAGGTAGCGGTTCCAGATCGTGCAGGGGATGGCGGGGGCGGTCTGCACATTCGCGTTTTCCACGAAGGTGATCTCGAGCACGAGGTCGCTCAGGCTCTCGGGGTTTTCTGCAAAGGCGGTGTTCAGCTCGTCGGTGAAAAGATTGAGTTCGAACCAATAGACGGTGCCCGTCCCGCTGCCTTCCTTCGTCCAGGTGAGCGCGCGGGCCAGCGCGCCCGCGGCGGGGGTGCCCTGCTTTTTGATCAGGATCTGACCGGTGGATCCGGTGGCGAGCTCGACGGCTCCGACGAGGCTGGGGCGGAAGAATTGCACTGGCACGCGGCGATTGTTGCGAGTCACGAAGGTCACCCGGGCGAGGGCTGTCCGCGCCACGACGGACTGGGTAATAACAAGGAGATCGAGATCGACGGCGAACATCAATCGTGCCGGGTTGTCAAATCCCGCCGCCGCCGCCTGCGGCGGAGTGGGAAGGTAGGAAGGTCTAAGGTGCGAACACGTAAAAATCCCCTCGCCGCTCCACCCGGTAGCCCGGATAGGGGAACCTCAGGCCTCCCGAGTTGTAATCCCGTTGCAGCACCCACCCCGGAAGCATTGTGTAGTAGGCCCACGGAATCCATCCTGGCTTCAACCCCAGCGCATATCCCCGAGCATCATCCTGCCAGTGATACGCAGGCGGGCTCCCTACGGTGGACCGCACGCTTCCGGCCGCCCAGACAACTCCCGCCGCATCCTCCGCAGCGATCTCCAGCGACGAATAACCACCACGATTGACGCCCACGTGGCCCCACCCCTCCATGCTCGAAACCACCTTGGAAATATAGGGTCCGGTGAAAGCCGGAGTGGGATGCGTGTTCGAGCCACCATGCACCCAGATCGTCACCGGCCAGGTAGGGCCGACTCCCACCAGCACCGCGCCATCCCGAATCCTCACCCGGCCAGCGGCCACCATCATCGCCTCCCTCATGGCCGCCACGAATCTCCATTGATATCCTGCGCTGGCACCAGGATGTCCACGCCATCCTGCCGATAAACGAATCCCTCACCCAAGCTCGCAAGCGGCGAGCCCTCACCGCCCAAGCCTTCAGGACTCCCTCCACCGCTACTCTCGCCAGATGTCACCGCCGCTGCCGCCACCGCAAAAGCAATCGTTTGCGCGCCGCCCGAGAAGACCCAATCACTGACATCCACCGGAGCAGGCTCCTCGTCATCCCACACCATCCAGTCCCCAGCCAGCCATTCGGCAGCTCCAAACCCAGATGGCGTCAGCACCTCGCCGGCCTCATCCACGGCTACCGCTCGGGTCGTGCCCGCCCCAGCGACGAAGCGGATCCTGCGCGTATATTCCACCCAGCCATTCCGCCGGACCCAAGAGCCCGCACGCGCCGATGCCTCTACCAGCCGCCAAGGCACCCCAGAGCCCGCCGCCGCCCACTCCAGAGCCTGGATCGCGCCCGCTTTTGCAGCACTCAGCGGAGCCTGCAAAATAGGCCCCGCCACCACGTCGAGGAATCTCGCACTCATGAGCGACGATGCGGATCCGGACTCAATGAAAAAACGCCCGCCACGCGGCACATCCCACTCCTCATCTACGCGATCAGCATCACCCACCGGTTGATTCGCGCGTGTGAGCAGCTTCGCCAGCGGGACATTATACGACTCACTCACTCTAAAAAACTCGGTCGTCTCATAAGCCCCGAGGTAAACCTTATCGGCTACGGCCACCCCACGAGCCCTAGAGTCACTCGCCTGAGAAACCCATCCTACCGCCCCCCCCGATGGCAGCAACCCCGTAACCCGCACCCGATGCGATTCCGGAAACGGATTCGTGAAAATAATCGTCTCGCCCTTACGCAACGGAAAAACATACGAGTGCTTTCTTGGGGGCTGATCCGATCCCACCGACCAAACCATGTCCTCATCAAACCAGACCGTAAAACTCCCTCCCGCGAAGCCCCCCGTATTCACCGCAGCCCACCGAATCACCTGCCCTGCGACCACCCGCTTAGAATAACTTCGGACATCTGCGCCGGAGCCATAGCTCAACGCCGTCACCCCATCCACCTGCAAGTAATTATCGACGTCCCCCATGAAGTTTACTTTCCCCGAGACCGGAGCTGCGAATGATCCGCTACGATACGTCCCCACCGGACCGTTTGGCATGAAACCGGTATGAACAGAGAAACTCATCGAAAGACCGACGGGCACCGGCCCCCTCCCGCGACAAGGCACCCCCCAGATCCGGTCGCCCCGCCGCTCCAACCGTGTCACGCCGACAGCCGCCATTTGCCGACCTTGACCCACCACCGAGATCCCTCCACCGTCGATCCGCCCATAGCCAGTCAAGCCCACCGTCACCCGACCAGGCAAGGCCAGCTCCCGCATTGTGCGACCCGCCACCTCCACCGGGTTCGCGCGCAATTCCACCGGGATCAAGCTCATGATGCCAGCTCCCAATCGTCCGCTAAAAAATCAGCTTCCGCGAAGTCGGCCGTGGTAACCACCGCTTCCGCTGCGCCCAAGCGATAGACCGCCACCGTGCGCGTGGTCCCGGCTCCGGCGGAAAAGAAAATTCGCGCGTCGGAGCGAGCGGGGTCCGCGCTCCACGCCTTGCGCCGCAGCATCTGCCCCCCGCGTGCTAGTGGTGCCAGGTCAGCCCAGGTCATGCGATTACCCCTCGGCGATGTCGCGTTCCACGCGCACTTTGAAAGTCTTCGTCGATCCCTTCAGAACCAGCGGGGTCCCTTTATGCACGACGTCGCTGGTCCACTCGATTTCCGCCAGCGCGTCAAACCCAGTGCCTTCGTCCTCCTCATGGTTCGAGAGGGCCGCAGCCAGCAGCGGGCCGGTGAGCGAGACCGGGAGATTAAAATACGCTTCCGCACCATCGCCGATTTTTTCAAAATCCGTCGCCTCCACCAGCATCGTTTCCGGCTCCATTTCCTTCAGCACCAACCGGAGCGTGTCCGGATCTGGATCCACCGGCACTCCGGACTTGTTGAATCGGATCGCGACCATGACGACATCATCCTCCTTCCAGGTGGCGAGCACGGCCTGCGCCCCGGCACTGCCCCCCCCTGCCACCGTGCGGTCCAGCATCTCGATTTCCCAATCCATCGCCGTGCCGCCGGTGCCCGCGTCCGCTGCGGTCGCCGAGTCGATCCCGATGACAAATTGGCGACTGCCGCTCTCGGCGGCCGCATTTACGGCCGTCAGCGTCACCACATACGTGCCGGTCACAGAGCACGCTCCAGAGAGCATGCCTGAGGACACCTTGCGCACCTGGCCCGCCGTAACATCCGTGGTGAAATTCACCGCCGCGCCGCCCAGCGTGGACGCCAGCTTGAACGTATCATCCGTCTTGTCTCGCACGTAATAGATTGTTCCGGCCGTCAGCCCACTGCCGCCTGTCAGCGCCGGGAAATAGGCCCGATCCGCATTCGCGTATCCATGCCCGGCACTCGTGAGGATATCTGTCGCTTCCGCGCCAGTCACCGCCTTCACTTCCTGGGTGTCCACCGTCACTCCGGGAGGCAATCCGATCCCCTCCCAGATCACCGGCGCATTCGTGGCGGCGGGTTGAAAATTAAATTCTTCGTTTCTCTTGAATCCGAGAATCGAACTTGAGGCTGAGATGACGGGTGCGGACATGGGCGGAGATTGGAGATTGGAGATTGGAAATTTGAGATTTTAGGAGATCACGGCTTGGGCTGGGGCGGTTTTGATTTTGCCATCGGCTTCGAGGCCTGCGGAGAGGCCGAGGAAGACGAAGCCGCGTGCGAGAGGCTGGTTGTTCTCGGTATCGAAACGGGTCAGGCGGGCGCGGAGGACGAAGTTTGCGCTGGCGGGAGCGGCGGCGTTGTTGCCACTCCAGATGCCGTAGATTTGTTGGTCGAGGCTGAGACCGCCAGTGACTCTCGCGATGCGCACGCCGAAGGCATGGGAGCGGAAGAGCGGATCGAGCACGATGCGTTGCTCGAAGATGGGAGTGGCGGACCAGGCGATGCTGGAGAGGTTGAGCCCGACGGGATCGGGGGTGGTGTCCGCCGGAGCGGTGCCCAGCTCCAGGAGGAAGACCCATTGCGCCTGGCTGAAGAGGTCGGCATTGCGGGCGGCCCGGGCGAGTTGCAAATGGACGGCGAACTCGACGGCCAGGGTGCGCCCCACGGCGAGTTGTTTGTCGTTGACCGCCATGGTGAAGAGGGTGCGCTCGAAGCGGGACGGGTAGTAGGAATTCGTCGCCCCATCGCGGATGGCGGGGAAGAGGGTGCGGCCATCGCAACCCACGAAGCCATCGTCGGCCACGTAGGAGGATCGAATGCCCCCTCCGCCGGGGATGAGCACGGCGGCCCCGGTCTCGTTTTGGTACACTTTGCCCGCATTGGCAGCGGGGTCGGGAAGCGGATCGGGCAGGGTGTCCACGGTGCCATCGTGGATGGCCGGGAGCATGTAGGGGGCGCGGTCTGGGAGCCTGGCAGGATCGAGCCCCCCCCCTTCGCTCAGGTAATCGCCTCCGGGGAGATGGAGGATTTCCGCGAGTTGCGGCAGGAGGGTCACCATGCCGGTGCTGCTGGTGGAGGTGACTCCCGGCCCAGTGCTCGGCAGGATGGCGAGGAGATCGGCGATGGAGCTGCCGTAGTCGTCGAGGATGTCTTGCAGGCCATCGACCTGCGCGATGGTGTGGGTGTGCGCCTGGAAGACGCTGGCCGGCCCGATGCCGACGATGTTGACGAGGAGGGCCGATGCGGACGGCGCGAGATCGAAGGTAACGGTGAGGGAATCGGCCGAGCCTACGGTAACGGTGTATTCGGAGGGGAGGAGGATGCGCCCGTCGACTTCGTTTTCGCGGACGATGACATAGGCGACTTCGGTTCCCAGGTTGTGATCGATCACGAATTCGGTGAGGACCCCGTTGCCCACGACGGTGGGATAGGCTTGTTGCTGGCCGGTGAGGATTTGATCCGGCACGGAGGGGAGGTAGTTTTTCGGAGCGGGGCCGCGCAGCCAGGGGATGTCTTGCGCGGTGGCAAGGGCTGGCCAGATGAGTGGGGCGGCCACTCCGACCGGCACGTTGAAGAGCTTGATGGGCTGGGCCTCGACGTCGAGATCGTCGATATCGGCAGCGTTGGGAACGACCTCGGCTTCGACCTCGAAGGGCACGTCTTTGAGTTCGTCGATGCCCCGGAGGGCGGCGAGCATGGGCCAG